>RRZU013209558.1_pt1 | contig 20527 bp, 16 predicted proteins | sample 2165561 | NCBI WGS metagenome assembly RRZU01 (sample SAMN10456909, study PRJNA506462) | wastewater metagenome | isolation source: wastewater sludge | place: USA: Moscow, Idaho | reverse complement strand
GGTCGCCGCCGCCGTCGCTGGAGCGAGCTGGCGGCGACGGCCGCCATCGCCGCGCTCGTCGGCAGCGGCGCGACCCTCGCAGTGTCAGGCGCGACGAACGAGCGGACGACCACCACCGCCACGTCCTCGACCGTCGTCGGCGGCGCGAGCGCCGATCCGTCGGTCGTCTCGAGCGCGGACTGGTCGAAGGTCGCCCAGGCCGCCTCCCCCGCCGTCGTCGCGATCTCGGTGGAGGGCCCGCAGGGCGGTGACCAGGGCTCGGGCGTCGTCTGGGATGCGGCGGGCCACATCGTGACGAACAACCACGTCGTCGCCGCGGCCGGCCAGGGCGGCACGGTCCAGGTGCGCCTCGGGGCGCAGGCGACCTACGAGGCGAAGGTCGTGGGCACGGACCCGACGACGGACCTCGCGGTCGTCAAGCTCGTCTCCCCACCGAAGGAGCTCACGCCGATCGGCCGCGCGCGCGCCGATTCCCTCGAGGTCGGCGACCCGGTCATGGCGCTGGGCAACCCGCTCGGGCTGTTCGGCACGGTGACGACCGGCATCGTCAGCGCTCTCGACCGCCCGGTGACGACGCAGGCCGTGACGTCTCAGGGCGCCCAGCAGGGCATGGCGCCGGCGGCGCTGGCCGACGCCGAGGTCGTCACCGACGCGATCCAGACGAGCGCCGCGATCAACCCCGGCAACAGCGGCGGCGCGCTCGTCGACGCCGCCGGCAACCTCGTCGGCATCAACTCCTCGATCGCCTCGCTCAGCCAGGGTCAGGGCCAGGCGGGCAACATCGGCATCGGCTTCGCGATCCCGGTCCAGGAGGTCGACACCGTCGTGGGCCAGCTGATCGAGGGCGGCACGGTGCAGCACGCCTCGCTCGGGGTGAGCGTCGCCGACGCGACGATCACCAAGGGCACCGCGACGATCGCGGGCGCCGGCGTCAAGGACGTCACCGCCGGCTCGGCCGCCGCGAAGGCCGGCCTCACGGCGGGCGACGTCGTCACGGCGGTCGACGGACGCCCCGTCGACAGCGCCGAGGGCCTCGTCGGCCGGGTCCGCGGCATGGCGGTCGGCGACGAGGTGAAGCTCACGGTGACCGGCCGCAACGGCCAGGAGCGCACGGTGACGGCGACGCTTACGGCCCGCGCGTAGGCCACCCGTCCCCCGCTCGAGGGTCCCCTCCCGATCGAGCGGGCCGCAGCTGACGTCGGCGCTACTGCAGCGCCGACGTCAGCCGCATCACGTTGTCGAGATAGCGCAGATGCAAGGGGCGCGTCTGCCACTCGGCGAGCGTCAACTCCCTACTCGCGTTGCGATACTCCCCCGCGAGGGCGTCGAGATCGGGCACGACGTCGCCGCCGAAGGCGAGCAGGCTGATCTCGTAGTTGAGCCCGAAGGAGCGCATGTCCATGTTGCTCGAGCCCATGACACCGGCCGTCCCGTCGACGGTGAGGAACTTGGTGTGCAGTACGGCCGGTTTGGGGTAGAGCCAGATCCGCACCCCGGCGTCGAGGAGCGCGCGGTAGTAGGAAGCCTGGGCGTGCCCGACCATGAACTGGTCGGCCTGCTCGCTGACGAAGAGCTCGACCTCGACGCCGCGGTAGACCGCTGTCGTCACCGCGGCGAGCAGCGACTCGTCGGGGATGAAGTAGGGGCTGCACATCGTCACCCGCTCCTGCGCGAGGTGGATGAGGCTGTTGAAGAGGCGCAGATTCGGCTCGGTCGTGAAGCCGGGCCCCGACGGCACGAGTTGCAGCGCATTGACCTCGCCGCCGATCGGCAGTTCGGGCTGCTCCATCTGGTAGCGGGAGGCGTCGAGGAACTCGCCGGTCTCGGTGTACCAGTCGACGGCGAAGACGGCCTCGAGCTCGGCGACGATGTCCCCCGACAGCTCGATCATCGCGTCGTGCCAGTGCCGACCGACGCGGCGATTGGCGCGCATGAGGTAGGAGGAGTCGATGAGATTCTGACTCCCCATGAAGCCGACGTCGCCGTCGACGACGAGCAGCTTGCGGTGATTGCGCAGGTCGACGCGCCGCCAGCGGCCGCGCAGCGGCTGGATCGGCAGGAGGAACTTCCACTGGATCCCGGCCTCGTCGAGGCGGCGGCCGAGCCGCCGGAAGCCCGGGTACTTGCGCGAGCCGATGTGGTCGAAGAGCAGCCGCACCTCGACGCCGCGCGCCGCGGCCCGCGTCATCGCGGCGAAGAGGACATCGGTCGTCTCGTCCCAGGCGACGATGTAGATCTCGACGTGGACGTAGTGCTGCGCTTCGTCGACGGCCCGGGCCATCGCTTCGAACGACCCGACGTAGTCCGAGTGCAGGCCGTGATTGACGCCGGTGACGCACGGCAGGCTCGTGAGCCGCCGGTTGAGCGTGAGCAGCGACTCCAGGCCCGGTGGCACCTTCGCCCCGGGCGGCACGGTCGGGAACTGGGTCAGGCCGTCGTCGAGCAGCCGGTTCGCCCGCGCCTGGATCTCGTTGCGCCGCCGGTTGATGTAGGGGCTGCCCAGCAGGAGGAAGAGCGGCAGCCCGACGACCGGCACCATGAGGATGAGCAGGAGCCACGCCGTCGAGGACGAGGGCCGGCGATTCTCGGGGACGAAGCCGATCGCCGCGATCTTGATGACGTACTCGAGGACGATCAGCGCCTCGGCCACGATCACTGCCCATGTCATCCCCCATTCCTACCTGCTCAGGGGGCCCTTGGCGGCCATCCGCCGCATGGATGACGGCGCACCGGGTCAGGCGTCAGCGGCGCGTGAACCGAAGGCGGAAGTCCTCCGGCCCCCGCTCGAGGTAGGCGACCTCGATCTCCTGACCCCAACGGCGCTCGATCTGCTTCAACAGGGGCAGCGGGTCGTGGGGTGCGAGGAGGTCGACGCGGATCCCCGGACGCAGCGCCTCGAGGACGCCGAACACGGCAGCATGGCGGATGGCGTGCGGGATGACGCGGGCGTCGAGGGTGGGCACCTGGGCGCCGTCGTCGGCGCAGCCGCAGGCGCTCGCCGAGCCGCTCGACCCGCTCGCGTGGCTGTCGGGGTGGCTGGGGTTCTGGCTGTGGGTCTGGCTGTCGGCGTGGCCGATGGTGTGCAGGGTCGGGTTCTCGGTCATGGCGGCAATTTACTACGGTTACTACCGTGCATAAAGAGGGCAGGCGAGGAGATCGTGATGCAGGTCGGTGAGCCGGATCGGTCGGGGGCCGACGAGCCGCGCCCGGCGCAGGCCCGCAGCCCGCGCGGCGCCCCGACGACCCGGGGGCGCTGGGCGTGGCGTGACCGGCCGGGCGTCGTCTGGCTCCTCGCCGTCGTCGTCATCGCGCTCGTGCACCGCTTCGTGCCGGGGTCACGCTGGCTCATGGTCCACATGCTCCTGCTCGGGGCAGCGACCCACTCGATCCTCGTGTGGAGCCGACACTTCGCCGACGCGCTCCTGAAGACCCGGCCCGACCCGGACGCGCGCCGCGTCCAGACCCAGCGGCTCGCCGCGCTCCACACCGGCGTCGTCCTCGTCGTGCTCGGCGTGCCGACGCAGGTCTGGGGGCTCACGCTCGTCGGGGCGCTGCTCGTCGGCGGGGCCGTGGCCTGGCACGGGATCGAGCTCGCGGGGCTCATGCGCGCGGCGCTGCCCTCCCGCTTCGGCTACACGGTCCGCTACTACGTGGCGGCGAGCGCGATCCTCCCCGTCGGGGTGACCCTCGGCGCGTGGCTGGCCCGGGGCACCGACGAGGGCACGCAGGCACGGCTGCTCGTCGCGCACCTGTGCCTCAACGTGCTCGGATGGATCGGCCTCACGGTGCTCGGCACGCTGAGCACGCTGTGGGCGACGATGCTGCGGACGCGGCTGCCCGACGGGGCCGAGCGGGTGGCCCGCCGGGCGCTGCCGGTCCTCCTGGCCGGTGTCGCGATCGCCGCCCTCGGGCCGCTCGTGGACCAGCGATTCGTCAGCGCCGCGGGCGTGCTCGTCTACCTCGGCGGTGCCCTGACGCTCGGGTGGGGCTTCGCGCGCACGGCGCGGCGCAAGCACCCGGAGCACTTCTCGACGTGGTCGGTGGGCGCCGGGCTGCACTGGCTCGTCGTCGGCCTGGCCTGGCTCGCGGTCGATCTCGGGCGCGCGCCGTCGTGGCCGGCGGTGCACGACGAGATCGGGCCGGTGACGTCGGTCCTGGCCGTCGGCTTCGTCGCGCAGGTGCTCCTCGGCGCGCTGAGCTACCTGCTGCCGGTCGTCCTCGGTGGCGGCCCGGCGCACCTGCGGGCGGGCCTGGCGACGATGGGCCGGGCCGGCGCCCTGCGCGTCGTCACGACGAACCTCGCGCTCCTCGTCTGCCTGCTCCCGGCCTCGCTCGTGCCGTCGGCCGTGCGGGTCACCTGCTCGGTCGGGGTGCTGGTCTGCCTCGCGGCGGCGATCCCGCTGCTCCTGGCGACGATCCGGCAGAGCGTCGCGGCACGCCGCAGCGGCACCCAGCCCACGGAGCGGACGCCGGGCCGCCCGGGCCGCCAGTCCCTCGTCGGCATCGGCCTCGTCGCGGCGCTGGTGACCGCCGGTGTCGCCGTAGACCCGACGGCGGCCGGATTCGGCCGCGCCCCCGTGGCCGCGGTGACGCCGACGGGCCGGACGACGCAGGTCACGGTGACGATGGCCGGGATGGCCTTCAGCCCGCACGTCGTCGACGTGCCGGTCGGCGATCGGCTCGTCCTCGACGTCGTCAATGCCGACCCCGAGCAGGTCCACGACGTCGTCGTCGCGACCGGCGCGACGAGCGGACGCCTCGGCCCGGGTGGTCGCGCCCGCGTCGACGTCGGCGTCGTCGGCTCCGATCTCGACGCGTGGTGCTCGGTCGCCGGGCACCGCCAGATGGGGATGACGATGCAGATCCGGGCCACCGGGGCGGCTGCCACCGCGCAGGCCGCGGGGGCGGCGGGCCACGGCGCCCACAGCACCGACGGCACCGATGTCACCGCGACCGACGGCTCGGGCGCCACGGCGCCGGCAGCCCGCCGCGACCCGAACGCCACCCCGACGGAGTCGTTTACGGCCCGCGACGCCGCGCTCCCGCCCCTACCCACCCGACGCGCGGGCTCGACGAAGCCGACAGTGCACAAGCTCTCGCTCCCGGTGACCGAGCAGCTCCAGGAGGTCGCGCCGGGGGTGCGCCAACGCCGCTGGACGTTCGGCGGCACGGCCCCCGGCCCGGTCCTGCACGGGCGGGTCGGTGACGTCTTCGAGGTGACGCTGACGAACACCGGCACGATCGGGCATTCGATCGACTTCCACGCCGGCGCCCTCGCTCCGGATCGGCCGATGCGGACGATCCCGCCCGGGCAGTCCCTGGTCTACCGCTTCACCGCGACCAAGGCGGGGGCGTGGCTCTACCACTGCTCGACGATGCCGATGTCGCTGCACATCGCGAACGGCATGTTCGGGGCGGTCATCATCGAGCCGGACGACCTACCGGCGGTCGACCGGTCCTACGCGTTCGTGCAGTCCGAGCTCTACCTCGGCGCGGTCGACGGCGAGGCCGACCCGGCGAAGGTCTCCGGCGAGCGGCCCGACCTCGTCGCCTTCAACGGCTACGCCGACCAGTACGGCCACCGCCCGCTGCCCGCCCGCGTCGGCGAACGGGTCCGCCTGTGGGTCGTCGCCGCCGGACCGAACCGGGGCAGCGCCTTCCACGTCGTCGGCGGCCAGTTCGACACCGTCTACCTCGAAGGCGCGTATCGCCTACGCCCCGAGGACGGCAGTCCGAAGGCCGGCTCACGCACCGGCGCCGGGCAGGGCGGCAGCCAGGTACTCGGGCTCGCGCCGGCACAGGGCGGCTTCGTCGAACTCACCTTCCCCGAGGCCGGCAACTACCCCTTCGTCACCCACGCGATGGTCGACGCCGAGCGCGGTGCCCGCGGCGTCGTCCGGGTGACCCACTGACCTGCGTGACTCACACCGTCGTCACTCCGCCCCGGCGAGGAAGGCGGGCACCCGATCCTTCGGCCGCCCGATGATCGCCCGGTCGCCGCGGACGAGCACGGGCCGCTGGAGGAGCTTGGGGTGCGCGAGGAGCACGGCGACCACCTGGTCGGCGGTCTGCACGTCGGCGTCGGTGAGCCCGGCCGCGGCGAAGGCGGCGTCGCGGCGCACGAGGTCGGTCGGGATGTCCTCGAGCTTGCCGAGCAGGTCTCGCAAGGCGGCCTCGTCGAGCGGTCGCTTGAGGTACTCGACCACCTCGACGCCGACGCCGGCCTCGTCGGCGGCGGCCAGAGCGGCCCGTGAGGTGGAGCAGCGGGAGTTGTGCAGGATCGTCACGTCGGTCATGCCCCGCAGCGTAGGCGCCCGCACCGACAGGCCTCCCGCAGCTCACGGCGGGCCGACCGCACCGCGTGATTCATAGGGGATTCATAGCCTCGTCTGGGCTGGTCACAGCTTCGGAGCCGACGGTGGGAGACAGCTTCGCCCGTCCCCGTGACCCCTAGGAGACCCCATGCGCACCTCGCAGAAGATCGCAGCCGCCGTCGTCGGCGTCGGACTGGCCGGCGCCGCGGCGGCGACCCTGCCGGCCTTCGCCGCCGAGACGACACCGGGCGCGACGCCCACCTCGTCGGCCACGTCGACTCCCGATGCACCGCGGACCGACCACCACCAGACCTCGCTCGACGCCCTCGTGAAGAACGGCACCCTCACCCAGGCGCAGGCCGACAAGGTGCTCGCGCAGCTGCAGGCCGATCGCCCCAGCCGGGGCGAGGGACGTGGCGATGGTCCCCGCGACGGTCGCGGCGGCCCCGGGGCCGGCCACGGGCCCGGCGGCCCGGGCGGCAAGGGCTTCGGCATGCGCGGCGGCGAAATGCTGTCGACTGCGGCCACGACCCTCGGACTCTCCGAGGATGCGCTGCGCACCCAGCTGCAGACGAAGTCCCTGGGTCAGATCGCCGACGTACAGAGGGTCTCGCGCGCGACCCTGAAGTCAGCCCTGACGAAGGCGATGACCGCGCAGGTCGGCACGCGGGTCGACGAGCTCATCGACCGTGCCCCTGGTCAGCGCCCGCAGCGCGACGGCACCTCCCCGACCGCCACGCCGCGGACCTCGGCCACGTCCGGATCCGCCACCTGACCGAGCGGCTGGGGCAGCCCGAGCCACTCGGGACGAGTCGACCTGTGCCACCCCTGAGGCACAGGTCGCCTCGTTCGCGTCGATCAGCGCTTCGCGCAGGGGCGAGCGACGGTCTCCGGCGGCTCCGGCTTCACCGGCGGCGGCACTGGAATCTGTGCGGTCGGCGTGAGCGCCTGGTACTCGTTGCCGAGCACGAGCGCGAGGGTCGCGACCTTCTCGCGCTTCGCCGCAGTCGCCGAACTCGTCGCAGCCGCTGAGCCCTTCGCGGTCGACGTGCGCTCCCCCGTGGCGGACCGCGGCTCCTTCTCGGCCACCTTCGTCAGCCTCGCGCCCGGCACGTGCTGGGCGAGCAGCGCCGCGGCGGCCTCCTCGTCCTCGGAGTAGCGGATCACCGCGCTGTCCTGCGGGAGGAAGCTGCCGACGGGGTCGTTGCCGACCGCGCCGCGCGTGAAGCCGCGACCGCCGAGCTCGGTCGCCACCTGACCGGCGAGACCGGAGCGATACGTCGCGTTGTAGACGTCGACCCGCACCTGCGCCGGCCGCGGCGGGGGCGGCGGCGGCACGGCCACGAGACCCGTGAACTCACCCCCGATGAGGAAGGACACCGACGTGCCCTGCCGCCCGTCGTTCGTCAACCGCACGTCCGGCACCTGGGTCGCGAGCAGCAGCGCCTGGTCGCGCCCTGCCTTGCCGTAGGCGATCTCGACCGCGTTCTGCAGGTGCCCCTCGGGCACCCCGGAGGTCTCGCTCACCCGGAAGCCGCGCTTGCCGAGCTCCTTGGCCGCCTGCGCCGCCACCTTGTCGACCCCCGAGGCGTTGAACACCCGCACATCGAAGGAGTCGCGCGCCGGCGCCCTCACGACGACCGGCTCGCACGTCACCTTCGCCTGACCGATGACACCCATCCCGTAGGCGCCCGCCACCGTGCCCGTGCCCAGCACCAGCCCCGGCAGCGTGACGAAGACGCCGATCTGCCACGCCCGCCGATACTTCCGCCCCATGCCCTTGAACCGCCCCAAATCCGCCATCCCACACCCCACCGCTACCGAAACCCGCTCGTGTCCCACACACGAGAGCGGCCGATTCAACCGGCCGCAGCTCCAAGCCTAGACACCGCAGATCACGAGCCGGCGACGGCTCAATAACGTTGTCGCAGCGAAGAGCTCACACTCCGATCACAGCCGCTTCAGGACCGTGGAATCCGCCCCGTTCGCCTACCCGAGCCCGAACGCGAGAACGTGCCGACACGCCGGTGATCACCAGCATGTCGGCACGTTCACACGCACCAGCTCAGAGCGTCAGCGCTGCGGCTTCGTCAGGCGTCGAGTTGGATGGTCCGCCTTCCTCGACTCCGCTCCGGGCGAGAACTCCGCAAGCTCCGTTCTCACCCTGCGCTGCGGCTTCGTCAGGCGTCCAGTTGGATGGTCCGCCTTCCTCGACTCCGCTCCGGGCAGGAGCTGCTACGCGACGCTCCTACCCTGCGCTGCGGCTTCGTCAGGCGTCGAGGTCCTTCTCGACCAAAGCCGCGATCTCCTCGACCGCCGCTTCGTTGTCGGACTCGACGGTGACGCGGGCGCCGTGCTCGGCGCCGAGGGTCATGATCATGAGCGACGAGGCGGCGTCCACGGGCTCGTCGTCCTCGTCACCGCCCTCGATCGCGAGGGTGATGTCCTCGTCGTACTTCTCGGCCGCCTCGGCGATGATCGCGGCGGGACGGGCGTGCAGGCCGACGGAGGATCCGACGACGACGGTCTTGCTGGCCATGAAGTGCCTCTCTCTACGTGCCCAACCGGGCGATGCTGCGGGTGACAGGTGGGATGACGCGGGGGTGGGCTCAGCCCGTGTGCGCGCCGCTGCCGGCAGCGGCGACAGCCTGAGCATCGGACTCGTCCTCGACCCTAGTGGCCGTCTGTGCGCGGGTGGCTCCCACGGACTTGGCGATCACGACGCACGCGCAGGCGACGACGGCGCCGATGAGGATGGCCGCGACCCACAGGAGCACGTTGCCGATCGCGAAGAAGACGAAGATCCCACCGTGCGGGGCGCGCGAGGTGGCACCGACAGCCATCGACAGGGCTCCGGTCACCGCACCACCGGCCATCATCGAGGGGATGACGCGCAGCGGGTCGGCCGCCGCGAAGGGGATCGCCCCCTCGGAGATGAAGGACGCACCAAGCAGCCAGGCGGCGACACCGTTCTCACGCTCGGCCTCGGTGAACAGCTTCTTGCGGACGACGGTCGCCATCGCCATCGCGATCGGCGGCACCATGCCGGCGGCCATGACCGCGGCCATGATCTTCAGCGTCGCCGGGTCGCTCTGGTTGAGGCCGGCCGCGGCGAAGGCGTAGGCCGCCTTGTTGACCGGACCGCCGAGGTCGAAGCACATCATGAGGCCGAGGATCACGCCGAGCAGGACGGCCGAGGAGCCGGACATCCCGGACAGCCAGTTCTGCAGGCCCTCGGTGAGCCCCTTGAGAGGCAGGCCGAAGATCATGAGCAGACCGCCCGCGATGAGCGAGGCGAAGAGCGGGATGATGACGACCGGCATGAGCCCGCGCAGCCAGCGGGGCACCTGGAAGCTCGCGATGTACGCCGCGACGACACCGGCGACGAGACCGCCGAGCAGACCCCCGATGAAGCCCGCCCCGACGAAGACCGCGACCGCACCGGCGGTGAAGCCGGGGGCGATGCCGGGCCGGTCGGCGATGCCGAAGGCGATATAACCGGCCAGCGCCGGCACGAGGAAGGCGAAGGCCGCGGCACCGAGTTGGTGCAGGACCGAGCCGAGGTAGACGAGGATCGGCGCCCGCCCGTCGAAGGCGGCCGGCAGGTCCCACAGGCTGTGCTGGAGGACGACGTCCTTGGAGACGTCGACGATCTGATAGCCACCGACGGCGAACGCGAGCGCGATGAGCAGACCGCCCGCCGCGACGAACGGGATCATGTAGCTCACGCCGGTGAGGAGCACTTGCTTGAGGCGCTGTCCGAAGCTCAGCCCACCCCCGCCACTGAGGCCGGCACCGGCCCCGCTGGACGCCGTCCCGGAGCCCGCGGCGACGCGACGTCCGTTCGGGTCGTCGGCGACCGCGAGCGCCTCCTTGATCATGACGGCCGGCTCGTTGATCGCGCGCTTGACGCCGGACTCGACGACCGGCTTGCCCGCGAAGCGCTCGCGGCCCTTGACGCCGACGTCGGTCGCGAAGATCGCCGCGTCCGCCTCCGCGATCTGCGCGGCCGTGACGGGGGTCGTGGCCGAGGAGCCCTGCGGCTCGATGTGGACCGTGACCCCGAGCTCCTCGCCCGCGGCGACGAGGTAGTCCGCCGCCATATAGGTGTGCGCGATGCCGGTCGGGCACGCGGTGATCGCGACGATGCTGCGCTTGCGCTCCCCCGCGCCGTCGGTGCCGGCCGGGGCCGCACTCGCGGCAGCAGGAGCCGCAGCAGCAACCGGCGCCTCAGCCGTGGCCCCGGTCGTGGACTCGGTCTTCGCCGGCGGCTGGACGACATTGCCGACGAGCTCGACGATCTCCTCGCGGCTCCCCGCGGAGCGCAGGGAGGCGAGGAAGTCCTTCTTCACCAGCGCGCGGGCGAGCTTGGTGAGGAGCTTCATGTGGTCGGCGCCACCACCCTCGGCGGCGGCGATGAGGAAGACGATGTCGGACGGGCCGTCCTTGGCGCCGAAGTCGACGGGGTGGGCCAGGCGCGCGAAGCCGAGCGAGCCGTTGTGCACGGCGGCCGAGCGGCAGTGCGGGATCGCGAAGCCGCCGGGCATGCCGGTGGGCGACTTGCCCTCGCGCTCCATCGCGTCGCGACGCAGGCCCTCGGCCTCCGCGCGGCCGGTCGCGCCGACGATGCGGGCTAGACCGGCGATGACCTCGTCCTTCGTGGAACCCAGATCGACGTCGAGGGCGACGAGATCGGGCTCGATGGGCGGGAGGTCGTGAGCGGCGTCGCTCTTGAGGGTCCTTCTTCCTTCAGGGGTGGGGGGCGGTGCGGCCGGGCTCGCAGGGTGCGCAGCTCAGGCAAGTCGGGTGACGGACACGGCGCCGGGATCGGTCTGATCCGGTGCCGGCAGTGCGGAGCCGGCCATCGACGCGGCGGCCGAGCCGTAGGCGACGGCACGCTGGAGGCGACCGGGCGCGTCGAGTCCGTCGGTGGCGGCGAGCACGTAGCCGGCGACCGAGGAGTCGCCCGCGCCGACGGTGCTGCGCAGGGTGATCGGCGGGGGCGTGGCGTGCCAGGCGCCCTCGGCGTCGACGAGCACCGCGCCGGAGCCGCCGAGCGTCGCGAGCACGGTGCCGACACCCCGGTCGAGGAGCCGGCGGGCCGCCTCGACGCACGGCCCGGCGTCCCCGGCCGCGGCGGCGGCCTCGAGATGCTCGGCGTCGGCGCCGGTGAGCTGAGCGAGCTCTTCGGAGTTCGGCTTGAGCAGGTCGGGGGCGGCGCGCTCGAGGCCGGCCGCGACCTGGCGCAGCGGCTCGTCGGAGGTGTCGACGGCGATCCGGACCCCGAGCGGGCGGACGGCCTCGGTGAGCCTCACGTACCAGTCCGAGGGCGCACCGGGCGGCAGCGATCCGGACAGCACGACCCAGTCGGCGGTCCGGGCCGCGTCGACGAGGTGCGCCTGGAGCGCCTTCGCGTGCTCGGCATCGAGGTGGGCGCCCGGTTCGTTGAGCTTGGTCGTCGTGCCGTCGGCCTCGGTGAGGGTGAGGTTGGTGCGCACGAAGTCGGGCACGTCGACGCTGCGGTAGGCCACGCCGCGCTCGGTGAGAGCAGCGAGGATCGGGTCGTGCGGGTGCGCCGGCAGGAGGGCGAGCACCTCGCGACCGGCGAGGTGGATCGCGCGGGCGACGTTGACGCCTTTGCCGCCCGGCTCGCTCGTGAGGTCGGCGAGGCGGTGCACGCCGCCGCGGGTCAGCGGGGTGGGCAGAGCGGCGGTGCGGTCGAGGCTCGGGTTCGCCGTGAGGGTGACGATCATGCGCAGACGACCTCGATTCCGGAGGAGGTGAGGCGCTGCTGCTCGGTCGCGGCGACGCCGTTGTCGGTGATGAGGACGTCGATCTCGGAGACGGTCGCGAAGGCGCGCAGGTAGTCGACGTCGAACTTCGAGGAGTCCGCGAGCACGACGACGCGGCGGGCGGCGGCGACGATGGCTCGCTTGACCGCGGCCTCTTCGGCGTCGGGGGTGGAGCAGCCGCGCTCGGCGGTGAAGCCGTTCGTGCCGAGGAAGGCGACGTCGACGCGCAGGGTCGCCAGGGCCGCGACGGTCTCGGCGCCGACCGTCGTCTGGGTCAGCGGGCGGACGCGCCCCCCGATGAGCTGGACCGGCCCGGGGCAGCGGCCGGAGGCGACCGCGGCGAGCGGCAGCGACCCGGTGATGACGGTGAGCTCGGGGTCGGCCGGCAGCAGGGAGGCCAGGCCCGCGGTCGTCGTGCCCGCGTCGATGATGATGCTCGATCCGGGGCCCGAGGGCAGATGCGCGAGGGCGGCGCGGGCGATCCGGGACTTCTCGGCCGTCTGGCTGCCGGCCCGCTCGGCGACCCCGAGCTCGACGAGCCGCAGCGACTCCGTGGGCACGGCGCCGCCGTGCACGCGCCGCAGGAGACCGCGGCAGTCCAGGTGGGCCAGGTCGCGGCGGATGGTCTCGGGGGTCACCCCGTAGTGCTCGGCGGCCTGCGCGACCGAGATCCGGCCCTCGCTGCGGGCCTGCGCGACAAGTAACTCGTGGCGTTCCTCTGCATACATGGCGTCGTCGCCGTCCTCGCTGTCAGGGACTCTCCGGCACTCGGAGGGTCATCACCCGATCTGAGCTTCCCACACAATCAGATGTTTGCTTGCTTGGATTTATATCCGATTATGTGTTCCCTCCGCAAGAGTTTGCCGCTACTGTCGGTGACTGACGACGCACCGGCGCCCGACGGCGACCGCCCGCGACGAACCCCTTCTCGACCCACTCACGCCCCCTCACGACCCCACCGCAGAGGAGCCCCACGGATGTCACAGACTCCGCCGAGCACCACCCCCACCGCGCCCAGCGAGACCGCCACCGGCTCGATCACCGCCATCGCGCCCGACTCGGTGACCGGCACCGGCGTCCTGCCCGGGATCGCCTACGCGCCCGTCGTGTGGAAGCAGGGGCGCCCCGAGACGCTGCCGCACGAGCCCGACGTCGCCGAAGAGGGTCGCGAGGCCGAGGCGGCCCGCCTCGAGGGTGCGGTCGACGCGGTCGCGACCCGCCTCGACGAGCGGGCGAGCCTGGCGACCGGGGTCGCCTCGGAGGTGCTCGCGGCGACGGCGACGCTGGCCCGCGACCGCGGCTGGCGCAAGGCGGCCCTCAAGCTCGTCAAGGGCGGCACCCCCGCACCGCAGGCGGTCATCGCGGCGATGGCGCAGTTCATCTCGACGTTCGAGAAGCTCGGCGGGCTCATGGCCGAGCGCACGACCGACCTGCGCGACATCCGCGACCGGGTCGTCGCCCAGCTCCTGGGCCTGCCCGAGCCGGGCGTCCCGACCCCGGCGCAGCCCAGCGTCCTCTTCGCCGACGACCTCGCGCCGGCCGACACCGCGGGCCTCGACCCGAGCATCATCACGGCCCTGGTCACCCAGCTCGGCGGCCCGACGAGCCACACGGCGATCATCGCCCGCCAGCTCGGCATCCCGTGCATCGTCGCGGCCTCGAAGATCACCTCGATCCCCGAAGGCTCGCCCGTGCTCGTCGACGGCACGGCCGGCACCGTGACGCTCGGCGTCGACGCGGCCGAGGGCGGCCGACTCGTGGAGGAGGACGAGCGCCGCCGCGAGGCGGTCCGCTCCTGGCGCGGTCCGGCCGCGACCCGCGACGGCCGCACCGTCGAGCTGCTCGCGAACGTGCAGGACGGCGCCGGCGCGCGCAAGGCCGCGCAGAGCGAGGCGCGTGGAGTCGGCCTCTTCCGCACCGAGCTGTGCTTCCTCAACTCCGACAAGGAGCCGAGCGTGCCGGAGCAGACGGCGATCTACGGGGAGGTCTTCGCGGCCTTCGCCGGCCAGAAGGTCGTGCTGCGCACCCTCGACGCCGGCTCGGACAAGCCGCTGAAGTTCGCGAACATGGAGCACGAGGAGAACCCGGCGCTCGGTGTGCGCGGGGTGCGGATCGGGCTGCGCGACCTGGGCATGCTGACCCGCCAGCTCGACGCCGTCGCCGCCGCGGGCCAGGCCCGGGAGCAGGACGCGGACACCCAGCCGTGGGTCATGGCGCCGATGATCGCGACGATCCCCGAGGCCGCCCGCTTCGCGCAGCTGTGCCGCGAGCGCGGCATCACGCCGGGCGTCATGGTCGAGGTGCCCTCGGTCGCGCTCCTCGCGCCGGCCTTCCTCGAGCACGTCGAGTTCCTCTCGATCGGCACGAACGACCTGTCGCAGTACACGATGGCCGCCGACCGCATGTCGCCCCACCTCGCGACGCTCACCGACCCGTGGCAGCCGGCCGTGCTCACGCTCATCGGCATGACGGCGCGCGCCGGCCGCGACGCCGGCAAGCCCGTCGGCGTGTGCGGCGAGGCCGCCGCCGACCCGCTGCTCGCCTGCGTGCTCATCGGGCTCGGCGTCACCTCGCTGTCGATGGCCGCCTCCGCGGTCTCGGCCGTCGGCGCCCAGCTCGCCTCGGTCTCCTTCGAGCAGTGCGAGCGCGCCGCGCAGGCCGTGCTCGCCGCGACCGACTCGGCGGCCGCCCGCGACGCGGCCCGCACGGCCCTGCAGGGCTGAGTCCCCCGCTCTCGCCGACACGCGCGTCTCCGGCGCCCCGCCGCTCCCGCACGAGCGGCGGGGCGCCGGCGTGTCCCGAGATCTCCTGTGATGTCACGGGCCGACCCGTGAGAAGCATGCGACCGCATATCAATTCGTGACCCACCGGACTTTCTCAGCGGGGACTCAGGGTCGTAGGGTGTGTGCCATCGCTCGATGCATGGGGCTTCGAGTGCACCCACGGTCATGGGGGCCGTGGATCTCGGGGGAGATCAGGGGAACACGATGATGAATCGACGATTGCGCCTGTCCATGGTCGCGCTCATCGCCGGGGGGACCGCCGCCGCGGCGCTCGCGGTCGACAGCCCGGCCCTCGCAGCACCGGCTGCACAGCAGACGACCCAGGCGCGCACCGGCGCGGCGGCCACCGAGGCCACGACCTCGGCCACCCACGTCGCCACCCACGTCGCCGCCCACGTCGCCGCCCGCCGTGGCCGGGGCCGCGGCCACGCGCACGCCCAGCGCTACGCCTGGGAGCGCGTCGCCCCCGCCAAGCTCCCCGACGGGAGCTCGACGGGCTACGGATCGACCGCGGTGGGCATCGACGACGCCGGCCGGGTCGCAGGCAACATCGACGTCCCGTCCGACACCGGGCCGGACATGCCGTTCTTCGGCAAGGGCAGCGGCTCGCGCTGGCTCGATGTCGCCGGCATCCCGGGCGAGCGGTGGGCAACCGCCGTCTCCCCGACCGGTGTCGTCGTCGGTGACCTGGGCGGCAGCGAGGACGTGTATCTCTCCTGGTCGCGCCACGGATCCCGGAGCCAGGTAGCGACGCCCGACTCGTACTACGGCCCGCATCCCACGGCCGTGAACTCCTCCGGAGTCGTCGCCGGCACGCTCGGCAGCGTCAAGCTGAACTCGCTCTTCTACGGCCGACCGGGCTCACTCCGGGAGGTCCCGATCAGCAAGTACGGGAACTTCGACGTCGCGGGGATCTCCGAGTCCGGCACCGCGGCAGGCACGCTCAACGCGCCGTACTACCAGACCGACCTGCGCTACCCCGAAGGCGTCCTCTTCACCGCAGCCGGTGTGCAGACCGTCAAGGCCAACGCCACGTCGGCCGTCGACGCCATCTCCCCCAACGGTCGGCATGTCGTCGGACGCGTCGGCGGCACCAACTCCGACCTGTCCCCCAACACCCCGGCATGGCTGTCGACGTCCCGTCAGCCCGACCGGCTCCGGGGCGCCGCCGGCTTCCGGGCGCGCGACGTCTCGGACGCCGGACTCGTCGTCGGCACGTGGCGCGGGCACGCGGCGGTGTGGCAGAACGGATCGCTCACCGACCTCAACGGCCAGGTCCGCGGGCTGCCGTCGGGGTGGGTGCTCACCGATGCAGTGGCGATCAACAAGTCGGGTGCCCTCGCGGTCAACGCGAAGGACGGCTCCGGCAACGCCGTGGCCCTCAAGCTGACCGTGCGCTGACCTCCGCCACCCTCACCGCACAGAGACGGACTGGACCCACCGATTAGGTGGGTCCAGTCCGTCGTTTTGCTCCGTCGTCATGCGTAGTCGCCCTTGGCCCTCGGACAGGTCAGGCGCACGCGACGGCCTACCGAGTGCGCGTCAGCTGCCGTCGGTGAGGGCGCCGGCGGCCGCGTCGGTCGCCTCGTCCTCCTCCTGCTCGTCCTCGCCGTCGCCGTCGATGCGGCGCAGGACGCAGAACTCGTTGCCCTCGGGGTCGGCGAGGACGACCCAGCCGGATTCCTCGCCGCCGCGCAGGTCGTCCACGAGGGTCGCGCCGAGCTCGACGAGGCGCTCGACCTCCTCGTCGCGGCTGCGGTCGGTCGGGCGCAGGCAGACGTGCATCCGGTTCTTCACGGTCTTGCCTTCGGGCACCTTGAGGAAGAGGAGCCAGCGGCCGTCGGGTCCGAGCAGCCCGCACTCCTCGTCGCCCGGTTCGATGAGGTCCTCGGGGTCGAGGACGAAGTCGTCGAGGACCTGGGACCACCACATGACCTGCGCGTAAGGGTCGCGGGCGTCGATGCAGAAATTGCCGGTGCGTGAACTCATGACCCCACCGTGCCCGGTTCCGTCCCCGACGGCCAACCGGGATCCGTCAGGCGAGTTCGCGCTCCGGGGCCGACAGCACGAGCACGGGGTCGGACTCGGCGCGCGGCGGCAGGTGGATGCCGGCGAGCATGCAGCGCGCGGAGCCGCCGGCGTGCTCGATCGTCGGGATGTGCACGGGCAGGATCGGCGTCGAGGCCTCGAGGATCTCGCGCTGCGCCGGCGTGAGGGAGGCGACGCCGCGGGCGCTCATGACGAGCACGTTGCCGGTCGGGGTCGCCACCTCGAGCGCGTTGCCGGCGAAGGCGGCGACCTGGGCGCGGGTCAGCTCGACGACCTCCCGGCCGGTGGACTCCAGCTCGGCGCGCACGCGCTCCCGATCGTCGCGGCTCGGCATCGCCTCGAGGCCGACGAGGGCGGTCGAGGTGCCGACGGACATGAGGACGTTGGTGTGGTAGATCGGCACGCCCGCCTCGTCGACGGCGTCGAAGGGGACGGCCTCGTAGGCGAATTCGTCGCAGAAGCGGCGCAGCAGCGGCTCGCTCATCCGCTGGGACCGGCAGGCGTAGGCCCGCCGGGCACGGTGGTCGAGCACCATCGAGCCGGTCCCCTCGAGGAACTCCCCGGCGCTCTCGTGCTCGGTGTAGTCGTGGAACCGGGACACCCGGTAGTGCCGGCCGAGGTCTTCGAGGATGTCGACGCGGCGCTCGCCGCGGCGGTTGGGGCAGTGCATCGGGTAGACGGCGAGCGCCCCGGAGGCCTCGGTCGAGAACCAGTTGTTCGGGAAGACGGAGTCGGGTGTCACGGTGCCGAGGTCGTCGTAGAGGTGGACGGTGACGCCGGCGTCGCGCAGCGCCTGCGCCATCGCGGTCACTTCGTCGTAGGCGGCCTGCGCGACCTCGTCGCGGGAGCCGCTCGGGATGCTCTGGTAGGCGTTGTCGAGGCGGGTCTGCGGATTCGGCATGAAGTGGTGCGGACGCACCATGGCGACGGCGCGCGGCGCGTGCCGCGCAGACAGGTCCTCCAGGACACCCCGCATGACTTCCCCCTCAGGTCGACTCAGTCCTTCTTCGCATCATCCCGCGGCGGCACTGTCGCGCACCATGACCAAACAGTGCATAGATCGGCGGATCTTCCAGCACTATGCGCACCTTCTTCTTACACTTTGCTCATGCGCCCTCTGGATGACCTCGACCGGCGGCTCCTCTTCGAGCTCCGCAACGACGGGCGGGCGACGATCAGCGCTCTCGCCGCGACGCTCCACGTCTCGCGGGGCACGGCGCAGGCCCGGCTCGAGCGGCTCCTGAACGACCGGATCATCCGGCGCTTCACGATCGAGGTCGGCACAGGCGCCGAGGAGGACATCGTCCGGGCGGTCACCTCGATCCAGCTCAGCGGCCCGATCGCCACGCCGGTGATCCGGCGCCTCAAGGCGATGTCGGCGATCCGCGCGCTCCACACGACGAACGGCAATTGGGATCTCGTCGCCGAGATCGCGGCGACGAGCCTCGTGGCGCTCGATGCGACCCTCAGCGAGATCCGCCTCGTGCCCGGGGTCGCCAACACCGAGACCTCGATCCTCCTCACGTCGTTGTGACGGATCGACGTCCTCGGTGACGGGCCGATGAGGGTGTCCGGCGCATCGCGCGGCACGCCGGTCTCCGGCAGCCGGGATACGGTCGATGCCATGCGCGCAGGATCTCGAGGTCGACGAGAAGGCAGTGGCGTTGCGGCGGCACGCACGCTCGCGCTGGTCGGTCTGGTCGGTGCCCTCGCCGTGGCCGGGTGCGCCCCCACCCCGGCACCCCCGGCCGCGACGCCCGGTAGCCCGTCCGCGAGCGCGTCATCCCCCGCTGCGACGCCGGGCTCCCCCGCGACCGCGAGCCGCCCGAGCACACCGAACCCGCAGGACGCGACCGGTGCGCAGCGCGCCTCGGCGACGCAGCCGTTCGCGGTGAGCGAGGTCGCGTCGTTCGACGAGCCGTGGGCGATGGACTTCCTCGGCGACACCGGAGCGCTCGCCGTCACCGAGCGCGGTGGGCGGATGCTCGTCCGCAGCGCCGGCGGCGAGCGCACGGTCGAGGTCAGCGGGGTCCCGCAGGTCGCCTACGGCGGGCAGGGCGGCCTCGGCGACGTCGTCGCGGCGCACGGCTACGACGGCACGACGAACCGGCGGATCTACCTGAGCTGGGCCGAGGCCGGCGACGGCGGCACGGGCGGGGTGCTCGGCTCGGCCGATCTCGTGCTCGACGGCGCGTCCGCACGACTCGAGGGCCTCAAGGTCATCTGGCGGCAGGAGCCGAAGGTGAGCGGTCAGGGCCACTACTCGCACCGCATCGCGGTCTCACCGGACGGGCGCTACCTCTTCGTCAGCTCCGGGGATCGCCAGAAGATGGACCCGGCGCAGGACCTGAGCAACACGCTCGGCACGATCGTCCGCCTCACCCCCGACGGGGCGGCGGCGCCCGGCAACCCCTTCGCCGACCGGGGCGGCGTCGCCGCGCAGATCTGGTCCTACGGGCACCGCAACGTCCTCGGTCTCGCGTTCGACGCGCAGGGTCGGCTGTGGGCCTCGGAGATGGGCCCGCAGGGCGGGGACGAGCTGAATCTCGTGCAGCAGGGCGGCAACTACGGCTGGCCGCGCGCCTCGAACGGCACGCACTACGACGGCCGCGACATCCCCGACCACCGCGCGGGCGACGGCTTCATCGCGCCGAAGCTGTGGTGGAACCCGAGCATCTCCCCCGGCGGGCTCATGATCTACTCCGGCTCGCTCTTCCCGTGGACCGGCGACGCCATCGTGCCCGCCCTGTCGGGCACGGGCCTCCTCCGCGTCGCGCTCGACGGCGAGCGGGCGAGCAAGGGGGACTACTGGGATCTCGGGTCCCGGGTCCGGGAGGTCGAGCAGGGCCCGGACGGGTCGATCTACGTGCTGCGCGACGGCTCGGACGGAGCTCTCCTACGGCTCACGCCGCGCTGAGGACATGTCGGACCACCCCGCCGTCGCCGACGGCGCGACGCTCGGCCTGCGCGAGATCGCTCGGTGGGGAGCGTATTTCCCCGTCGTCCTTCATCGCGTCAGCGCCGGGACACCGCATGCCACCGCCGACGTGCCAGAGGGCGAATCGGTCGCGACGATCCTCTCGCCGCAGGCCCTGGCCGCGCGGATCGAGGCGACCCTCACCGGCGTCACCGCCGGCCGCGACCCGGCGCAGATCGCACAGATCCCGCGGCGTGTCGGAGCGTCCGTGGCGCATCTGGGCCTGATGTCGCGCCTGGTCTCGGGTCGGATCGGCGCGGCGGCTCTCGGGGTGCTGCTCCCGATGCTGCTCGAGCACGACCGGCTCATCCCGACCGGTCGCGGCGGCTCGACCCTGTCCGTCGCTCTCCCCGACGGCGCGCCCGAGGTCACCCGGCTCGCGCCCACCTGGATCGATCTGGCCCAGGAGGTCCGAGACCGCTGGGTCCGGGACCTCGTCGCCGACGTGGCCGAGCCGGTGCGGGCGGCGTTCGGCGCCGTCACGGGGGTGCCGCCGACGATCGCGACCGGCAATCTCGTCTCCTCCATCCACGGCGGCCTCGCGGCGGTGGCGTGGACCCGAGGCGGCGGACGAGCCGACCCGCGCCACGAGGCGTGCGTCGCCGATCTGCT
>RRZU010336660.1_pt1 | contig 20528 bp, 24 predicted proteins | sample 2165561 | NCBI WGS metagenome assembly RRZU01 (sample SAMN10456909, study PRJNA506462) | wastewater metagenome | isolation source: wastewater sludge | place: USA: Moscow, Idaho | reverse complement strand
TAAAAGAAATGCCAGAAATTAATTTAGAAGAGTTGGTACAAGAAAATGAATTATTCAAAACAGACTAGATTACAAAAAGTGATAGCGCAAGCTGGGATTGCATCTCGAAGAAAAGCCGAGGAACTGATTGAAAAAGGACGCGTTAAAGTCAATGGCGAAGTCGTTAAAGAAATGGGACTTAAAGTTTCTCCACAAGATGCCATCGAAGTAGACAACAAACCAATTCTTCCAAAAGAAGACCATGTATATTATTTAATTAATAAACCAAGAGGTGTTTTATCTACTGTTACAGATCCACTTGATCGTCCTGTCATCATCAACATGATCCATGACAAACGACGCATCTATCCAGTGGGCCGTTTAGATATGGATACAACAGGTGCTCTTATTTTAACCAACGATGGTGAATTTGCGCAAAAACTCATGCACCCCAGTTATGACATGGATAAGACTTATCGTGTCAGTGTTAAGGGTAAGATGGGTTTTGATGTCACAAAAGCCTTAGAAACAGGATTAAAAGTTAAAGGTGTTGATTATCAAGCGATGAAAGTCAATAACTTCAGATACTTTGACGATAAGGACCGTTCTGTTTTTGATTTAACCCTATATGAAGGTAAAAACAGACAAATTAGAGAATTAATGGCACACTTTGGTTTGCCAGTGATTCGCTTACACCGTTTTTCAATTGGTCCATTAAACATGGATAATATGAAAATTGGTGCTTATCGTGAACTAAAGCCATTTGAAATTAAGAAACTGTTACATTATGCAGAAAGGTCAAAGTAATGCATCAGTTTTATATTCAAGATATTCAAAATATTGAATTTTCAAAATCACAAAAACACCAAATTAAAAATGTTTTGAGAATGCGCCAAAATGATTTGGTTCGTGTTGTTGATGCAAATGGACAAGGCGCTGTTGTATCTTTAAAGGATGATGAAGCTCATCATGTAGATGTTGTGGAGCCCATTACTTTTAAAGAAAAGAAACGCAAACTTAAAATCATTGCATCGCTCATTCGAAATGAAAGACTTGAATGGATGATTCAAAAAGCAGCTGAGACAGGTGTTGATGAACTTGTTTTATATAAAGCAGATCATGGGGTTGTGAAGTCATATGGTTCTAAAGAAACGCGTAAATTAGAGCGCTTTAATACAATTGCTCTTGAAGCCTCAGAACAAGCCATGAGGCAATTTCCACTTTTGATTACAGAAATTATTGATAAAAATGAACTTGCATCACATTTGGGAACATGCAATCTTGTGGCAGATACATTAGAACACAAACATTTTTTAGATGTCATTGAAGATGCGGGTGATGTTTGTGTGATTACAGGACCTGAAGGTGGGTTCAGTGAAGAAGAGAGAAAACTTTTTGCATCACTTCACATTCAAAGTGTGACATTAGGTGATACAATATTAAGAGCAGAAACAGCGCCACTGGCAATCAGCATTTTGTTTTCTGCAGTGCATGGAAGAGGGAAGTAAGTGTACAATAAATACCATAAACAAAAAAGATCCAAAGTATTTGTTGATCAATATAAAAAAATAAGTGAAGCCCACGATTTAGGATATAAGTTTAAAGATGACTTTGATCTGATTAAGGTTTCAGTTTTTGAAACTTTTCTCAAACAAAAATCTTATTTCGAAAATGCATTTGAAACAGTCAGAAATGATGTTTTTGATATGTGGGAATATTTAAGTTTTTATGAAAAGAATGATTTAATTCTTCTGGAAGTCAATAAAGAACTTGAAAAATTACACATGTTTATGGATGAAGGTGTCATTATTTATATGCCATACTTCGATCGTTTACTGAATTCTTTATACGCAACAGAAATTGCGATTTTAGAAAGACCCCAATTTTTCAAGCTGTATACAGATTTTAAAGCATCATGTATTGATCCTGAAATTTATGGCGTAAAACCTTACGTCGCAAATTTCAGTTACTGTACATCCATTCAACATAATGAACGTGCAGCCGTACTTTTAGATGAAGATTTAAAAATATTTTATAGAATTGGATACAATGAAAGGCGCATTCCTGTGAGTTTAAGGGCAGACTTAACACCAGATCATAAAGCGGCGCTTTCAACACTCATCTTGAATGAACAAGATGATGACTTAGATGCTTATGTTGTGGCACATCGACTCGTTTCAAAAAAATTTATCAAAAGATATGAAAAAAATGAAAAAAGAAAATTAAAAAAACAAGGAGGAAAAGAGAAATGAATGTAAATAAATTAATTGATCACACACTTTTAAAACAGGATGCAACATCCATTGAAATTGATCAACTTTGTGTGGAAGCAAAAGAATATGATTTCATGAGTGTTTGTGTGAACTCATCATATGTAAAACGTTGCGTCAGCAATTTAAAGGATACAGATGTAAAGGTTTGTTCGGTGATTGGATTTCCTTTAGGCATGAGTACCACAGAAACAAAAATCTTTGAAACTCAAGAAGTCATCGCTGCAGGTGCTACTGAGGTTGATATGGTCATCAACGTGGGTGCACTGAAAGATAAGAATGATAAATATGTATTAAATGAAATCTCACAAATTAAAAGAGCTTGTGGCAAAAATATTTTAAAAGTAATTATTGAAACTGCACTTTTAACTGAAGAGGAAAAAGTTCGCGCATGTAAACTCGCAGTTGAAGCAGGCGCTGATTTTGTGAAAACATCAACTGGATTCAGTACAGCAGGTGCGACAGTTAAAGATGTGAAACTCATGAAAGATACCGTTGGTGATAAGGCGGAAGTCAAAGCAGCAGGTGGTGTTCGTACTACTGAAGATCTGAAAGACATGGTTGAAGCGGGTGCTACACGTATTGGTACATCAGGTGGAATTGCACTTGTTAAGGGTGAAACCCAAACCACAGATTATTAGAGTTTCATTGGATTAAACACACTGTATTTAGCCACGTTCCATGAATTTCAAAAGTCCTTAAAATTCCTTTAAATATTTCTTGATTTTTATGTCACAGGTGGTATAATTACAATGCATGCATCAGAAGGGAGGCTAGTCATGTCGAGAATCGTAGTTAAAGAGAACGAAGCTTTAGATGACGCACTGCGTCGATTTAAACGTCAAGTATCTCGCAATGGAAACCTTGCTGAAGCGCGCAAAAGAGAATATTACGTTAAACCAGGCGTTAAACGTAAAATGAAAGCGGAAGCTGCCAAAAAGGCAAAACGCAAAAAAAGACGCTAATTATAGAGGAGTTGATTTGGTTCAACTCCTTTTTTATCTAGTTTTTTATCATAAACTCATGTATTATTAAGATAAAGGAGTGAGCTGTTTGATTAAAGATTTTGTTACATTAAATCAATGGCATGAATTTCTACAAATATTCACTGGCGTTGAAGAAAAACACATTAAATATATTGAATCATTGAGTGGTGTAGAACTCAATTATGATTCAGAAAAAATAACCATTCAAGGTGATGAACACTCAGTTGAAAAAGCCAAAAGACTGATTCAATCACTTTTTCATATTATAGAAAAGTTTAAGAAGTTAGAATCTGAAGACATCGAAAAAGTCTATGATGCTGTTAATAGAAATAAAGAAGAAGTATTCCTCAGTGCAATTGATGAAATTGTTACACGTACTTTCAGTGGTAAACCCATACGCGCAAAAAGTGTGGGCCAAAGAATCTTTATTGACAGCATCCTCAATCATGACCTAACCTTTTCAATTGGACCTGCAGGTACGGGTAAAACATTTTTAGCTGTATCCATCGCCGTAGATATGCTTAAAAAAGGCGAGATAAAGAAAATTATCCTTACACGTCCTGCTGTTGAAGCAGGCGAAAATTTAGGGTTTTTACCAGGTGATTTAAAAGAGAAAGTTGATCCTTACTTAAGACCTTTATATGATGCATTAGATGATATGCTTTCAAGTGATCGTACGGAGCGTTATATTGAATCAGGGATCATTGAAATTGCACCACTTGCATATATGCGTGGGCGTACTTTGGATGATGCGGTTGTGATTTTAGATGAAGCACAAAATACCACAAAAGCACAAATGCTCATGTTTTTATCCCGGTTGGGTCGTAATTCAAAAATGATAGTGACAGGTGATTTAACACAAACTGACCTTCTACCCAAACAAGAATCTGGTTTAAGGGTCGCACAAGATAGACTTCAAAACATAAAAGGCATCAGTTTTGTGAAGTTAAGTCATACAGATGTTGTAAGACATCCACTTGTAATTAAGATCTTAAAAGCTTTTGAAGATTAGGGGTTGGTAATATGTCACATCGAATCTTGTTGATTGAGGATGATGAAAGTATTCGTCGTTTAATTGAATATGATTTAAATTTACTGGGCTATAAAGTCACAACGTGTGGGGACGGAAAGCGTGGTCTTGATAAAGCCTTAAGTTCAGATTATGAAATGTTAATTGTTGACTGGATGCTGCCACATGTATCAGGAATTGAGATTGTGAAGGCCTATCGTGATGCAGGACATAAAGGTATAGTCATGATGATTACGGCAAAAAATGCAGAAGAAGACTTACTGGATGCATTTGAAGCAGGTGTTGATGATTATATGTCAAAGCCTTTTTCTCCAAGAGAAATGGGTGCACGTATTAAAGCACATTTAAAACGAACTGACAGCATCAAAGAAGAACGTCAATTAACATTTGAAAATTTACGTGTTGATCTTGATTTACATTATGTTTATATCGATGATGAACGTATTGATTTAACACGTAAAGAGTTCGATTTACTCATTTATTTACTACAAAATATGGATGAAGTCTTATCAAGAGATGACATCTTAAAAAAGATCTGGAATTTTTCATATGATGGGGATACAAGAATTGTGGATGTTCACATCTTTAAATTAAGATCAAAAATAGAAAATGCAAACATCATGATAGATTCATTAAGGGGTGTAGGATATGTTGCGAAAATTAAATAACATTATTGTCATTATATTTGTGGTACTTTCTGCTTTAATTTTACAATTTGGAAAAACATTTAAGGTAGAAGCCATGATTCTTGGAGTTGGGCTCATTGCAGTTATTGCGGTAAATCATTACTTTGTGAAGGCGCATGAAAAAGAACTTCAAGAAAAACTAGAAGAAGTTGAACGAAAATCAAAAAAGAAAGACACTGAATCAGAAGATAAAATGGCACAAATCATTGCATCCATTCCATCAGCTTTGGTTTATATTAATCAAAGAGGGGAATTTGATGTATCAAATAAGAAATTTAACAGTATTTTAAATGTTGAAGCCTTGAATGTCTATGATTCAAGAATTGATACAAACTTCAGACAAATGCTTTTAGATGCATTCTTAAATGAAAAACAATTTATCCGTCAAGAAGTTTTCGATGATGTCAATTATCAAGTCTTAAGTATTCCCATGCTTAAAAAGGGAAGATACAATGGTTGTATGATCATTCTTCAAGACATTACGCGTCTTCTAGAGGGTGAAAAGATGCAAAAACAATTTATTGCGAATGCATCTCATGAACTCAAGACCCCTATTGCTTCGATTAAAGGGATGAGTGAAGTACTTAATCGCAGTGATTTTGATGATGAAGAAACAAGTAAAGAATTCCTAGCGCGTATTCAAATTGAATCCGCAAGACTTGAACAAATTGTTGAAGACTTACTCTTACAATCCAAACTAATGGAAAATAAACTTCACTTAGAAAAGACAGAGTTTAACTTACGTCAATTCTTTGAAGGATTGATTTATGAAAAACGTCGCGAACTCCATATGGCCAATATTGAAGTAATTTTAAATTGTCCTTCAGATGTCATGATTGTGGGTGATCATTTTAGATTAAGCCAAGTATTTATTAACTTATTTAATAATGCGATTAACTATGCGGCCAATGAATCCATTAAGATTGATTGCAACATCTCAAGGAAAAACTGGAACATTCGTTTCTGTGATACCGGTGCTGGTATTGATGAATCTGTCATCCCACATATCTTTGAAAGATTTTATCGTGCAGATGCAGCGCGTGAAAGATATAGTGGCAGTACTGGTCTTGGCCTCGCGATTTCAAAAGCCATCATTGAAGCCCATGGTGGTCACATTCAAGTAGAAAGTGAGCTGGGTAAAGGAACTTGTTTCGAAGTTCAATTGGACCCTTCAGAAACCTTACATTAAGCAAGTTTTACCTTGCTTTTTGTGTTTTTAGGGGGTATCTTAAAATGACCATTTATGCTATAATATCTATGGAGTGTGTTTATGGATATAACATTTTTAAATCAAATAGATGATGAAGCTTTTTCATCATTTGAAAACTATTTAAAACCCTTGTTGAAAAAAACATTAGAAGTGACTAATTTTGATGTTTCTGTCAGTGTCTCAGTTGTTTTAGTAAATGACAAAGAGATACACCAATACAATAAAGACTTTAGAAACATCGATCGTCCGACTGATGTTTTAAGTTTCGTAGATGGTGAAACATTTGATGGTGTCCTTTCTTTGGGAGACATCATTGTTTCAAATGAAACGTGTAGAAGACAAGCAGAAGAATATGGACATAGTTTAAAAAGAGAATTTCTATTTTTAGTGGTTCATGGATATCTTCATCTTTTAGGATATGATCACATCAATCCTGAGGATGAAAAGGAAATGTTGCGACTTCAAAAGGAGATATTGGATAATGTTGTTAAAAGATCTGACGCTTAGATTTATTAATAAATTCAAAAATGCTTTTATCGGACTTTGGGCAGGCATTCGATATGATCGAAGTATCTTACTTCAATTTATGCTGGGAGCAGTTTCATTACTGGTATTTTATTATTTGAAAATAACTTTAATTGAATGGCTCTTTGTGATTACTGCCATCTTTGTGGTAATCATTACAGAATTTTTAAATTCAGCCATTGAAGATGTTTGTGACCTTTTGGTTTCAAAGTACGACTTACATGTAAAAGAAATTAAAGATATCGCAGCGGCAGCGGTGCTACTATCCGCAATGTATGCAGTCATCGTAGCGGTTGTTATCTTTGGGAGATATATTTAAATGAAAGATAAACTAATACAAGAAGCTTTTAAAGCCATGGAAAATGCCTATACACCTTATTCCCATTATAATGTGGGTGCTTGTGTTCAAACAAAAGACGGGAAACGCTTTTGGGGCGCTAACGTTGAAAATGCATCTTTTGGTGCCACAAACTGTGGTGAAAGAAGTGCCATCTTTGCATGTTATTCTCATGGATATCGTCAAGAAGATATTGAAGGCATTGCGATTGTTACAGATGGTGCAATTTTAGCTGGGCCTTGTGGTATTTGTCGCCAAGTACTGTCAGAATTACTTGAATCTGATACCCCCATTTATCTTTCAAATGGAAAAGACGAGAAAACAACCAATATAAAAGAACTCATGCCCATGAGTTTTGGAAGAAAGGATCTTGATGACAGACTTTAAATCAGGCTTTGTTTCGATCGTTGGACGACCCAATGCGGGGAAATCCACGTTATTGAATCAACTCGTTAAACAAAAAGTTGCAATTGTAACAGACAAACCTCAAACAACAAGAGATGCGATCATTGGTGTGTTGACAGAAGATCATTACCAAATTATCTTCACCGATACCCCAGGTATTCATAAACCCAAACATGAACTTGGGAGTAGAATGAATGCGATCGCTTATTCTAATTTTAGAGGGATGGATGTTATTTATTATATGATGGATGTCAGTGTGCCACTGGGTGGTGGTGATGAGTTTCTGATTGAAAGACTCTCAAAAGTCAAAACACCGATCATCTTAATTCTCAATAAAATCGACAAAGTCGATAATGATGAAATCTTACTGCGTATTGTTCAGATGAAAGAGAGACTAAACTTCGCCGAAGTCATTCCGCTTTCCGCTAAAAATTCAAATAATGTCGATACATTACTCGATGTAACCCTGGAATACCTTGATGATGGGATCATGTATTATCCAAAGGACATGATATCAGCGCATCCTGAACAATTTATCATCGCTGAAATCATTCGAGAAAAAATTATAAACTTAACCCAAGAAGAATTACCCCACTCAATTGCGGTTGCGATTGAAAAGATTACACAAAAAGATGAAGTGTTACTGATTAATATTGTCATCTTTGTGAATCGTGATTCTCAAAAGGGTATGATTATTGGAAAACAAGGACGTATGATCAGGGAAATTGGGAAATTAGCCCGAGAAGAACTTGAACTTGTCTTAGGACAAAAGATTTATCTTGAAAGTCATGTTCGTGTTGAGAAAAACTGGCGTAATCGTCATCGCTTGCTCAATCAGCTTGGTTATATAGAAATAGATGATGAGTAATCAAGATGTTGGGTTTATTCTAAGTAATGTGCCTTATCGAGAATATGACGCAATGGTCTTATTCTTAGGTAAGGAATATGGCTTGTTGCGCTTTGTCTTAAGAGGGTATTATCGCCCTGCAGCCAAACAAACAAGCTTGGGCTTAGAATTTACACAAGTTCGATTAAGATTTACTTATCATGAAAATCGTTTATTGAGAATACAAAATGGCGAATTGGTCAATGCATATTCAAACTTTAGAAGTGATTATGATTGGCTGATTCAAATGTCTTTAGTAACTGAACTGATCAATCGATTCTATGATAAAAAAGATCGCGATTATTGGTACAATTTGATGGATTCACTCTTTGAATCAATGAGTTTAGAAAAAATAATCTTGATGCTGGTCAGTCTAATTAAGAAACTAGGGATCACACCGCATATTTCAAGTTGCGTGATGAGTGGCTCAGGTGTTGTTTCAGACTTCTCAGTAGAGAAGGGTGGTTTTGTTTCAAAACAATATCGAACCCATGGATCTGTGGTTGATTTAGAAATGCTACAAATGATTCGCAGTTTATTTACACACAAAGACTTTAAAATTTTATACTTAGAGAACTACAAGGATACAAAAAAGCTTGCCAACTTGCTGATTCAGTATCTTGAATATCACGAAGGAATTCGTTTAAACAGTTGGAAATTGATGTATTAATCTTTATAGAGGGATGGTGCTTGTTAATGAGTCAATTTAAATTTGAAGAAATCGTTAGTCATGTTAGAAATTCAGGTTTTGTATTTCAAGGTTCAGAAATCTATGGTGGTTTAGCCAATACGTGGGATTTTGGTCCTTTAGGAATCAACCTTAAAGACAATGTTAAAAAATTATGGTGGGATGCGTTTATTCGTAAAAACCAATATAACGTTGGTTTACAATCAGCAATCTTAATGAATCCAAAAGTTTGGGAAGCCAGTGGTCATCTTGATACATTCAATGATCCACTCATGGATTGTAGAAACTGTAATACACGTCATCGTGCTGATAAACTAATTGAAGAGTTTACAGATGGCAAAGTGAATGCTGGTGCAATGAGTGTGGAAGAGATGAGTGCCTATATTGAAGAGCACAAAATTCCATGTCCAAACTGTGGCAAACACAACTTCACCCCCATTCGTGAATTCAACCTGATGTTTAAAACATTCCAAGGTGTTGTTGAAGAGAGCAGTAACGCTGTTTACTTAAGACCTGAAACTGCACAAGGGATCTTTGTGAACTTTAAAAACGTACAACGTTCAATGCGTAAGAAATTACCATTTGGTATTGGTCAAATTGGTAAATCATTTAGAAATGAAATTACACCCGGTCAATTTATTTTTAGAACCCGTGAATTTGAACAAATGGAGCTTCAGTTCTTTGTAAAACCAGAAGAAGCAAACAAATGGTATGAATACTGGAAAGAATTCGCAATGGAATTTTTAGTTGGGATTGGTTTAAAACGAGAAAACTTAAAATTCAGAGATCACGATGCTGATGAATTATCACATTACTCTGCAGGAACTGTTGATATTGAATATAAATTCCCATGGGGATTTGATGAAATTTGGGGCATCGCGAATCGTACAGACTACGACTTAACACAACACCAAGCATTCTCAAAACAAAACTTAGAATATCATGATTCAGAAACCAATGAGAAATATATTCCATATGTTATTGAACCATCATTAGGTGTAGAGCGCTTAATGCTTGCACTCATGTGTGAAGCATATGATGAAGAAGAATTAGAGAACGACAGCCGTATTGTGATGCACTTTTCACCAAAAACAGCACCAATCAAAGCAACAGTACTGCCACTTTCAAGAAAGCTTTCAGATGAAGCACGCAAAGTTTGGGAAGTATTAGTTGAAGAGTTTGATACTGAATTTGATGAAACCGCAAGTATTGGAAAACGTTACCGCCGTCAAGATGCGATTGGGACACCATACTGTGTTACTTATGACTTTGATTCATTAGAAGACAACATGGTAACCATTCGTGAAAGAGACTCCATGGAGCAACAACGTGTTACCGTTGATGAAGCGGTTGCGATTATTAAAAATTCACTCAAATAATTAAGGGATGATGAAATGTCGAGAATACCAAAAGAACAGATTGATCAGATTCGCATGAAATCCGACATTGTCGAGACGATTGCATCTTATATTCCTTTGAATCGTAAAGGAAAAAACTTCATGGGACTTTGTCCCTTTCATGAAGACAACAATCCTTCTATGTCTGTGAATCCAGACAAACAGATTTTTAAATGTTTTGTGTGTGGGGAAGGTGGCAATGTTTTCAGTTTTATTCAAAAATATGAAAAAGTTCACTTTGTGGATGCCGTCATCAAACAAGCTAAAAATATCAATATCGACATCTCACAATATGAAAAAACAACCATCGCACCCATCAACAAACGTAAAGAACATCTTTACAACTTGATGAAAGAGGTCCGTAACTTTACATCCTATCAATTAAAATCAAAAGATGGACAAATGGGCTTAAGAAATCTTCGTGAAAGAGGCTACCAAGATGCAGTTTTAGAAAAGTTTCAAGTTGGACTTGCTTTATCAGGCAACCAAATCTTTGAGTTTCTAAAAGCAAAAGGATACTCCGAAGAAGAGATGCTCAGTGTTGATGTGATCCGCGTGGGTGATACACAAATACAAGATGTATTTTATAACCGTATTATGTTTCCCATTCAAGATCAGTTTGGTAATGTAATTGCATTTAGTGCGAGAACCTTAGATCCAAACAGTACCGTAAAGTACATCAATACTGGTGAAACAGAGCTTTATACAAAAAGCCATCATATCTATAATTTAAATCGTGTTAAAGAAAAGTTTAGATATGCAGATCGCATCATCATTACAGAAGGTGTGACGGACGTCTTTGCGTTTAGTATGGCAGGCTTTGATGAGGCTGTAAGCTTACTTGGAGTCGCAATTTCTAAAACACAAATCGATTTAATCAGAAAACACACAAAATCAGTCATGCTTGCATTTGATGGTGATAAAGCCGGATATGATGCAACTTATGAAATAGGCAAAAGATTGAATGCCGCTAACATTCCCATAAAGATTTGGTATAATGACTCCGGTTTAGACCCTGATGATTTATATAAAAAGGAAGGTGCAAAAGCTTTAGCACGAGGTGTAGAAGCAGCACTTGGGTGGTTAGATTTCTTATTAACCTATGCAACAGGGCTCTATGGCACCCACTCATTTGAAGATAAGAAAAGGCTCGTTAGTTTCTTTTTACCTAATATTGAACATGAAGATGCTTTAACACAAGAATATTATCTAAAGAAATTGAGTGATTTAACAGAGTTTGATGTTTCAACCTTAAAATCACAAGTTAAACCATCTTCAGTACCCATTTATGAAACAAGAAAACAAACACCACAGATTCACTTCAATCAAATTTCAAGGGCTGAGTTAGAACTTTTAAATCAAATGATTCTATCAAAAGAAGCAGCCATGATTTATGCCAGTGAGCTCGGGTATATGCCCCATGAAATCACACAAGAAGCAGCACTTTTAATACAAAACATTTATCGAACACACGATAAATTGAGTTTGGCTGATTTACTCTCAGAAGAAATCAGTGAAGTGCTCACACGTTTTATCTTGGAGCTGGATGATCGTTTAATGATCAACACCTATCAGAAACAAATCGTTTATGAGAATATTGAAAAAATAAAAAATCATATGGCCAAAGAAAATAAACGCCATATGTTAAATAAACTTAATCAAACTAAAGATTTAAGTGAGAAAACCAAATTGTTGGATGCATTACTTAAAAAACAACAACACAGGAGGTAATAATGAAGAGCGTAAAAACTTTAGATCAAGTAAAATTAGCCTTGATCAAATCATATGAAGAAGAGGGACTGTTGTTAAACAGTGAAGTTGAAGAAGCCATCAGCCATTTAAAATTATCAGATGAAGAAACTGATGAACTATTTACATGGTTTGGTGAAAATGACATCACATTAACAGATGAAAACGAAGAAGATGACGATGAGTTTTTGGATGAAGTTGAAGAATTTTTGGGTGATGATGAAGATGAGACCGATGGCCCATTTGATGAGTCACTCAACACTGTTGACTTACGTTCTTATGACAATGAGTTAACAGCCCAAAACGAAATCAGAATCTCTGACCCAGTCAAAATGTACTTAAAAGAAATTGGGCGAACCAACCTTTTAAGTGCAGATGATGAACTTGAAATTGCACGTCGCGCTGATGAAGGTGTGATTGCCGAAGGAATGATTCGTGAAATCTACCGTGAAAGAATCAACGAAGAATTGACAGATGAAGAATTAGAAGCACTTCCAGTTGAAGATATTGCCCGTGAACTTGTAAAACACTACCAAAATGATGAAGCAAACTTGGCGTATGTTCAAAACGTTTTAGCTGCATATCAAGATGGTCAAGAAGCACGTGATTTATTGATTTCTGCAAACTTAAGACTTGTGGTTTCAATTGCACGTAAATACTTGGGCCGTGGTATGTTGTTCTTAGATTTAATTCAAGAAGGGAACATGGGACTCATTCGTGCGGTAGAGAAATTTGACTACTCACTGAAATATAAGTTCTCAACGTATGCGACATGGTGGATTCGTCAAGCCATCACAAGAGCGATTGCTGACCAAGCTAGAACCATTCGTATTCCAGTTCACATGGTTGAAACCATTAATAAACTGACAAGAATTCAAAGACAACTCGTACAAGAATTAGGACGTGAACCTGAAGCTGAAGAAATTGCGGCGAAAATGGACAACATGACACCTGAAAGAGTGCGCGAAATTCAAAAAATTGCACTGGACCCTGTATCACTTGAAACACCCATTGGTGAAGAAAATGATTCACACTTAGGAGATTTCATTGAAGATAAAGATGCTTTATCACCCAATGACTTTGCGAATAATCAGTTGTTAAAAGATGAAATTGATATGGTTCTTCAGGGCTTAACAGAGCGTGAAGAGAAAGTACTCCGTCTTCGTTTTGGACTTGAAGATGGCCGTACCAGAACTTTAGAAGAAGTGGGTAAAGAATTTAACGTTACACGTGAGAGAATTCGTCAAATTGAAGCAAAAGCACTGCGCAAATTAAAACACCCAACACGTTCAAAACGCTTACGTGACTTCATGGAAAGTAACTGATGAATCTGTCAGATAGACTCAACACGATTTTAGAATTAATTGAACCAACAGATGTTTTAGTCGATGTTGGTACTGACCATGGATATGTATTAATCCAGGCAATTATAGACAATAAATGTAAAAAAGCTTACGGACTTGATATTGCATCAGGTCCCTTAAGCTATGCAAACAGAAACATTCTGGAAGCGGGTTTAGAAGATAAAATACAAACTTATCAGCTTGATGGGTTAAAAGGATTTAATGATAAGGCAGATGCTTTTGTGATTGCAGGAATGGGATTTGAAACCATTATTTCGATTATTGAACATTATCCATTTGATCCATCCCAACAAATTATCTTACAATCAAACACAAAACAATATGACTTTAGAAAAGCATTAAGTAAGCTTGGTTTTAAAATTATCGATGAGCGATTCTTATTTGACAACAACAAACCTGTGACCATTCTAAAAGTGATGAAAGAAAAGTTTGCTTTAAGTGAAGAAGATGCTTTCCTAGGTCCGATTTTAAAAAACACAAATAACCAAGATTATATCAAGTATTTATCACATGAGTATGATAAACTAAAACATGTTGTAAATTACAACAAGAATTATGAAGAAAGATTTACTATTTTAATAAATTACTTAAACAAGAAAGGGGTGACCTTATGAAAGATATTACAAAACAACTGATGAAGATCAACCATTTTAAAAATCTGACATCAGTCCAAGAAGATGTATTACACCATGCAGAACTCAATGAAGATTTAATCGTACTTGCACCAACTGGAACGGGTAAAACACATGCTTTTTTATTTTCAATTCTAGAGCGCATTAACCTTGAAGAAGAAACATTACAAGCAGTAATTTTAGCACCAACCCGTGAACTTGCGATGCAAATCTTAGATTTTACACAAACAGTGCGTAAAGTTGATGGTCGTTTTAAAGCAGAACTTGCAATTGGTGGTATGGATACAAAACGTCTTACAACTCGTTTAGAAAAACAACCACACGTTCTAATCGCAACGCCCGGTAAATTACTGGATGTACTCGGCTTATCAATCTTACGTTTGGATACTGTAAAACTACTTATCATTGATGAGATGGATATGATGTTTGATTATGGATTTATTGAAGATATTAACGATATTGCATCACGCTTTTTAGATACAACACGTATGATGCTTTTTAGTGCAACATTACCTAATGGGCTCAACCACTTTATTAAGAAATATCTTAAAAATCCCGTTCAAATTAAATCAGAAGATAAACAATTTGAACCAAAGATTGAACACTACCTCATTCACAGACGTCATTTAGCGCTGGAAGAGGGCGTGCTTGATGTTTTATCGTCAATCAACCCATCACTTGCGATTGTCTTTGCGAATACAAAAGAGCAAGTGTCGCACATTGCACGTTATTTAAGAGAGTATGGTATCAACAGTGTTGAAATCCATGGTGGCGTTGAAGATAGACAAAGAACACAAATCGTTAAACGCATTCGTACAGGACAAGTTCGCTATATTATTGCGACTGACTTGGCTGCGCGTGGGATTGATTTGCCTGAAATTTCACATGTTATTAACGCAAACATCCCAACCCATGATTTATCCTTCTATACACACCGTGCAGGACGTACGGGGCGTACAGGTAGAGATGGATATTGTATCAGTTTGGTAGATGATACAGATCAAAATGCGATTTCTCGTCTTATTAACAACAACATTCAATTTAAATTTAAACGCGTACACAATAACCAAATTCAAGACGCAAGATCGTTCTTTAACTTTGAAAGAAGAAGTAGAAAACTTGATCAAGAAGTCGTAAATAAACTGAAACGTAAAAAAGTTAAAGTAAAACCTGGTTATAAGAAAAAACATAAGCAGAAAATTGAAAAATTAATGCAACAAAAACGTCGAGAAGTGATTCGTCAAGATATCAGACGTCAAAAGAAAGAACGGGCTTTAGAACGCCAACAAAGAATGAAAGAAGATTAGTATGAACTTTTTTAAAAAAGATAAATACAAAGGAAGCAGTGAACATCTTCAAAATGATTTAGATCTGAATAAGATCATTAATAAACGTTTGATACTTTTAATGATGGCCATGGCTTTGGTTGCAACATCTTTAATAGGAAGACTTTACTATGTTCAAATTGTGAATCATGATTACTATACTGATTTGGTCGCTTCAAAAGAATTGGCGCCCATGAGCATTGGAACTGCCCGTGGTGAAATATATGATCGTAATGGTCAGCTTCTTGTCACAAACAAGCCCATCAATACGATTAACTTTTATACAAACTACAGCATTAGTACCCAAACACAATGGGATTTGGCATATAAATTTGCACAACGTTATGAAGTTGATTTTGACTTAATGCCACGTGAACTTAAAGACTTGTATCTATTCTTAAATGACTATGGCGCTGACTTAGTCACCAATGATGAAATGAAAGCACTCGATTATGATGATGATGCGATTGATAAGTTAAAACTTGAACGTGTTAGTGATGAATTAATCGAGACGCTTACTGATCTTGAAAAAGAAGCGTTCAAAATTTATTTAAAAATGAACAATCAAACACAAAGAAATGCAGCAGTCATCTTGGAAAATGCCAGTGATGAAGATATTTCTTATCTTTCAGAAAACCAATATGATTTCCCTGGATTTACTTGGGGTACAACTTGGGAAAGAGATTATGTTGGACCCGATGGACTTCAAAGTCTCATTGGAAATATTCAAGATATCCCAGTAGAAAAATTAAGTTATATGAGTGCCAAAGGGTACTCCAATAATGATAAAATTGGGGTCAGTGGTTTAGAATACCAATACGAGGAATACTTATCTGGCGTGAAATCAGAATACAGAACCGACGCAACAACAGGAGAAAGCATTCAAACTGTTGCCGGAAGAAAAGGCCACGATTTATTCTTAACCATTGATTTAAAACTTCAAGAACAAGTTGAGAAAGTGGTTAAAGATCAGTGGAATGCCATTAAAAACCAACCAAGACGTGAATATATGCATGGGATTGATTTTGTCTTAAGTGATCCACAAACTGGCGATATCCTTTCCATTGTTGGATTAAGAGAAACAAGTAAAGGTGAAATCTACAATGATCCTTCGACTGTTTTACTTGAAGCCTTCCCGGTAGGGTCTGTTGTTAAAGGGGCTACGGTTTATGCAGGGCTTCAAGAAGGTGTTGTGAAACCCAATGAAGCAATTAACGATAGTCCACTCTATATCGCAGGTACACAACCCCGTGTATCTTGGACTAACTTAGGAAGTGTGACCGATTTAACAGCCTTACAAAGATCCAGTAACATTTATATGTTTATTGTGGCGATTAGAATGGGTGGGGCAAGTTATATTCCAAATGAACCACTTATATTCTCAAAACCCATTGAAAATACTTTCGCACTACTTAGAAACTATTTTGGTCAATTTGGGCTGGGTGTTGAGACCATGATTGATTTTCCACGTGAAGAGCTTGGATATAAAGGCGCAAACCAACAAGCTGGTTTACTTTTAAACTTTGCGGTAGGGCAGTATGATAACTATAATGCCATGCAGTTAAACCAATATATCTCAACCGTTGGAAATGAAGGCTATCGTCTACAACCACACTTAGTTAAAGAAATCAGAAACAGCATTGACAATACAATCATTTTAAAAAATGATCCAGTCATTCTAAATGAGATTGATGGTAAAAACAATTTAGAGCGCGTTCGTGAAGGATTCAGACTCTGTAATGTGCGCGGAGATTGTGGTAATTATGCAACCAAATCTTATACATCCGCTGGTAAAACAGGAACGGCTGAGTATACAGATAATGGCGGGAAAAACATGATTAATAATGCATTTATTCTCTTTGCGCCCTTTGAAAAACCAAAGATTGCGACCAGTTGTATTCACTCTGGAGCCTATTATGGTAACGATTATCCCAACATCTGTAAGGACATTACACCCAAAGTTGTTGATATTTATATGAATTCTAATTAATTTATGTTATAATATATGAGCTAAAAGTTTGGAGGTTTATATGAGACATCAAGTTACATTAAAATGCACAAGTTGCAATGAAGAAAATTATATAACAACACGTAATAAAAGTATTCATCCTGATCGTATGGAAGTAACAAAATACTGCCCACGCGAACGCAAGCATGTGCTACACAAAGAAAAAAGATAAGAATCATACACCAATATTTTGGTGTATTTTCTTTTTATAAGGAGGTCAACATGAACATTCAAAAAATAGTCAGCGGTTATGCTTCATCCAATACATACTTTATTTCAATCGATCATCAAATGATTGTGATTGATCCGTGTCTTGAAATTCAAAACAATCCAAATAAATTACTTGAGAAAATAGAAGGATATGAAGTCCTTGCGATCTTATTAACCCATGCACACTTTGATCATATATCAGGGGTTGATGCGATTGTGAATAAAACAAAGTGTCCTGTATATTTAACTGAAAAAGAAAGAGACTGGCCACAAAATCCACAACTAAACCTCTCTACAATGACACCAGAAATTGTTTCAATTAAGGCAAAAATTACGCCCTTAAACTTAGGTGATTTAGAAATTGGACCCTTTAAATTCAATGTGGTTGAAACACCAGGCCATACAAAAGGCTCTGTGTCCTTTATCATTGATAATCATATCTTTGATGGAGACTTTATATTTAAAGATTCAGTGGGTCGTATGGACCTACCAACAGGCAGTGAACAAGATATGAAAGAAGCCATTCTGTCTTTTATCAAAAGCTATGGTGATAAAGATTATATCCTTTATCCAGGTCACGGCAACAAAACCACACTTCAAACAGAAATCAAACATAACCCATTTATCAATCACTTCAAGGCAGCTTAGCTGTCTTTTTTTGTAGGATTTTTAGATCTTTTTTACTACTTAATACTATGGAACACTTCGCAGTATTATTTGACCAATTGATGCATCTTGCCATCTCACTGAAGATTACAGACATCCATATTGATGCACAGCACAACATGGTTATTTTAAGAAAGCATAAAATCAAAATTAAAACATTTAAAGTGGAAGACTGCAAAAGTTTTTACACCTTTATTAAATACAAAGCCAATATTTATCTTGAAAGTTTTGGAAGACTTCAAACAGGTAGCTTTCAATACATCATTCACAATACAACTTACTATTTACGTTTCGCGGTTTTAGAAAATAAGGCAAGGGAACATGGTGTTTTAAGAATTCTTAATGTGAATCCCATCGAGAATTTAGATCAATGTGGTATTGATCTTAGAGATGTTTCTAAAATAAGAAAAATGTTCCAAGAGAGTCATGGTCTGGTCATCTTCTGTGGTAAAACAGGTGCAGGGAAGTCAACCACATTATTTTCAGGGCTCAATGAACTAGAAGACAAAGAAATCTTTACCTTAGAAAACCCCATAGAAAAATACATTGATCATTTGATTCAAATTGAGTGTGATGATCATGACTTAAACAAACACATCACACAGCTCTTAAGACATGATCCAGACATCTTGGTCATTGGTGAAATAAGAACCACACAAGACCTTAAACAAGCGGTACGTGCCGCTTTGAGTGGTCACTTGCTCATCACAACACTTCATGCAGGTGATGTTGATGAAGTCTTGATGCGATTAGTGAATTTAGGGATCTCAAATCAAGAACTCATTACCGTACTTAAGGGACTTGTATACCAAAAGATTGAAATACAATCCCAAGATGTTCAGTTTATCTTTGATGTACGCACAAAGGAAAATTTAAAGGATGCTTTTTATGAACTTCAAAACAAGGCTGAATAAGAAAAAATATAAGCCACTTGCACCGATTATTACAGGCATGATATCTCATAAGTTTTCATATGAAGAGATTCGTAACGCTTTAAATCTACCCTTTGAATCACTCGAACAATATGCGATGTTTGTATCTGATGTTTATTTTACTGAAATGGGCGTCCTTGATAACCTCACGTTTAACCTTCAATATGAAAAGATAGATACAAAACTTAAGAAACTGCTTTTAGAAAAACTAACCTATCCACTGTTCTTATTTGTTTTAAGTTTTATGCTTACCTTATTTTTCAACCAAAAATTTGCGCCATCCATCTTAAACATGCTAAAAGACTATCAAATAGAGAAACTGTCTCTCAACATTATTTATGGTTTCAGTTCTTTATTAAAATTTTTATGGATTTTAGTACTTATCATTTTTGTTGTTATTAGTCTTTTACTTTCTCAAAAAGACTTTAGATACCTTGTTTATATTCGATTTCATAACTTTAAATTTATGAAAACAGTTCGCAATATCTTAACGTTAAGATTTTCTTTAGTCTATGTATTTTTATTAAAACGAAAATATACGACACAAGACTTCTTCAAACAGATTAAAAAAAGTACAGGTATAGAAGATGTGAAGTGGCTGGGATATCTTGTTTATGAAAAAATCACTCAAGGAGAACCCATTACAGAAGCCTTGGACCATGCTTTTTTTAACCCATACTTTATCTTGTATTTTAAAAAGGGGTTTTATAATCAAGATATTTCAAAAAGTTTAGACGAATACATTGATATTTTAGAGATGATGATTACACAAGAAATATCGCAAATCGTGACGCTTTTTAAAGCATGTATTTATACGTATATCTTTATCTTTATTGGCATTTATTATGTGTTTTTATTTCAACCCTTATCTATAATGGAGGTATTTATATGATGAAAAAAGGATTTACACTTTTAGAAATGATCATTGTGATGGGTGTGATTGTGGTTTTGTTTCTTTTAACCATGCCTAATATCACCAAGACAACAGAGGTCATTGATGAGAAAGGATGTAAGGCACAACTCAAGGTAGTCGATGCAGCCATCCTTCAGTATCGCTTAAAATTTGAAGCTGTCCCCACTGATATAGGTCAGATTGTATCTGCTGGTTTTTTAAGTGAGAATCAAACCAAATGCAACAACAATCAAGCCATTCGCATCGTATCAGGTCAAGCACATGAATAAAGGTTTTACATTGATTGAAATGATGTTGGTGCTTTTTATACTTGTAAGTCTAACACTAATC
>RRZU010819992.1_pt1 | contig 20529 bp, 20 predicted proteins | sample 2165561 | NCBI WGS metagenome assembly RRZU01 (sample SAMN10456909, study PRJNA506462) | wastewater metagenome | isolation source: wastewater sludge | place: USA: Moscow, Idaho | reverse complement strand
GAGGTCACGCCGGCAAAAACCAAGAAACTGTTGCTGGAGCAGGGCGAGCAGGCGCGGATGAGCCAGCAGCTCGCAACGATTCAGCTGGACTGCCCGCTTGAATTTGTCCCGGCCCACTTTCAGGCGAAGGCGCCGCAGGCCGAGATCCTGGTGAGCCTGTTGCGTGAACTGGAGTTTATGACGCTGGCCAAGGCCTTTCAGGGAGAGACGCCTGAGCACAATCGATTGGGGGCTGATGTCGAACAGATTCATGATGCTGCCGCGGCGGACGCGTTTCTGAAGGAGCAACCGGCAGTTGCGATGTTGGGCATAGCCTGCGTTCTGACCGGTAAGCCGGGGGTGCGCGCCGATATTCAAGGCTGCGCGTTGGGTCGGTCTGATGGAAACGCGGCCTTCGTCCAGGGCGAGGCGCGTGACTGGCCACGCCCACTGATTGAATGCCTGCATGATGGGAATAAGCCGAAAGCGGTACAGGATCTCAAACCGCTGTTGCTGGCGCTCCACCGTCAGGGCATCGACATGCCCGGGCCCTATTTCGATACGATGGTGGCGGACTATCTGCTGAATCCGAATCGCCGCGCCCATACCTTGGAAGCGATTGCCATGGACCTGCTGAGTTATCAGCTTGGTGCGGGTGAACAGGAAGATTCAGGCAAGGGCCCGCAATCCCTGTTCGATGTGGATGAGAATCTGGTTCGTCGAACTGGCGAGGCGGCAGCCGTGACAGCCAAGGTGGCCCCGATGCTCCGCGAGCGGCTGCGAGAGCAGGGCAGCCTCCCGCTCTTTCAAGACGTGGAGATGCCGCTCGTGCCGGTCTTAGCCGAGATCGAACGGAACGGCTTTCTGCTCGATGTCGAGGGCCTGCAGACTTTGAGCAAAGAACTAGAGCGTGAGCTGGAGCAGATGGTAGGCAGCATTTACCGTCTGGCCGGCGGTGAATTCAATATCGGCTCGCCCAAACAACTGGCCACGGTGCTCTTCGAAACGCTCGGCCTGAAGCCGCTGCGCAAAACGAAGACCGGCTACTCCACGGATGAAGACACCCTCACGCAACTTGCCTCGCAGCATGAGTTGCCGGCGCAGATCCTTAACTATCGGACCCTGACGAAGCTCAAATCGACCTATGTCGATGCCCTGCCGCAGTTGGTAAATCCCGAAACAAAACGACTCCACACTTCCCTCAATCAGACGGTGGCGGCGACTGGACGTCTGTCTTCGACCGATCCGAATCTACAGAACATCCCGGTGAAGGGTGACTACGGTTTGCGTATCCGCGAAGCCTTTATCGCCCCGCCGGGTCATCAACTGCTCTGCGCCGATTACAGTCAGGTCGAGCCGCGGATTTTAGCGCACCTCTCGCAAGACCCTCGCCTGCTGCAGGTGTTCGAACAGGGAGAAGACATTCACATGGCAACGGCCATGGAGATTTTTAATCTGCCGGCTGGCGAGGTGACTCGGGAGATGCGGCGCGCGGCGAAGAGCGTGGTGTTCGGAATTGTGTATGGCATCAGCCCGTTCGGCCTGGCATCCAACATCGGTGTGCCGCAAGCGGATGCCAAGAAATATATCGAGACGTTCTTCGAGAAGTTTTCGGCTGTGCGGGCGTTGATGGACCGCAATATCGACGACGGCAAGACTAAGGGCTATACGACCACGATCCTCGGCCGCCGCCGCCAGATCCCTGAGTTGCAGAGCGGCGATCCATCGCAGCGCGGCGTCGGCGAGCGCATGGCGGTCAATAGTCCGATTCAAGGCTCGGCCGCCGATCTGATCAAGGTCGCGATGATCAAGGTCCATCAACGCCTCCAGAACGAACTGCCTCGCTGCAAGATGATCCTCCAGGTCCATGACGAGTTGATTTTCGAAGTGCCGGACCAGGAATTGGAACGGGCGAAACAGCTTGTAAAAGCGGAAATGGAAGCCACCGGGGCGGCGTTGGGCCTGTCGGTTCCGCTCAAGGTCGATCTGGGGGTGGGCTGTAACTGGCGAGTCGCCCATCCCTAGCCGGATGTTGAAACAGGCTGCCAGCGGCGTTCTCAGTCGCACGCCTCCCTGCGAAGAGAGGGATGGCACAGGGAAAGCGCTGAGGAGTTTATCCGCTCGCCAAAGCTATGTGATTGGCGAACGGGTCAAACGAAGTTTGGTATGTACCTCCCCAGTCGACGTGCTCCCTGCGGCCTTGCGGACAGCCTGTTTGAACATCCTCAATGGAAGCTGATGTTGCACAGCGCGTGAGTCGATCCAGTTCAGCCTATGTTGCCGCGAAAGCGTACATTGACCATACCCGAACCGGAGTTTCAGGCCTTAGTGCAGGAGGCGCTCGACGGCCTTCCCGACGAATACGCCAAACTCATCACTAACGTTGCTGTGGTGGTGGAGGAAGAGCCCCCTCCGGAAGTGCTCGCCGACCTGGAGATGGAGGCAGACGAGGACCTCCTCGGCCTCTATCAAGGTCTCTCTCTCGACAAGGAATCCTTCTTCCAAGCGGGCGGGCAACTGCCGGCCAAAATCTCCATCTATCGCGGACCGATCCTCCGCCTCTGTCGAACCAAGAAAGAAGTCGTGCAGGAAGTGCGCGATACCGTCGTGCACGAGATCGGGCATCATTTCGGGTTCGATGACGATGAGATGCCTTACTGAGAATAGGGCCATCAGTTACGTTTTTCTAGAGAACCGTATCTCTCCTGGCTCTGCGCTAAAGATGTCATAGCGCAGAGCCGTCGTGCGATAGTTCCTCTCATTCACGGGTGACTGATGAAGAAACTCCATGTCTCCCAATCGCTGGTCGAGGTCGAATCACTGAAAGATTTGCTTGAAGGTGCGGGCATTGCCTGTATGGTGAGGAATCAACAGAGTTCCTCACTGGCCGGATCGGTTCCGTTTGTCGAAGTGTTCCCAGAACTTTGGGTGCTCAACGATCAGGATTATGACATCGGAAAAGAGTTGCTTGCTGGGCAGGCTTCAACGGCCATGCCGGGGTCTGATTGGACATGTGCAGTCTGCGGCGAGTGTCATGCGACGGAGTTTGTCACTTGCTGGAAGTGTGGTGTGGAGAAGGGGGTGGAAGGATCTCAGAAGGTTGCGATTCAGTCAGAGGCGTCGCCTTCAGGAGCCTCGCTCGGATTTGGTGTTTTGCTCGGGGTCTGTCTCGGAGTTGCCGCCACACTGTGCATGTATTGGCTGTGGAGATATTCTTCAATGACAAGCACAGCCTATGATCGGAACGCGGACGGCAAGGACGATGTTGTCTATGAGTATAAGGGGCAATTCCCATGGGCTGCCAAGTTGGATAATGATTTTGATGGGTATTTCGAGACTGCGCTTTTCTACAACCAAGCTGGTGAGGTTATTCGCACGGAAATCGATCGCGGTCGGGCCGGACGGCCGGATCTGATTGAATACAATGCACTGGGAAGGCTTGACTCAGTTGAATTTATTGACCGAACCACAGGCAGAGTCAAAAAGCGCATGTATTACAAGTTGGATGCCAAAGTGCGTGAGGAGATCGATGAAGATGGTGACGGCAAGTTTGAGCGGGTTATTGAGTTTGATGAGTTCGAAAATCCCAAGTGATAAGCAATCGCCGTTACTCCGTCTTCGGCAGTTCTTCTTTGTAATCCACCAGCAGGCACTGGTCTTCGCTCGGGAAACGTCCGGGATCGAATAATTCCACCATACTTCTTAAAATCCTGCCCCACCTAACGGTCAGCAAGTCCGAGCATCGTTTTCCAGCGGTCAACGTACGTCCGTCTGGCGCGTGCGGATTTTCTCCAAATCGGCACGATCCTGGAGTCGTCCCGCCACCATCTTGAGAATGACGAGATCCTCGATCGACAGCATCGGAACCTGTAGCGCGCCGAAGGGAACCGTGTGTCTGCGCTCCAATGCGGTTCGAAGATAGGCCGAGTCGGCCAGCAGGAAGTCGATCACGACTTCCTGTCCGGAGCGGATTCCCACAATTCGCCAAATCGAGATCCCCTGTAAGGCCATAGGGTTCGGATGGATGATGGTGGAGTCGAAGAGGGATGAGACGAGCGCCTGTATCTGTTCGCGTGAAGGCGGATCCAGCAGAATGAGGAGGTCGATGTCCGTGGTGGATCGAGGCTCTACCAAGGCGCTGTAGGCCCAGCCCCCGGCCAGCGCATAGGCCACGCTGCGTCGGTTGAAGTCGGTGATGAGGTCGGAGAACGTTCGGACTAGGATTGGCTCTGCTGCCATGCCTGCTCTTTGGCCAGTCGAATTTCGTGCATGACCTGCGCGATTCCCTCACCCGCGCCCGGCACATTCCGCTGCTCGATCACGGCTTGACGCAAGGCCAGCCCCAACTCCGTCAGTTCGATCGTGCGGCGCAAATTGTCGGCAATACGTAAGTCGTCTGGGGATGGGGATGATGGCGACATAACCGGGGCTCCGAGCAAAGACGGATTCTGAAGGAGAGTCTACTTGACGACTCGGTCGGGAGCAAGCGGGAAGACGCCCGCTGCCTGGGTTCTCCCTCCCGTAGAAGGAGTGCATCGGACATTGATGGGAGATCAACAAACCCGGACGGGGTCAGCGTTCAGGCTTATGAATACAACCGCCCAACGATCTGATTGAAGTTGAAGAGCATCGCGTTGGTGCGGGTGTAGGCGGCGTGGCCGTAGTAGTGGTCGCGGACGTTGGTTGAGCTGGTGCAGTCTTTGTAATCGACCAGCAGACACTGACCTTCGCTCGGGAAGCGTCCGGCGCGTCTGGCGCACTCCACCCAGCGTTCGAATCCATCGTAGGGTTCCAGCAATTCCCACACAGCCTTATTGGCGGCTTTGGCATTTTCAGCGGGCAGGGCATCGCTGCCGGCCACGGCCAGTTCCTGCACGTAGTCGCCGCCCCAGGCGATCGGCATTTCAACGGTGATCTGTGGCAGATCCATTTTGGAGAGCCAGGTTTTTCCGTCGGTGCGCAGATTGCGATGGTTTACGACGTGGAGTAGTTTGCCGATGCCGGACGGATCCCAGCCGTACCGCACCGGTGTGCCGAATGTGACGATATCGAGGGCCACGCCATTGAGTAATGTGCCATTGGTCAACAACGGGTCGATGCGCTGAATGGCCTGCGCATCCGGACCTTGTGGATTCGCGGCGAGGAGAAGATCGAAAAGGGTCTTCCGTCCCGTGATCGGCGAAGGGCAGAGGAGATTAGAGGCCAGCGCAAGGACGAGCCCGGCTTGGCCATGGGCTTGAATCAGGATGCGGTCGCCGGCGCCCAGATGTTGTTCGATGACGAGGGCCCGCAGCCGGTCCAATAATCGGCAGGCGGCCATGGCGCGGCCGAGGTGATGGTGTTCGCTGGACCAGAGCTCCCGGATGCAGGTGATGGGTGTAGCCAGTTTCTGATTCAGGGCTTTCCGGCAATGTTCGACCGTGGTGGTCGTAAAGTTTCCCGCGTCGCCGATCTGACTGTCGAGCAGGGTCTTCGTGGCCTCATCGTTGGACAGCGGTGGCTTCATGCCGCCCGGCAGCGGGGTGATGCCATTCGTGCCTTCCCGCATGAAGGAGAGGAGCGAATCCAGGCCTGAGATGCCGCGTGAATAGCCTCGCTTGAGCCCGCCCACTTCATCGAGCCGTCCTAAGCCGAAGACATCGGTGCCGGGGATGGCGCCATGCAGGAACATGATCAGCCGCACACCGGCTTGTGACAGCTTCTGGCCGAGCTGGCTCATCGCCTCCTGCCAGGCCGGAGAGTCGGCGTCTGGCGGCGTCGTCCAGTCCGCGTAGGTCAGCCGGTCGCCGGGATTTTTGCGGGAGAGCTCGTCGTGCTGAAAATTGTTTTCGATCGGCATGGGAAGATTGTCTTACCCGAAACGGAGCGTGAAGTTCAATGGAGGAGCTGCGGATTCGACCTGGAAGGTGGTTCAGCGATGCGCTGCCGATTCGCGGCCGTTCGAATCCGTGGGTTTGGGTTCGGGCAGGCGGGGCTTCGGCATGACGGCCGTCGCTGAACAGGTTTTAGCTTCCTCGTCGGTGTGGCGTTCGATGATCCGGACACCCTGCAAATACTCCTGAACGATTTCCTCCCGCACGACTTCGATGTCCTGCTCGACCTCGCGACCGGTGCGTTCCCGCAGGCGGTCGGTGGCATGTTCCTTCACCAGCACGCGGATTTGTTTGGCAATATCGGCCCTGGCTGCCAGCTCGGAGACCCGCTGACAGACGAGTTTCCCTTTGCCCAGGTCGCCCTGCCCCTGGCCGGTCAGCAACTCCTCTGAGCTGGATGTCGCTTGCGCAGGTCTAGCCTGGGCTGCGCTGGTCGGCGATTCCGCCCGCCCTTGCATTTGGAGATGTTGGAAGGTCTGGTCTGCGTGATCGCGCACGGCCGGTGGCGTCAGGTCAGAAGCCGGTGCCGGCGATGCGACCAGCAGCGCGTAGAGAGGCCACCATCCTGCTCGAATGGGTCCAGCCGTCAGCGACATTACTGTGTCCCTCCCTGATGGGTTTCGTTTCCGGGGATCTGTTGCGAAGGCGTCGTCGGGATGGGCACCGGTTTCTTCGGTACCTGGTAGATAATCGCCGGCGGGGTTCCGCGAGGTGCATTGATCGATGGTTGTTCCGCAGCAGGAGTGGCCTGGTCGACTCCCGATCGATAGGTATGGAGCGTGCGCGCTGCCGGTCGGCCGGATGGTGGCGGGACTCGTCGATAGGTCGGCATCGTGCCGAGGCTCCCCTGCGGCAGCGGTGCTCCAGGCTGTGCCGGTACTTGAATTGCGCCTGGTTGAGCCGGTTGTTGCGGGGCGACCGCGTAGCCCGGCAAAAATGGAACGGTATGTGGCACGGGCGGCCGCCGGGGTTGCGGCGCCGCCGGGGGTGCTTTCGTTCCCACGGTCTGCTGCGCGATGGCCAGGTGGGGATTGTCGGGATTCAGCCGACTCGCTAGCCCAAGGAGGGCGTGAATTTGCGCGAGGCCGGCCGATGGAGAGGGTTGTGCGAACGGAGTGAGTAGCACCCAGTCGGTCCAGGCTTGGGCGACCATCGCATCGGACTCCGCGCGATTGAGCAACTCGTTCCGTTCGTGGCTCAGTTCTTGGACCTGTTCGGGCGAGGTGGCTGCGGCGAGGGTGTCGTTGGCTGCGTCGAGTTCCTGCTGCAACGATTCCACATCCCGTCTGAGCGCAAGCAACTGCTCCCGCGCGTCCTCGTTCTGCCGTAGGGTGGCAATGGCCTGGGCGACTTCGTCGGTGTCTACCTGTGCCGTCAGCTCGACGCGGACCACAACGAACTCTCCATTCAGGGCGGTCGTCACGTGTTGATCGAGGACCAGCACCATTCCCGCGGTGTAACTGCGGATTTCATCCAGAGTGACATCCAGATCTCGCACGACCGTGACGCTTTCCAGATACGAGGCGACCTGCTCCAACGCCTGCTTCTTAGCCTGCTCGGTGGCGAGTCTGATCCCATCCGTTTTGGTTTCGTGATCGTTCATTCGATGTTCGCCCGTTCCGGTGACGACTCGAACCTCAGCTTGGCTTGGACCCGGGCAGGTGATTGGCAGGAAGAGGGCGATAGAGAACAGGCCGATAAAAAGGTGGATCGATCGAGCCCGCGGGGACGTGTGGGGGATGAAGCGGGGGCCGCTGTCGAACCGGTTTTGGGGCATCGCCTCACCACCGCGGAGCGTCTGACTGAGTGTGGTTGTCGAGCGAGTTGTCCCGACCGGATCAGGATACCATCGATCCCGCTTCGACGCTATGAGAGGCGGGGTTCGCGCCTTGCCTTCGCGGAAAACAGCATGCTAAGGTACTTTCTCTTCGCTTCTCAAAAGATCCTATGGTGGGGCAGGTTATGAGTCGTATTCGCAGCATTCTGACAGTCACGGCAGCCCTCTGCATGGTCGTCGGTCTGGGGCTGGCACTCGTGGCGCCCTCGTCCCAATCCGTTGCCTTTGCGGCACGCGGTGGGGGCGAAGTGGCCACTCCCGTTCAGGCAGGCATCACAGAACATGTGATTCTCTTCGTATTGGAAGGGTTGGGCCAGGAATCACTCAAGAGTGGCGCGATGCCGGTGTTGTCGTCCCTTGTGAAGGACGGGGCCGTGACCTGGTCTGCTACTGCAGTGGCCCCTGCGCGCCGGTTGCCGACGATGGCTTCGCTGGTGACGGGCATGCCGGTCGCCAAACATGGGATCACCTGGAACGTCTTTGAATTCAGCCGTGGATATCCTCGCGCGCCGACGGTGTTTGATTATCTGGACCTGAGCGGCGGCCGGGACAGTGCCATTTTCTATATGGATGAGTCGTTGTATCAACTCGCGAAGCCGGAGCCCTACACGGATTATCAAATGTGTGGTCCGCTGCGGGCCGAATGTAATCCTGATCGTCTGGTCGGCTACGTCCGGGATTATTTCAAAAAGGCGACGAGTGGTTCAGGGTATGGTCATGCCATTCCAGCCTTGCCGCATCTCCTGGTGGTCCATCTGCCGGCTCCCGGGCGTGTCGGAGAGACGCAGGGCTGGAAATCGGTTGCCTACAAAGACGCGTTGAAGGCGGTCGATAAGGCGATGGGGACCGTGCTCGATCTGTACCGGGAACATGGTTTGATCAAGCGGACCACGGTGTTTGCCACCTCGCTGAGTGCCTTCGGGGAGACGCAATTCTCGGCCGGTGAGGTCTCCGGTGAGCAGGCCGGCAATGTTCCGGTGGTGCCATGGATTGCCTCAGGTGTCGGCATCAAGGCTGGGCATTCGATTCGCCAGCCGGTGTCGATTATCGATACGGGCGCGACGGTGATGCGCGCGCTCGGACTCACGACGTATACCGAATGGGAGAGCCACCCGGTCGAAGAAATCTTCAAGACCGCATTCGCTGCTGCTCCCGTCAGCCCACTCCTGCAATAGAGGACCGATGCGTTCATCATCGCACAAAGCATTCGCCGGGCGGCAGGTGTTTTTCTGGATCGTAGCCGTGACCTGTGGGTTGGTTCTAGGGCCATCCGAGCGGCTCTTGGCGGCCGGTCCTCCCCCTGCCTATGGCAAAGAACACACGATTACAATCGATCCGACTCCATTGGTGCCGCAATCCTGGTGGCAGGTGCCCGGTGTGACACCCCCGCTCTGGGTCTTGGACCCGGAGACCTCGGATGCCTACCGGACAACCGAAACGCGCGAGTTGAAGCTCAAGCCGGGACAATACAAGTTCATCAGTTTTACCTTCGACTTCCCCTTCACGGTGAGTTTGGACGGGAAACTGGAATACTCCAAGTCACTCGATCAATGTGTGGAGGGCCGCGGGACTCAGACCCTGGTGGTACGGTGCAAACGCACCTATCCCCATGGCGGTCAACGTGATGCCTATTACGGGAATAGTGAGGTGGGTGATGGCACAGGCACTCGATGATCTGCTGGATTCCCTCGAAGATGCGGACGACGCCACGCGTGAAGAAGCGGCGAAAGCCCTCGCCGAGTTAGCGAACCCGGCCACGCTGGATGCGCTCATCGGCGCCTGCGGCGATGAGTTTTGGTCTGTGCGGACTCGTGCCGGCTGGGGCGTGGCTAAGATCGGCGGACCGAAGGCGATTGAAGCGCTGATCGTGCTCTTCAACGACCCGATCATGGAAGTCCGCAACGAAGCAGTTGCGGCCGTGGTCTCGCTTGGTGCGGGCCAGCTGGATCGGCTGCTTGCCGCGATGAAGGATGAGCGGTGGCGGGTTCGGGAGCATGCGGCCAAAGCCTGCGGGGATCTCCATGATTCGGGTGCCGTCGATGCGTTGATATTTGCCTGTCGGGATCGCGACGGGGCTGTGAAGAGTGCCGCCGCGGAAGCGCTGGGAAAAATCGGCGATCCGAAAGCCATTCCCGCGCTGGTGAAATTATTCCGTGATTCATCCAAGATCGTCCGTGAAACTGCCGGTATTGCCCTGGTGGCGATCGGACAGCCCTCCGTCGATTTGTTGCTCGAGACGTTGAAGGACAAAGATTTCGTCGTGCGTTGTCATGCGGCTCGCGCCTTGGGAGGCATGACGACGGACTATCAAATCGGCCGGAGCTGGGTGCGGGAGCCGCGTGTCGTCGATGCCTTGATCGAGGCGCTGAAAGATCCGGACCGGGCCGTGCGTGAAGACGCTACGATAGCATTGGGCATGATCGGTGATCCCCGCGCCATCGACGGGTTATTGGAAGCGATGAAAGACGGTGCCGTGAAGCGCCATGCCATCGCCTCGCTGGGTATGATCGGCGATCCTCGAGCCCTTCCTGCCGTCTTGGCGGCGCTCAAGGGAAAAGGTGTGCGTCAGGATGGCACTCCGACGCCCGGGTGCATCGTCAGTGAAGACGCCTTTATCAAGGAAGCAGCGGCCACGGCGCTCGGCCACTTCCGCGATCCGCGCGTGATTCCCGATCTGATCATGCTGTTGAAAGACGGGGTGTTGCGTGAGAAAGCGGCGGCGGCGCTGGTGCTGATCGGTGACTCGGCTATCGAACCGCTCATCTCTTTTCTCTATGATCCGAAAGCGTCGGAAGTTGAAGCCGAGGGCGAACGCGTCCTGTCCTACGCCTCGGTGCGGCTGACGGCCAAAGATTCCCTGCGGCTACTTGTTGTTGAAACACTGGAACATCTTGGGTGGACGCCTCCGGATGAAGAGACGTCGGTGGATTCCAGCCAGGCCGACAATCTTCGTGTCGACCGCCCGCTGGGCGACATCGGACGGTTCGGCCCGAGCGGAGACTTTGCGAAAGGATCGGTGCGGTAATCACCGGCTTCCTCCCCCGGGGTCCGTCCCCAGGGATGAGCATCTCCGGCGCTCCTACCGGCTACTCTCCTCTGTTTAGACCAGATGCGCGGGAACGGTTCGATGCCAGGTCGCACGGCCGACCCTGCGTTGACCCCTCAAAAAATCCTGTGTTAAGGTCGATGGCCTCACCAGGGGCCGAGGTACCATGGCCGACACTGTCAGTGAACAGATCGCAGCGCTGTCGGACGAAGATTGGGCGATTCGGGAAGAAGCTGCGACCTTGCTGGGCAGCCTCAACGACGCCCGGGCAGTTCTGCCGCTGACGAAGTTGCTCCGCGATACCGATCGAGCTGTCCGTGAGGCGGCGATCGGGTCGCTCTCCGCGCTCGGCTCCGCGTCGGTTCCCGCTCTGGCCGGCTGCTTGGCGGATCCGGCGTTGCAGGTGCAGGAAGCGGCTTCGGCCATTTTGGCCTCGATTGCCGATGCGCGGGTTTTCCGCCCGCTGGTCGAGGCCCTGGGCAGTCGCGATTGGATCGTGCGCATGCATGCGGCGAAGGGGCTGGGACGGATCGGCGATCCCGAAGCCGTCAGCGTCTTGATGCCGCTCTTGCAGGACAAGGTCAAGGCGGTTCGTGAGGAGGCCTCCAGCGCACTGGCCGCCATCGGTGCTGCCGCTGTGTTGGGGTTGATCCAAGCCCTGGAACACGATGACTGGTTGGTCCGCCTCCATGCCGTGGAGGCGTTGGGTAAGCTGAAGTCTCCGGATTCTGTCGATCCGTTGCTGCGTGCCCTGTTCAATGAGCGGGACTCGGCGATTCGCGAAGATGTGGTGCGGGCCTTGGGTGCGATCCGGGATGCGCGGGCGGTAGATTATCTGGTGACGGTGATGAAGGAACCGGGGTTGCGGCTGCTGGCGGTCGAGGCGCTCGGCCATATCGGCGACCCTCGTGCCGTGCCTCTTCTTCGGCGGGTTGTGGAGGGGGTACCGCTGGGCGAGCCTCGCGATACGGCCACCCCTTGTGCCGACGGGTGGACGGACGAGATGGCGACCATGGGGATGGCGGCTCGCGCGTTGGGGATGATCGCCGACGGCGTGGCTATTCCGTCTCTGATCGTGGCCTTGCGGAATACCATTACCCGGTCTGAGGCGGCTGCGGCTTTGGCCAAGTTCGGCCCGGCGGTGATTCCGTCCCTGCTCCCGATGCTGGCAAAGGAACAAGACGAGAATATTCGGTATCACGTTCGAGAGACGTTGACGGCTGTCGGCTGGCGTCCGGGACGGGTCTGACAGGGTATTAGTTCGTGATGTGGTGAGGTAGCCACGGCTGATCTTCGCCTCTGGCACTCACCGAATCAGAAAACTTCGCACTCGCCAACGAACACATGTCTAAAGAAAGCATCGATACACTCGTTTCTGAGCTGACCCACGAGGAAGAGTGGCGGCGTATGCGGGCCACAGCTGCCTGCTTGGCCGGTGGGCCTCGGGCGGTGCAGGCGTTGACGCAGGCCTTGGAATCGGGCGATGTTGCTCTCCGCGTTGAAGCGGCGGCGATGTTGTCGCGGATCAAGGATCCGGCAGCCGGACTTTCTTTGGTCGGTTTGCTTCGGGATTCCGAGGAGACCGTCCGGCAAGCCGCTTTTTCAGCGCTGGAACAAATGGCCGGCAATCTGGATGATGAGACAGCCGCGGGTCTGGTGCGCAATCTCCACGAGTCTCCGGATGAGGATGTGCGAAACCGGGTTCGTCAGCTCCTGGGTGTGATCCCCAACGCCATCACTCCCTTGTGCGAAATGTTGACCCATCCGGAGGTCGACGCGCAGACGACCGCGGCGACGATCCTCGAACACTTGCTTGATCCGCGCTCGGCGGACGGATTGATCGATGCCATGTCCTCTCCCGCGGTTCGTGACACCGCCGTGCGCACGTTGAAGAAGCTGGGGGCGATACGGGACCGGATCGATGCGACGTTTAATGCCTTGCGTGACGTGGAGGGGGCGAGCGAGCGTGAAGAAGCCCGCATGTCCACGGTCATGGATTTACTGGGGATCGGGCGACCTGCGGTCGAAATTTTGATCGAGTATCTGGAAGATGACGATTGGGTGGTGCGTGAAGCGGCTGCGGACTTGCTGGGGAAGATCGGGGATGTGCGCGCGGTCGAACCGTTGATGAAGCGGCTTCAGTTGGATAAGGATACCGGAGTGAAGGAGTATGCCGTGAAGTCGCTGGGGCTCATCGGAGACCCGCGTCCGGCGCAATTGTATATCGAGGCGATCCCGATCAGGCCCTTGCGGGTGATGGCGATCGAGGCCTTGGCGAAAATCAAGGACGTCGAGGTGTTGCGTCCGTATAACGAGCTGTTCAACCGGTTGCGGACCGACCGGGACGGCATCGTGTCGTACAGCGCGGGCCTTATCGCGGACAAACTTGCAGCGCTTGAAGGCGAACAGCCGGTCGGACAGGAGGAATCGGACGATCATGAGTGATGCCGAGCGAATTGCACAATTAATCTCCGCGCTACGCGATGACAACGAGGCGTTGCGGGACCATGCGATGGCGAGCCTCGGGCAAATGGGCATCGAGGCCGTTCCACAGCTGATCGGCCTGATGGCCGATGAAGACGTGGTGATTCGCGAAGCGGCCGCGACGGCTGTGGTGCGAATCGGGCCCGTGGCGTTCGACCAGATGCTGGAGGCGCTGAGTGACGATGAGTGGGCGATTCGCGAGCAGGCGGCGAATGTGCTCGGACGTTTCCGCGATCCGCGTGCGGTAGATCCCCTCATGGTGGCCCTGAAAGACAAGGACGGAGCCGTCCGGACGGCGGCCGTCTGGGCTCTGGAACGGATCGGCGACTCCCGCGCGACGCCGGGATTGATCGAGGCGCTCGGCGACGGGACGGTGCGAGAGGACGTAGCGAGGGTCTTGAAAAAGATCGGTGATACCAGGGCCGTCGATGCGCTGATCGGCGGACTACTGGGTCCCAATTGGATGGTGCGGCGCCATGCCGCGGAAGCACTCGGCAAGATCGGTGATCCACGCAGCGCCGATGCGTTGATTCAGTCGCTCCAGGATGAGGACTGGCTCGTGCGTCGGAATGCCGCCGAATCGTTGGCGCGCTTGGGGGCGAAGCAGGCCATCGAACCGCTGCTTCCCCTCCTGGAAGACGAAAACACGATGGTGCAAGAGACCGTCGAAGGTGTCCTTGCGAGTTTAGGATGGAAACAGGCGACCTCGTCATAACCCGATAAAGGAACTCTACTATGGCAGAAGAAGCACCGGTAAAACTGATTCAGATCGGACCAAAGGGCGGGACCAAGAAGGACGGGTTCAACCTGGTGACGGAACGCGTGGTGGCCGTCAATCCCGAAGCCAAGCAGTTGGAGGTGGAGCTGCTTGCGTACGACGGAAAGACCGTTGTGTTGGATGTCGGCGATGAGGCCCTGGAAGATTTCCTCAAGATCAAGCCCGGCGATGGGGCGACGATCCGTGTGGTTGAGGAGGGCGGCAAGCGCATTGCAAAGAGCTTCCGGATTCGCGCCAAAGACCCGAATGCGGCCAAAGCCGATGCCATGTTGATCGACCTCAAGGATTCCCATTGGCTCAATCGCAAATATGCGGCGGAAGTGCTGGGTGAGTTGAAAGATCCGCGCGCCGTTCTGCCGCTCGTCGAGGCCCTGACCGACGAGGTGGGCGATGTGCGGCAGCGAGCCTATGATTCTTTGATCAAGATCGGCGGGATCGCCGTCGCGTCACTCGTACCGTTGTTGGCTTCTGAGGAAGACGACGTGCGCCAGTCGGCGACGGAAATTATCCGGAAGATCGGTAAGCCGGCCGTCGAGCCCCTCGCCACAGCCCTGGCGGATGCCGATGATCGGCTGAAAACAAGAATCATGAAGGTGCTCGATCGGATGGGCTATAAGCCGAAGGCCAAAGAGGGTGCTCAGGCCGAGCCTGCCAAGCTGCTCAGTTAGTGTGAGCCGTCCGGCCGCCGGTTAGGCGGCCGGATTCTTGGTGGGACGACCGACCGAGACGTGGCGGAATCCGAAGCCGACCACGCGGTCTGATTCATAGGTATTGCGGAGATCCAGCAGGAGTGGTTGCCGCATGGATTTCTTCAACCGATCGAAATCAAGATTCCTGAACTGGTTCCACTCGGTCATGATGATCAAGCCGTCGGCTCCTTCTGCGACGTCGTAGGTGTCCTGGCAGGGTACCATCCCCGGCAAAAGTTTCATCGACTCTTCCATCGAGGCCGGGTCGTAGGCGCGAATCGTCGCCCCTTCCTTCATCAGTTCGCTCAAGATGGTCAGTGACGGGGCTTCCCGCATATCATTGGTGTTGGGTTTGAACGACAGGCCCAACACGCCGAGCGTTTTTCCCTTCACGCCGCCGCAGGCGTCCTTCACCTTCTCGACCATCCGCAGGTGTTGTTCGTAGTTCACCTTGGCCGCGGCCCCTGCGATCTGGAACGGGTACCCCACGCGCTCGCCGGTCTGGACCAGTGCAGCCAAGTCCTTCGGAAAACACGAGCCTCCGAATCCCGGCCCGGCATGCAGGAATTTGTTCCCGATGCGATTGTCGAGGCCCATTCCTTTGGAGACCATCTGCACGTCGGCGCCCACCTTTTCGCAGACGGTGGCGATTTCGTTGATGAAGGAAATCTTGACGGCGAGAAACGCATTGGAGGCGTACTTGATCATCTCAGCAGTTGGGATGTCGGTTACGACAATCGGGGTTTCCAGCAGGTACAGCGGACGATAGAGGTCTTTCATGATCGCGACCGCTTGCTCACTGTCCGCGCCGATCACGACGCGGTTGGGACGCATAAAGTCTTCAATGGCGGATCCTTCGCGGAGGAACTCCGGATTGGAGACGATGTCAAAACGGAAACGGCCCGTTTGGTTGGCCTTGATGACTTCACGCAATTTTTCGCCGGTGCCGACAGGGACGGTGGACTTCGTGACAATGACCTTGTAGCCGGTCATGTTTTTGGCGATGCCACGGCCCACTTCTTCGACATAGGACAGATCGGCTGAGCCGTCCGATTTCGGGGGCGTGCCGACGGCGATGAAGATGACCAGCGCTTTGTCGACGGCCTTGGCGACATCGGTGGTGAAATGAAGGCGGTCTTCTTTGATGCCTTTGGCGACGAGTTCGGTGATACCGGGTTCGAAAAACGGGACTTCACCCTTCTCGAGTCTGGCGATGCGGCGCGCATCCGTGTCCATACAGGTGACGTTCACGCCGAATTCCGCGAAGCAGGCACCGGTGACTAAGCCGACATAGCCCGTTCCAATCACGCTGATATGCATGGAAGCATCTCCTCCTGAAGATAAGCCGTCGAAACTGTGGGTAAGTACGTGTGTAGAGTCGGTAGTATAGCAACGCGTACGAAAGTGAGCAAACATAACGCAGGTTTTGGCAGGGGTGCAGACGGAGCGAATTGCAGATTGCCGCGCACATCCAGTAGAATTCGGCCCTCTTCGAAGGAGAGGCTGGCGAATGGCAGGTTCAGGCGGGCCCATCCAACGACCATTAGCGATGATGATGCGTCCTATCACGAGGACCGTCCATCCCGATGACACCTTGTTGGCCGTGGCCAGGCAACTGCGCGACGCCCGCGTCGGGGCGATGCTGGTCGCTGATCACGGTGACTATGTGGGGATTGTCAGCGAGGCCGATCTTGTCCGAAAAGCCATGGCCAGCGGCGCAGACGCGGAACAGGTCATGGCCCGGTCAGTGATGAGCACCCCGGTCATGACGATCGATATCGCCCAATCCGCGCATGAGGCGAGCGATGTGATGGCCGAGCGGGGAATCCGGCATCTCGTGATTACAGAAGAGGGGCGTGTGGTGGGGATGATTTCGGTGCGCGATCTGCTTCGCTACTTCAAGAATTGGGGAACGCTCTAATATGGCGTGCCTCGATTCCGAACGGCACTGTTTTGCTTCTAGCCTTTCTGTGGTCCTGTGTTGATGATGGCACAGGGAACTTCCGCCTCTCGCATGCCACGTCTGTTTCTGCTCATCACGGCGCTCGTAACTGGTGCCATCGTCATGGCGCTGGAAATTCTAGGAAGCCGTTTGCTGGCTCCGGTGTTCGGGAATTCGCTGTTTGTCTGGGGGGCCTTGATCGGGATCATCCTGGCGGCCATGAGTTCAGGGTATGCGTTTGGCGGCTGGGCGTCGGATCGGTATCGTGTCGCGGCAGTGCTGGCCTGGCTCCTGCTCGGTTCCGGCGCCTGGACGTTGCTGATGTCCTGGATGGGGCAGGTTGCCATTTTTAAGGTTGCCAAGCTTGTCGAGGACCCGCGGTGGGGCCCCAGCCTTGCGGCCTGCGTGTTATTGGCCCCCCCGGCATTCGGATTGAGCGGCGTCATGCCGGCATTGCTTCGGTTGGCCGTGGTCGATATGGGGTATCTCGGCCGCCATACCGGCAGCATGATTGCGCTGTCCACCGTCGGGAGTCTGGCTGGGACCTGGGGTACGGCGTTCTTCCTTCTCTCCTGGCTGGGGACCCAGACGCTCGTCGCTTCATTGGGTGTGCTCCAGCTTTTGTTGGGTTTGTTGTGGTTGCAGCAGGGGAGCGGAAAGGTCACGAAAGTGACGGGTTTGTTGCTGGCCGGTCTGCTTGTTTTGAGTTGGCAATTATTCGGGCAGGCGGCTCCCGTTGCCGGGCTGGTGTACCAGGAGGATAGCCCTTATCAGCAGGTGCGTGTTCGTGACGACGATCTGTTTCGTTATCTGGTCCTCGACCGCACCTGGCATGCGGTCATGTGGCGGTCCGACCCTGCCACGCTCTTTCTTCCCTATAGCCAACTCATGGTTGCAGCGGTCGCGTTGACCCCGGACCCCAAACGCGGGCTCATTTTGGGGCACGGTGGTGGATCACTCGCCAAGTGGCTGGCCCAGGTCTGGCCGGAGTTGGAGCTGGATGTCGTCGAGTTTGACCCGGTCGTCGTTCGGATGGCCCAGGAGTATTTTGAGTATCACCCCCCCGCGAACCATCATGTCTTCGTCAAAGATGCCCGTGTGTTTGTGCGCGATACAGGGGTGAAGTACGACGTCATCTGGGTCGATGCGTTTGCCCGGCACCTCATCCCCTTTCATTTGACCACGGTTGAGTTTTTCTCAGAACTCCGGAGTCGACTGAATCCCAATGGCGTGCTGGCCCTCAATCTGGCGTCATCCGGCGAGGGTGGAGATCTCCAGCGTGCGAGCGCGGTCGTGCAGACGTTGAAGACGGCGTTTCCCACACTCGAGTCCTTTGGAGTGAAAGGACCTTGGCGGGCGCATCAAACCACGGCGGAGAATTTGATTTTTTTCGGCGGCGGTCCCATCGATACTATGCCGTACGACGAGGTTGTGAAGCGTATTCAATCGCATGTCGAAGCTCGGCGACTGCCATCCGAAGCGACTGCCTTGTTGGCGGCGCGACGCACCCAGCCCTGGTCGCCTGGCCTGACCTTGACCGACGACTATACGCCCTACGATTTGCTGATCGGATCGCATGCGGTAGAAATGTCGCCGGAGGGAAAGGCTTTGCCGTAAACATATGAAATTATGAATGGAATGAAGCCTGTCGAGTCTTTGGTCCGTAAGACATTTCGTGGGGTAACTAGGTCCGCTTCACGTCCAAGAACTTTCTTGCTTCCTTTTTAATCCCTATGCTATAAGGTGTCCCTCATCAGCCTATTATTTAGGACATTTTCGAGTAGTAGAGCTAGGCTCCTGGGCGGAGTGTCTAGCAGATGGTTCAGAGCGCGGTGGTCATTATTCACCAACCTAATCGCATCTCTTCTTAATCTCTTTAAGGAGGTAGGTCATGGGTAAGACGATGGTAGCAGTGTTTTTTGGCCTGGTCATGCTGGTGGCTGGGGCATCAGGCGCATATGCGCTTCAAGCTGGTGGTGTCGAAATCGGTGATTTGGATACCGGTTCTGTCGTCGGTCAGCCGTTTAAGGAATTGGTCGTGGACGCGGAATTGTATGCCGTCGAAATCGGCAACATGAAGGCGTGGTATCCGCCTGTCACGGTGATCGACTTTAAAGTTCGTCCGGGCCGTCCGGTCGTTTTGAAAGTCACGAACAGCTCGACCGCAGAGCATGGGTTCCAGATGACCGATGCTGCGAATTCCGGTTCCCCGTTCGTGATGAAGGCTGAAGTCGTGTTGAAGCCGGGAGAAACCAAGTACATCGGTGTTCCCACCAGTGACATGTTTTATGCCACCCAGGGTAACACGTTGACCTATCGCTGCCATTTGCATCCGGCCCACGTCGGTGGCAAGATCTTGATGATCAAGTAGTCGACGTTTCAAATACGTGTAGTGCAACGCCCCATCTGCAGTGATGCAGATGGGGCGTTGTTGTATCAGGCGCATCGCCGACTGGTATCGATAAAATGTTTCCTTCCTAGGCTTCCTGCTCCTTTTGGCATTCGGCTTCGGCGTCCAAAGGAATATTCTGAATGCCTCTGAGTCTCCCGTCTACGATGAGTAGCAAAAAGCGGCTTGCTGTGGGGACATCCTGCCGCCGCTCGGTGACAATGGCGTTCATGTCCACGATCATTTCGTCGCCGTCCCATTGCGTGTCATTGACGATCCAGAAGTGATTGGCTGCATCCGGAAACTGTCTCGTGACGAAGCTTTCGATGATGGTTCCGATGTCTCCGGTATCGGCCATGGTTTGGACGGGAAGCAGGGCGAGGCCGAGGCTGGCGAATAAGATGAGGCGACTTACGCGTGTCATGAGCACCTCCCGCTGAGAGGGTGACGAATGGGCGGAGTGCAGCAAGGCCTTAAGGGTGGGGGCCTGCGCAGGCCGCCTCGCTCTTAAAGTCTACAGCTGTTGGCCAGTGAAAGCCAGGGAGTTATCTCTTTTGCAGCGCAGAAACGCCGAAGGCTCCCGGAGGAGCCTTCGTGGTGTCACCTATACGAGAATGACGTATTCTGACTAGTTTCGAACCCCGCTCCACACCTTGGCCGGATCAATTTCTTTATCCGGATTCAAGGTCTTGGCCTTGTCGAGCAACACCTCGGTGGTTTCGGGGTAGGCCGGATCGGCAATGCAGCAATTGTCTACCGGGCAGACCGCCGCGCACTGAGGTTCGTCAAAGTGCCCGACGCATTCCGTGCAACGATCATGAGTGATGACATAAATGTTGTCACCGACTCCCTGACCGTCGCCGACGTGGTTGCCCTTGCCTTCAGCATCGCTGCGGGTTTCAAAGATCGCTTCATTGGGACATTCTGGCAGGCATGCCCCGCAGGAAATGCACTCATCGGTGATCAGAAGCGCCATGGCCTGTGCCTCCTTCTCAGTTTCTTTAATGACGGATAAGATGTTGACAATTTCGTGCCGCCGCGACCATAGTTCGCGGCGAAACAGGTTCGCATTCTATGCCGCCGTTCTTCGGCAAGTCAACAGAGTGAGACTCGGGAAGAAGGCCTAGCACTCGGAAAGTCATGGGGCTTTGGGCCCAATGTACATGCGGCTCGGCGCGTGTGCGATCACATGAGGATGCATCCATGTTCGACCGCATTTTGTTATGGTGAAGCGCACGAGTGCAGCTGAGTCGGAGCAGCGTCGCAAGAAAATTGTGACGTTCGTGCTGTTGGTTATTCTGTTGGTCAGTGTGAGCCTGTTTCTCGGGGGGCCAAAGGAGTCCGAGCTTATCATCGTGGAATTTCCCAATGGAAAGACGATGGAAACGGAAGTGGCCAGTACCCCTGAGAAATTGCTGTTCGGGCTGGCGTTTCGAGAAGGATTGCCAGCCGATACGGGGATGCTTTATATCTTTGAGTCGACGGGTTTGCATCGCGTTCAGACTCGGCAGT
>RRZU010629005.1_pt1 | contig 20529 bp, 12 predicted proteins | sample 2165561 | NCBI WGS metagenome assembly RRZU01 (sample SAMN10456909, study PRJNA506462) | wastewater metagenome | isolation source: wastewater sludge | place: USA: Moscow, Idaho | reverse complement strand
CGGGCAGGACCGGGTTTGTAATAATTGTTCACAAAGTTTACACGGTGAGTCTGATTTTCGATATCGCCGCCATAGCACGAATTGGACTTTCCCCAATTGTAATTCACGTTGTTTACGTAATCGATGAGAACATTGGCATCGTTGCTGCGGGCTCCATTAAAGCGGGGACTTCTGTTGTAATTGTGCGCCAATAGATTGTGATGGTAGGTTGCACTTTGTCCACCCCATTGGGAGCCATAACTACGTACACCTTTATTGTGTCCGGAGTTATACAGCCCTTCATGTAATATACACCATTGAATAGTGGTGTTTGTATTGTCGTAAATAGTCATGTTTTCTTCGGCCGACCATCCAAAAGTACAATGATCCAGAATGAAGTTTGATGCATTCTCTATACCGATTGAGCCTTTGCCCGAAGCATCAGGAGTGCCGCTTGATGTGAGCATTACCCCGATACGGAATCGCATATGACGAATAATCAGATGAGTTGAACCTCCAAAATTCACTTTGTTTCCTTTTATACAAATACCATCACCCGGAGCCGTTTGTCCGGCAATGGTCAGGTAATTTCTCTTGCATCTCAGTTCTGCTTTTAAATCAATCAACCCTGATGTGCGAAAAACGACAGTTAGTGCTTCATTTGGATACTGTTGAAGTGCCCACCTGAGACTTCCTGTGGCCGGCGATGTTGCATTATCAGTAGTGTTTGTAACTTCCACAACCTGACCGCCACGACCACCCTGCGACATAGAACCAAAGCCTTCCGCAGTTGGAAAGGCTTTGGTTTGTGCAACCATGCCAACAATTGCCAGCATGGTGCTTATTAGTCCAAGAATTATTCTTTTCATATTGTTATTCTGCTAGTGGGTCAAAAGTCCCCATTGCTCCTTTTTGTGAATCCTGCCAACCAATGTTTTGTAATAAAGTAACATTGTTTGTTTGAGCACTTGGTTTTAAACCAAAGAAATAATATTCAGGTCTGAACGAAATAACTCTTTCTTTTGTATCAATAGTTCTTACTTTACGTGTTAAATTGCTTCGGTAGAAGTTTTCTAATGCTGTGATTTGTGTTGATAAGGCCAAATTCAAATTCAATGCTGCTGGTCTTAATGTTTTAATTGGATCTGATGCCATATCTGCAGCAGCAATACCGGTATTCGGCGCAGCAGGAGAAACGCAAATTTCTACCCCGTTACGACGTTTGCCATTCAAAGGTTCCACACCAATATATGTACAGGTATTTCCATTAAAACCTGAAAGAGTCCATGTTGAAGGAGCACCACCGGGAACATTTGAAAAATTAGCACCACCATCCCAAAGCAACCAACGACGCATATCTTCGAAGCGTTTGCCTTCATATGCTAATTCAATCTGACGTTCATATAGAATTGCACCAAATAAAGCACCACGATCAGTGGCTAAAACATCATCAAGACCACAATTTCCGGTATATCCTACACGTTGACGGATTAAACGTAAAGCATCCAATGCTTCCTGGCCATGACCAGCTCCACAAGCTGCTTCAGCAAAATTTAACAACACTTCAGCATAACGTAGTTCAATATAAGGCGATGCACTTAATGTGAATTTGTTCAAAGTAAAATCGGAAACATCGTAATTAGGAGATGAGTTTAATGCCAAGTCATCAGTCCTTTTACGAATATAGATTCCACGGAAACTGTCACCTAAGCCATCAGCAGCATATCCACTTTTTCCTTCATCATTTCGATCGGCATCATTTTTATACCAAGCGTAATTCCACAAAGTATAGTCTTCTCCTTTGTATGGGTACATTGCACCCTTTGAAGTGGCGTCACCTTTGTATTTCCATTCAACACCGGGGAATGCAAAAGTTCTGTAAAAACGAGGATCTCTGTTTAAGAAAAATAATTTGGGGTCATAATTATTTATTGGAGTTCCTGATTTATCAACTGCTCTTGAACCATCAGCAAGTGGAAATAAGTCAACCATCTCTGCTGTAGTTCCACGTCCGGTACTTCCGCTGTATGTATTATACGGTCTGATTGAATTTTCCCAACCATTATTAAAATTTGGAGCTTTGTTTGAAAATGCAGGAACTGCATTGTACAAAGTTACCATAACAGCTTCAGGAGATTTAATATCGGAAAACATTTTTGCCCAACCACCTGCATTTATTTTAACATCACTCGCATATGCTAATCCAAAATAATTACTTGCCTGAAGTTTTTCAATAGCACGTTTATTAACAGCATAGGCAGAGTCCCAACGAACTAAATTATCTGTACGGTTAAACAAAGGACTAGCATATAACAACCGAACACGTCCCATAACGGCCAAAGCAGTACCAGATGTTACTCTTCCCCAGTTTGAGTCATCCCATAAAACAGGCAAATAATCAGCTGCCTTTTGCAAATCACTACAAATAAACTCTATACATTCTTTTGTTGATGAACGTGGTATAACTAATTTTAACGGATCATCGCCAATAATGGCATCCTGAGGTTCAGTTACAATTGGTACACCTCCATACATTTTCACTAAGCGATAGTATACCCATGCTCTCCAGAAATAAGCCTGTCCTAATAATTCAGTTTTCTGGGCATCATTCAATGTGCTATTAGCAATGCCTTTTATGGCGTCATTGCAATTTCTAATTCTTCCCCATGGAGATCTCGATGTTTTAGCTTCATTATAGAAAAAGTCATCCATATCAGAATTTGTAAGCACATCAATATTTACATATTTAGATAAGCCTCCATATTCTTCAGTTGACTGCGAAAAAGCATCTGACACACCAGAACTTGGATAGTCATAAGTATACTCTGAAGTAGCTCTGGGTAAAAGTAGAGAATAGATATTGTCAATTCTGCCTTTTGCTCCATCGTAACTATTATATACTGCTGCAGTTGTACGTGTAAAATCCTCTTTTTCACGAAGAAAATCGTCGCTGCAACTTACCATAGTTATTATAGTTACAATAACTATTGGTAAAAATCTATATATTTTGTTGTTTTTCATACGAATTTATTTTTTATTCTGAAACATTCAGTTTTAGTCTTATGTAAGCTTTTTATTAGAATGCGACGTTTACACCAATTGTTACTTTTCTTAAGTTTGGATATTTACCATAATTACCAGACATTGGATCAATGAAGTTATCCGGATATGGGTTGTATAAGCTTAATACATTTTGTGCTGTTAAATTTAGTCTTACACTTTCAATATTCAATGACTTTAGAAGTTTTTTTGGTATTGAATATGCCATAGTTATTTCATCAAGCGAAATTGTAGTACCACTTACTCTCCAGAATGTAGATTCATAACTATTCACGCTATAACGTAAATTTGGATATTTTGCTTCAACGTTTTTATTAACCACAACGTTACCGGAAGCGTCTACAATATCACTGTATACGAACATATCATTTGCCCAAAACGAAGGTAGGTTTGTATATTGCATTGTTTCGTATCCACCTGCTGTTGAGACTAAACTTGCAATGCTTCTGGCTTCTTTTGGAATGTAAGTGTATCCCCCCCATGAAGCACTAAACTGTGCATTTAAACTTATTCCCTTCCATTCGCCACCTAAACTTAAATTGAAACCGTATGGGTTACTTCTGTTTGAGATTAAGATACGATCGTTATCATCTACATATCCCGCTTTAGGGTCGTTTGGATCGTTTGGTCCGTAATAACTACCATCCGATTTTTGTGAACCTCTCACATTATTGTAAATTAACATGCCTGGTTGAACATTTTCTTTGGTCATTCCCATATAGCTTACAATATCGTTTTTGGCAAAATACTCTTCAATATCCTGATAACTACGGAACATGCCAATACATTCATATCCCCAGCTACCTACATCATAACGTTGTCCCGGATGTTGATCGTCAAAAGCAATCAGTGCTGGCCAAGGAGCTACTAAAATTTTATCGTCTGATAAACCTGTATTAATACGCACATTATATTTGAAATCACCAACTTTATCTTTCCAACCAATTGATATTTCAGTACCGTATCTATCAATAGAACCATAGTTTTCAGCCGCTGCTTGCGAGCCTACAGTTGAAGGATAATTAGCTGACCCTTGTTGAGTCATAAATATCTCACGGCCCCAGTTATAATAAGCATCTATTCCAATAGTTAATTTATTACGGAGTAAGTTCATATCTAAACCACCATTTAATTGATAGTTTTTATCCCAATGTGAATAGCGATTTATTCCATCGTCGGGCAAACTAATGTGTGAGCCTGCACTTGTTGTTTGAGCGCTTGTGCCAAATACTGGTCCCTTATCACTATTCAGACCATAAGTTTGAATCCAGTTCCATGGTTTTAAGTTATCTTTTCCTAATAAACCAAACGATGATCGAATTTTGAAGAAATCAAAAACCGGTAACGCATTATTAAACCAATCTTCCTCGGATATAACCCAACCAGCAGAAAACGAAGGGAAAGTTCCCCAATAATTCTCAGGGGCAAATTTAGTAGAGGCATCTGTTCTAAATAAGAACTCAAATAAATATTTATTTGCATATGAATAATTTAGACGTCCGGCATATGAAAGTCGTCCGCTTTCGTTACGTCCAAATTCTGTTGCAGCTGCACCTGTTGCACTTTTTGATTGTCCATTCGTAAAAGGGTAAGGGTCGGCTACAGAACCGTATAAGTCTTCTGATTCACTTTCGCCGCGTTCAATTGTAAATAATGCACTTACACTATGCTTGCCAAATTCTCTGGCATAGGTAGTGGTGAAGTTAATTTGATAATTATTAGACTCAGACATCGACCGACTAACAGCATTCCCGTTTGAAACTGTAATTTTATTTAAATTGCTCGAAGACATGTCAATTGCATCTTCTGAATATAAATGACCATATTCACTTGAGACTCCTAAACCGTTAACTCGTTTTGTGAAAGCATAAAGAGTATAATCAGATGCATATTGATTGGTTTTTGATGAACTTATATTTTTTCCGTATGCGAATTTCATTTTTAAACCTTTCAATGGTTTAATCCAGCCTAAGTCATATTCAAGAGAAGCATTGATATTCATATTCTGAAAATTATTGCGACTGTAATTGTCTAAATTCTGAATAGTATTAAAATGGTATAATTGCGCTTGTTCTCTGGTTGAGTTTGTTACTCCATAAGTTGCAATTGGCAGCCCGTTAACATATTCAGGGATATGACGAGGGTGTGTTAACAGGTAGTTATAATCGGTTTCTCCACCATTTGAACCGGCAACTTTGCTGTACGAGCTATTGTGTTTGCCATTTTCGCCACTTACCTGCAACGATGCTTTTAATGAGTTGCCTATTTTGGTATCCACACCTGCACGATAATTCCAACGATTATAATCAATTTTGCCAATATTTCCTTCTTGTTTTACGTATGATATTGCCGCAAAATATTTTGTTTTCTCATTACCTCCTGAAACATTCACGCTATGTTTTTGTGTTAATGCAGCATGCCATTCCTGATCTAGTAAATCATAATTCAACGATTTCATTTTGCTCAATTCATCAGCTTGAAACATATATTTTAAATTATCAGTTTCGCTTACTTCAGTAGTATTGGCAAAACGTACAGCATTCCATATTTTACCATAATTGTATGCATCCAGCATTTTAGCTCTCTGTATTTCATCTGTTATACCAAATTGTCCGTTGTAAGAGATTTTTGGTGCCCCATCGTGGCCACGTTTAGTTTTAACAATAATAACACCATAAGCAGAACTTGCACCATAAATTGCCGCTGCGGCATCTTTTAACACTGATAGATTTTCAATAACTGTTGGATCCAGATTATTAAACTGTGCCTCAGTAGAAATAATATCATCAATTACATAAACAGGCGAAGGGTCTGGAACAAAACCTGAAACTGTTGAAAAACCTGACATGATTTCTGCATTACGAACTACAATGCGTGCACTTTCGCCCGGACGCCCATTTCCACCACTTACACTTAAACCGGTAATTTTACCTCTTAATGCACTGGCAAGGTTCGTTGTGTTCAAATCCGTAATTTCCTTTGCATCCAAAGTACCAATAGAACCTGTTAAGTGTGCTTTTTTCTGAGTCGCATAACCTACTGATACCACCTCCTGTAGTTCAGTGTTTGATTGTACTAGTTTTATTGAAACATTATCCTTACCGGTAATGTCAATTTTTTGTGGAAAATATCCGATATAAGTTACCTGTATTAATTTAACTGACTGCTCAATATTTGTTAATGAGAACTTGCCATCTATATTTGTTATGGTTCCGTTTGTTGTGCCGGGCACTGTAATGCTGGCACCAATTACAGGCTCATTTCTCTCGTCAACAACCAAACCAGTAATAGTTCTTTTTTGCTGAGCTACTGCTGATATTGTAAATAAGAATACAAGAAGCAGTGTCGCTATATATTTATTGTTTTTCATTTTCTTTTTATTTACTGTTAGACCTTAATTAATTAGCCGGAAGCCAACGTGGATCTCCACATCCTTTTTCTAATATTTGGGTTGCCCCTGTTCCTATAGTAAAATTACCATTCGAAGGGTCTGCAAACTGCGGGTCTTCACCAAATGCAGTTCCACTCTTATCACCATAACTTGGGTCAACTTCGTTTACTTGTGGAAATGCTCCTGCAAACCAATAGCAATTATCTTTTAGTTCTTTAACAATATTCGTTGAACTTATAGCCAGTCTTCTTATTACATAATTTGAACCGCAATCAATAAATATATTTTTATTCATTTTGATAGTTACTGTATTTTTATTCATGCCCGGATAATTTGCCATTTGTCCGGTTTTAACGACATTATAAAATGTATTATTATTTATATTAATTGTTGCGTTTACAAATCCGGCTCTGTCCGGGCGACCACTGTTTTCATATTTTAAGAAATATCCTCCTGACTCAATAGTACCATAAATAGTATTATTATTAAAGTAAAAATTATTGATAAATCCACCTTTCATGAATACAATTCCATCTGTAGGAATGGCTCCTAATGGAATTATACAATTTTTTACTGTTAGGTTCTCAATGCAATACTTTTTACCATTATCATTTATTAGTCGAGTGTTCAATGTGTTGAAGTTACATGAATATATCAATACTGACTTCGGAGCTTTAAGTATATAATATGAGCCTGTACCTAAAATTGCCGGATCGGGGGTTGAGCTAAATGATAATACTGCAGCATCTGAAGAAGTTGGTAATACCGCAGATAAATCAAAGTTAATATACTTTATTGTTATACCACTTGTCGTGCTTATGCGTCCCGCTGCTGCATATGTAATTTTAGGGTGATAAATTTTATCGCCTCGTAACACTATCCAGTGTTTTTGAAAATCAACTGGTCCTGAAACAGTATATTCACCATTGGGTTCAAGCTCATAGGCCACTTCTAATGTTGAGTCAGGTATGACATTATTAGTAAAATATTGATACAAATCAGTGCCAGTTGGAATTATTGCGTATGCAGGTAAGAGTGTGCTGTGATTTTTAATTGTAGGAGCTTCAGCGTCTTTGTTATTGTACTTGGGGTTTCCCAATGCACGTATTTCAAAACGGTATTTTGTATCGTCCAAATACTCACAATTTGTACTACAGCCATCAACAAAAAGTTTGTCGACTAAAGCATGTGGATTTGAGGGGTCGTCAACATTGTAAATAGATACTTCGTACCCTTTTGCTCCATATATCACAGGCCAGGTAATGATTAATTCTGACCCATCTGCGTTCTTTGTTATGACGATTGAGGTGTCTGCAGGAGATTCCAGTTGAGTATTCTTAACGCCGGCATTAAAAGTCCAGTCGTCATCGTATCCCTCGATACATGACGACAATAGTAGCACAACTGATAGAATGAACAGATGTGCTTTGTGTTTGTTCCAAAATTGGTTCATAAGATTTAATAAATAAGTTCTAATAATTAAAACTGTAAGTTTAATTAACTTGTAGTGAGCGGGATGGTGACTTTTCTTCAGTTATTAACCCAAGGCAAACCCATAGCGGACACCGATCAGTTGATGTATTGACGGATTGAAAATTTCAATGTAATCACATTGCTTTAAAAATATTGTGTTAAAATTGAGTGCAGCGATTTTTTTAATACTCAAAATCGATAACAACAATTTCGGATTGTGAACCTATGCGATACTGTGGCCCCCAAATTCCGAGGCCTGATGATACGTAAGTGTGGGTGTTTCCTTTTTTGTAGTAGCCGTAAGCGTTTTCGTACATTTTTTTTACTATCAGGTTGCCCGGGAAGAATTGTCCCTGATGTGTATGACCTGAAATTTGCAAATCAATATGGTTTTCTTCAGCCTGATGTAAATCAAAGGGTTGGTGGTCGAGTAAAATTGACGCGTTTGCATTTAAGTCAATATGTTGAATAATTTCGGGTAATTGCTTTCTGCGTGGGTTAATACGGTCGTCCCGCCCGATTAAATACAGACCTTTGTCGATTTCTAACATATTGTCGCGCAGGTATTTGATGCCGCCATAATTGGAAAGGTATTTTTCGAGTGCATAAGGGTCTTCGCCAAAATACTCATGGTTGCCACTAATGGCATAAACACCGTATTTTGTTTTGATTTGCCTGAATTCGTCGGCCATGTTCTGGTTGATAACCGGAATGGTGGAATGATCGGCAATGTCGCCTGCTAACAATACAATATCGGGTTTTTGAGCATTTATTAGCGTTACATATTTTTGCAGGTATTTTTTATCAATTGATACACCCAGATGTATGTCGCTTGCAGCTACAATTCGAATGGTTTTGTTTTGAGATATGTTTCTGGCTTTCAGCTGCAGCTTTACAATTTCAGGATGTGTAAATTTATAATTCCCATAAATCATAGCCGTAGAAATTATTCCAACGCTTATTCCCATTGCCCAAAGGCGGAATGAGGTCATACCGGCAGGTGCAAAGTGTAAAAAATGATTGGCTAAACGAATTATGTCAATCAGGAAAAAAGAAAACAGCAAATAAATCATAACCAGCATATAGCTGTAACCCACAAAAGTAAGAGTCTTTGCTATCGGGTCAGGGAAGGTGTTGCGTAACAAAAAGTTAGATAACAAAATGCAGAATAATACAATATTGATAGTGAGGTAAGAGAGCCGGAGTGCCGGAAAGCCATTGAGTGTTTGGTATCCGCGTATTGTTACATAAAATACCATTAACAGAGTAATGGAAAATATTATTATAAAAAAAGTAATTTTCATTTAAACCAAAGTTATATGTTTCAACTTGTAATAACGATTTGATTTGCTATTTGTTTTCAGCGTATTATTCACAATCCTTTATTCATTAAATAGCAAACTACTATCGCCATAGCTCAAAAATCGATAATCGTTTTTATAAGCAAAATCATATATTTTTTTCCATTTTCCATTCACAAATGCCGACACAAGTAGTAGCAAAGTGCTTTTAGGCTGATGAAAATTAGTGATAATGCCTTTCACAATTTTAAATTGATACCCGGGTTTAATCATTATCTGAGTTTCGGCATGCAGTGCTGTTCGGTTTTCCTTATTCAGATAATTCAGGATGTTATTGAGTGCTACTTCTGTAGTGATGGTTTTATTCGCTTCGTATGGTGCCCATTGCGAAACGTGCAGGATATTTATTCTATTCTCCTGCTCTTCTCTTCCCTGCGACAGGTGTTGGGGGTTAGGCTCTGATTTCTCTAATTGCAGCCCGATATAATATAAACTCTCCAGCGTCCGGACCGAGGTTGTGCCTACCGCAATAATATTTCCGATATTTGATAAAAGTAATTCAATGGTGTTTTTGTGAATTTCAATTACTTCGGTGTGCATTTCGTGTTCAGCCACGTCGCGTGTTTTTACAGGCTGAAATGTACCGGCACCAACATGGAGGGTTACTTCGGCAGTTTGTATATGCTTTGTTTTCAGGCTGTCAAAAACATCTTCGGTAAAATGCAATCCGGCTGTAGGGGCTGCCACCGAACCTTTGATTTTTGAATATACTGTCTGGTAGTTTGTGAGGTCGCTTTCTTCAGTTTTTCGGTGCAAATAGGGTGGTATAGGTAGCTCACCGGCATTCTCGAGTATGTCGGCGAATAATATTTCTTTGTTGTTCCAGGTGAATCGAATTGTGTGCGTATTTCCATTACTCTCAATCAGTTCAGCATGAAATTCAATCAATCGTCCGTTTATATTGACTTTTTTGGTTAATGCTCCTTCTTTCCATTTTTTGAGATTTCCTACCATGCATTTCCATGTACATTGTTTGTTACTTGTTAGCGATTGTGCATAGTCTGCTGGTAAAGCAGGTTCCAAACAAAATACTTCTATGCGTGCTCCTGTAGTTTTGAAAAATTCCATTCGGGCCTGAATAACCCGGGTGTTATTATAAATCAGCAGGCTGTTTTCGGGTAAAAATCGGGCTATGTCTGCGAATGTGTGAGTGCTTATAGTGTCGTTTTTATAGACTAATAACTTCGAACTGTCCCGTTTTTTAAGAGGGTATTTAGCAATGCGTTCGTCAGGAAGTAAGTAGTCGTACTCGTCAATATAGATAGGAGTTGAATTAAAATCGTTCACTTGTTCGGAATTATTATTGTATTTTTGTGCAAAAGTAAGTATAAAATGCGATGTGTTCAAGTGTATTTGCTGAAAATGAAGCACTTTATTGTTGGATATAGAATTGAATGTTATGAAAATAGGTGATACAGTTAGGTTTCTGAATGCCGTAGGTGGAGGTGTTATTTCGCGTATTGACAGTGCTGCCAATATGGTTTATGTAGAAGATGCGGATGGTTTTGAAATACCTACTTTAATTCGCGACTGTGTGGTAATTGGCACAGTTAGTGCCGAAACAAATTTTCCGAGAAAAAATGCAGTTCCTGAAGTATTGAAAACCCCTGAGGTAGGTGTAAAAGTGCATAAGACCGTTAATGAGCCTGTTGCGGAGACGCCTGATGGTGATACATTACGGGCTTTTTTAGCCTTTTTCCCGGTCGAAATAAAGCAGTTGCAAACCACACCCTACGATTGTTATTTAGTGAACGACAGTAACTATTATCTGTATTATAATCTGATAAACTGTAATGAAGGTAACTGGAAAACTGTATCGAGAGGGGTGATTGAACCCAATATGCAGGAAGAACTCTGTTCAATTACAAAAGAACAATTAAATAATTGGGAGGAAATCCGGATTCAGCTTTTGGCCTATAAAACAAAGGCATATGTACCACAATATCCAGTGGATGTACATATTAAGCTGAATGTGATTCGATTCTTTAAGTTACATAGTTTCGTGGAAAATGATTATTTTGACGAACCCGCACTAATGGTGGATATTATGGGAGAGTTGAACAAATCAAAACTGAAAGAAGTTACTGCTGAAGAAATTAAAAATGCAATGTTGCAAAAAGAGCAGGCCTCAAAACCAATACTCAAAAAACAAAAGCCTCAGCGACCCGGTATTCTTGAAATTGATTTACATATTCACGAATTAGTCGATACCACTACAGGAATGTCGAATGCTGATATGTTGCATTTGCAAATAGAAACATTTCATAAAACATTGGCTGAAAACAAAAACAACAAAGGTCTGAAAATTGTCTTTATCCACGGAAAAGGAGATGGAGTGTTGCGTTCAGAAATTGAAAAGCAGCTTCGAACCCGATATAAATCCTTTTATTTTCAGGATGCTTCATTTCGCGAATATGGATTTGGCGCAACCATGGTTACGATTAAGTAAAAGTTTTATGCTGTAGATTTTTTATCGTAAGGGGTTGAGTTTCTACATTCGTTTTTTTATGATTTGTAGATGCTGAAACCACTTAATGTAGATGAGTATTATTACAAATACCACCACATAATATACATTGTTTGATAAGTCGTGATAGTCCTCTATCAGATGTTGAGGGGTTTGATGAACGAAAATATGTAGAAGAATAGCGTCAATACGGGCTGCATTAAGAAGAATTATAAATATCAATCCCAGTATTATGTATAATATCCGATTGATAAGAGGGCTTTTTATAATGAATATTAAGCTGCTGAATACTATCATAAGCCCAACCCCCAGACAGTTCGTGCCTAGAACTAACCAATAATTACCCAGATGGATAATTTTATCTGTCACATATGCCTCCGGATATCCGATTGCAGATAACATGCCGTCGCTTGCCGTCATAATTATCATAGAGAGGGCATCTACGAAACTAACCCATTTTCCAATAAGAAACCAATCGAAGAAGCCTGCTATGGCTGGCACAAGGGCAATTATTATCATTAACTGATGCAAATTTAATCTGAATATTGATAGTATTTCGGTACTTATTTTCTCAAATATGCTTTTTGAATAGCTGTGTTGGTTTATTTTGTATTTTAAAACAAAGTAAATAATCAGATAACGGATGCTCACAATAACCCAAAATAAAAATCCGATAAACTGTTTGGATGTATAAATGTCATTTGCAAATTTCAGAGTGGTTGCAATAAATAAACCAATACATGCAGCAATAAATACAAGAATTGTTTTTTTTATCTTTCGTGCGAATGTAAAAAGTATAAATCCGGTAATTATATAATATTTTAATGCTAACGCATTGTTTGTTACAACTACTTTATGCTTATACACCATATTACCAATTGTGTTATTGTAGTACACATTATTGTCAAAAATTCCCAGCGTAAATGCAATTACTCTGGTATAGAAGTTTTTAAAATGATCAAATAGAAAGTGTTCTGAAAATGAGTGTTTTATAATTATGTAGGCCAACACGAAGCCAAGGGCGATAAGTAGTAACTTCAGGCTCTTTTTTTTACTGGATTTGTTCATATATTGCTATAAACGGCAAAGTCCGGCTAATTTTTAATTGCCAGACTTGTCAAAAAAAGTAATAATATTTTGATCTAATCTTCTTTCTTTTTTTTCTTGAAAAAATAGGCTGATAAAGCGCTGCCACCTGCTAGTAATCCCAGAAGTAATCCCCCGTCAAGTGGCACAGAACTTCCGCCACCTCCACCAGGTCCTGGTGGAAACTGAGAAAACAACGACATCGAAGCGATGCTCAAAAAGATTAATAGAGTTATTATTCTCAAATGCTTCATATACAAAATTATTTTATTATAGTTTTTATTTGTGTTTGATTTTCTCCCTCTATGATGTTAAACATATACATACCTTTGTTCAGTTGGATTGGTTCACCTTTTTTAACTTTCTCATTGTAAACTTGTTTCCCGGATATATCAACAATTTTTACGTCAGCAAGTTCAATACCATAAATTCTTGCAGAATTATTGTCAGTTGTAATACGGATATTACTTTTTTCAGACGAAATAATTCCCGTTGTATTTTGTGGAGCTAACTGTATTCTGAATCTATCAGTATATCCTGCTGCGTTGGTAGTAAATGTGTAACTATTATTGCTTTTTAAATCAATGCTTGTACCTGTAACTTTATCAATCAGGTATATTGCTGCATAATTCATTGCTTTTTCAGGCATTTCAAGGCTTAAAGTATATTTATTGGCCGCTGCCAGTTTTGCTCGTAAATCAACTTGTGTTACAGTGCGAGGCAATGTGTTAATCGCTACAGCATAATTGTTTATTGTACTATAGATGTACGATATGTTAGGATCGGTGCTAAATATCTTTGATGCATCTTTGCCTATTTCGTAATCTGTTGATGCTCCTTCTAACAGTCTGAAGCGGGTTTTGTCATCGTATGTACTGTTTCCATTCGTTAGTCTTAAATAAATTTCATCAAGCAATGAATTTCGAGCTGCAGGTGCTTTTACGCGTTTTCCTGCAGAAGCAAAACTCATGCTTGTTGCAGAGGCTTGAAGGAAAAATGACGTAAATGGTAATACTTCAAGTGTTTCTCCCGCGAGTTTAATGTCGTAGTTTATACCATTAAAAACATAATAAGGGGCGTTTGTTGTAGTTGTAGCTAATTCGTAGGATGTAACATAAGGAGATGTCACCAAATTCCAGCTATGATGCATGGCTGAAGAGTTGTTGGTGTACATACCCAGTGTTGCAGTAGGTGCAGCTGTGCTGAAAATATCAGCTTTGTTTTCGCCTCTGAGTGTAAAATCAATTTTCCGACTTACTCCTGTTCTGACAATATATCCTTTTTTAGCCACAAACTGTCGTCCGCTTACTGATTGCCAGTTAAGCCCCGGGCCGGTTGTGTTTTCCAATCCTGTAGCATCTCTTTGAGTTCCATTGTATTGGGCAACAAAGAAATCTCCACTGCCACCATAATCACCCCAACTTAACAAAGTGCTTGTACCTTCGGCATAAATATTAGCTGCGTTTACATTGAACGGAAAGCCCATAAAATACCATTGATTGGCATTGAAGCCCTTCCGGACAATAATTTTTGCATTTGCTCCAACCGTAATTGTTCCTGTGTTTAATATTTGTCCGGTGTTTCCCGAAGCATCCGACTCAATAATTAATTGATTTGTTACAAAAATATTCTGAGTGGTGTTCAACTTTCCTGTTGGTTTTATGTGTAAAGTATTGGTGGTGATAGATGTTGATGACGATGAAGTAATACTATGATTGATAGTTATGCTGTTAGCAATATTGTTTATTTCGCCAGCAACCCAACTGCCGGTGTTTTCCCATGTGCCAGCACTACTGGTGCTGTAGTCTCCTCCGGTTGTTACAGTCGAAGCTGATGTGTATCCGCTTACAAGTCCGCTGTTCGATGCCTGAATTCGATAATAATATACATTCCCTTCAGTTAATCCGGAAAGCGTATGACTTTTTGAAGATAAATTGGTAACACTTACTAGTCCTGTATACGATGGATTGTCAGCGTATTGAATTGTATAGCGTGTAGAACTTTCTCTGTTACCATTGTCAATCGACCAATTGGCAGTAAATGTATCTTCACCAATATAAGTTGCTTCGCTTACTGTGGGTATCAAAGGATTTACATACAGTGTCTTGGTTACATTTGTAGCAGGAGCATAAGTACTGTTTCCTGCTTGTGAAGCAGTTATAATTGTGGCGCCGGGTCCATTTATTGTCACTGTAGAACCTGAAATTGTGGCAACATTCGTGTCGCTACTGGTATAGCTTACTGTTAAAGCGCTTGATGCAGTGGCAGTTAGTGCAAAAGCTGCATCACCATATGTTTTATTAATGTTACTAGCGGGAGGGAAGGTGATGGTTTGTGGCGTACTTGAACGGGCAGTTATACTTATATCGTCAATAGCTAATAAGTGATTGTTTATTTGATCGGATTTTACCCAAACTAAAATTATCTCTGAGCCATTAGGGATACTGGCAGTAACAGTATGTGTTTGTTGTAATCTGTTTGCTGAGTTGTTTCCGTCTAAAGCACCTGCGTTCGTAGTCGATGGAGAGGTGAATGTTGCATCTAAAACATCTGTTAATACATATCTGTCAATTGTATTAATTGGGTCTGAACTTATAAAATAACGTAATATTATAGGTTGACTGTCTGTGTCACCATCTTTCCATTGTTCACCGGTCCAGGTGATATCTAAATGTGTGATGTCTACTCCTGTTTCATTTTTCATCCTCCAGCCAATGCAAAATTCACCACCAAAATTTAATCCATCTGGCGCAAAACCCAATGCCCTGTCTGAGCTGTTACCATACGAAACCAATCCAGGCGTAACTGAGGAACCGGTACTTAGTGAAAATGAACTTACATCATTAACATAAGTATCCTGTGCATACCATCCCGGTATGGTAGAATTGTCGGTCCAGCTTCCAGCAACAGTAAGCGTGTTAAAATTCTGGGTATAGGAAGTACCTATCCCTGAAATTGATGTCTGTGCTTGTGACGACATTGCACCCAACAGTACTCCTGCTGTAGTAATTGTAGTCAGAAGCTTGTGTAAAGTGTTAAAAAATTTCATTTGTAAAGACATTTTTTTAGGCAACTTTGACATAGTTATTGTCCGAAACTACCTTGATTACAATATTAATATAATTAATTAGGTAATAGAATCCGGAAATTATTGTTTTGTTTATAACAAATTTCCTCTGAAATTGTTGACCTGTATTTATTAGTGTATATTTATACTTTTAATGGTAAATTAAACGCTTAGCTTATAATTTGTTGCAAATATAAACTTAAAGTTTTATAATTGTTTGAGAATTAGAATAAATTAATATAATTAACGACATAAAAAATGCCTCAAAATTATTTCGGATATTCAAATTTTAGCAAAATCGCACCCTGAAGTGGTTTTGCACAAGATTAGCTACTTTTGAGCAATATTACATTTGTGTTTATTAACAAAAGTGTTAATTGCTAAAATTCTTTTTACTTTATGTTTTTCAAAACAAAATACTGAAAACGGTTGTTATTAGCTTGTTTAAATGAATTTTCAGGAATGTTTTTTAGCCTGTACTGTCTGAAATTTCGTAACTTTGCAGTCAGGTATTAGTTTGTAGCCCTTTAAAAATAAATATGGCAGAAGATATATTACACGAAGTAACCCAAAGCGAATATAAATATGGTTTCACTACAGATATTGAAACCGATATTATTCCGATAGGGCTTAACGAGGATGTGGTGAGGCTGATTTCGGCAAAAAAGAATGAACCACAATGGATGCTCGATTACCGACTTGATGCTTTTCGCAAATGGTCACAAATGAAAATGCCTGAATGGGCACATCTCAGCATACCTGAAATTGATTATCAGGGAATTTCGTATTACGCAGCTCCCCGGAAAAACTCACCTAAAAGCTTAGATGAAGTTGACCCGGAGCTCTTAAATACATTTAATAAATTAGGTATACCTCTTGAGGAGCAAATGGCCCTTTCTGGTATTGCGGTTGATGCTGTAATGGATTCGGTGTCGGTAAAAACTACTTTCAAAGAAACGCTTGCGGAAAAAGGTATAATTTTTTGCTCGTTTAGCGAGGCAGTTGAGCATCATCCTGATTTAATAAAGAAATATATGTCATCGGTTGTTCCGGTGACTGACAATTTTTTTGCAGCACTAAATTCGGCCGTTTTTAGTGATGGTTCCTTTGTTTACATCCCGAAAGGGGTTCGTTGCCCGATGGAGCTGTCTACATATTTTCGTATCAATGCAGTCAATACCGGTCAGTTTGAACGGACATTGATAGTTGCTGATGAAGATAGCTATGTGTCGTACCTGGAGGGTTGTACCGCCCCAAGTCGTGACGAAAACCAATTGCACGCTGCTATTGTGGAGATTGTAGTTATGAAAAATGCCGAGGTGAAATACTCGACTGTTCAGAACTGGTATCCGGGCGATAAAAACGGAAACGGAGGGGTGTATAATTTTGTGACAAAACGCGGAATTTGCAAAGGTGATAACTCAAAGCTATCCTGGACACAGGTCGAAACAGGTTCGGCTATAACCTGGAAATATCCAAGTTGTGTGTTGCAGGGTGATAATTCATCGGCTGAGTTTTATTCAGTAGCGGTGACCAATCATCATCAACAGGCTGATACCGGAACAAAAATGATTCATTTAGGGCGCAATACCCGAAGTCATATACTATCAAAAGGAATATCGGCTGGTGTTAGCAATAACAGCTATCGTGGTTTGGTGCGCGTTGGGGTCAATGCCGAAAATGCCCGAAATTTCTCTCAGTGCGACAGTTTGCTTTTAGGAGATAAATGTGGTGCACATACATTTCCCTATATGGATGTGAATAATGAATCGGCTATTGTGGAGCACGAAGCAACCACCTCGAAAATTAGCGAAGATCAGATTTTTTATTGTAATCAGCGCGGTATTTCTACCGAGGATGCAGTAGGGTTAATTGTTAATGGTTACGCAAAAGAAGTTATAAATAAATTACCAATGGAATTTGCAGTAGAGGCGCAAAAATTGCTACAAATTACTCTTGAAGGTAGTGTAGGGTAAAGCCTCCTAAGTTCCTAAATGGGGACTAAAAGAGCTTTAATTTAGTGATAATTAAAATATTGTTTATAGAATAAACTAGTAACCTCCCTGTGGGGAAGGTTGGAGGGGTTTTATGTTAGAAATTAAAAACTTACATGCCAATATTAATGGCAAGGAAATATTAAAAGGCCTGAACCTTACTGTTCGTGCAGGCGAAGTACATGCCATAATGGGGCCAAACGGAGCAGGGAAATCTACCTTGTCGTCGGTTATTACAGGTAATCCTGCATTTACTGTAACGCAGGGTGAAATAAAGTTTAACGATAAAGAATTGCTTGATCTTGCGCCTGAAGAACGCGCCAATGAGGGTATTTTTCTGAGCTTTCAGTATCCTGTTGAAATACCGGGAGTTAGCATGGTGAATTTTATGCGCACTGCTATTAACGAACAACGCAAGTATCGTAATCAGGACCCAATATCGGCAACTGACTTTTTACGTCTCATGCGCGAAAAAAAGGAATTGGTTGAGATGGATAATAAACTGACCAATCGTTCGGTTAACGAAGGCTTTTCAGGTGGTGAGAAGAAACGCAACGAGATTTTTCAAATGGCTATGCTGGAGCCTAAACTGGCCATATTAGACGAAACAGACTCCGGTCTTGATATTGACGCATTGCGCATTGTAGCAAATGGCGTAAATAAGCTAAAATCGCCTGAAAATGCCAGCATTGTTATCACCCATTACCAACGTTTACTCGATTATATAGTTCCTGATTTTGTTCATGTACTGTATGATGGTCGTATTGTAAAATCAGGTACTAAAGAACTGGCTCTTGAATTGGAGGAAAAAGGCTACGACTGGATTAAGCAGGAAGTAGATGCTCAATAATCAACTTTAGGGCATTGTTTGCTGATTTGCAATTTTGAATCTTTAATTCAATGTAATTTAAATGAAAGAAATAAATAACGAAGCGAATCAAAATTCCTCCCCTGTGGAGAAGTTAGGAGGGGCTGAATATATCAATTTATATAAGCAATTTAACGGGCAAATAAAGGCGCATTCTGCACCTGTATTGAATGCTTTGCGCGATGCCTCGTTTGAATTGTTCGAAGAACTGGGTTTTCCCACTTCAAAACTCGAAAACTACAAATATACCGATTTGGCTGAACCTCTTTCGGTTGATTATGGATTAAATATTAATCGGGTTAAAATTCCGGTTAACCCTTACGAAGTGTTTACCTGCGATGTGCCGGGTATTCACTCTTATTTATATTTTGTGGTGAACGACGGTTTTTATCCGGTAAGCGAAACGAGGAACGACCCCTTGCCCAAAGGTGTGGTAATTGGGAGTTTGAGTGAGGTAAGTAAATTGCACCCTGAGTTGGTCGAAAAATATTTCGGAAAGCTTAGCACTGATAGAAAGGATGGATTGGTGGCGTTTAACGGTGCGTTTGCTCAGGATGGCTTTTTTATGTATGTGCCCGAAAATGTACAGTTGGATCGCCCGGTACAGCTCGTTAATATTATGCGTTCTGATGTGGATTTTATGGCTAACAGTCATAATCTGGTAATTCTTGAAAAAGGAGCGAAAGCACAACTTTTGGTTTGCGACCATACGATGGATGATGTTAGATTTTTGTCAAACAGAGTGACTGAGGTTTTTGTAGACGAGTATGCTTCGTACGAGCATTACAAACTTGAAAATACGCACGTTAAAACAACTAACTTATCAACTCTTCTGGTTGAACAAAAACAATCATCGAATGTGTTGACGAATGTAATTACATTGCACAATGGGGTTACACGTAATTCAATTGATATTGCAATTAATGGCGAGCACTGCGAAACATTGTTATGCGGAATGGTCATTGGTGATAAAAAACAGTTGGTCGACAACTTTACATCAGTTCAACACAATAAACCAAATTGCAATAGTACTGAATTATTTAAATACGTATTGGACGATGTGTCAAAAGGTGGTTTTACGGGAAAATTGTATGTAGCACGTGATGCTCAGAAAACAGCTGCTTTTCAGACAAATAAAAATATATTACTAAACCGAACCGCAAAAATGCGTACAAAACCACAGCTTGAAATTTATGCTGATGATGTGAAATGTTCGCATGGAGCTACTATTGGTCAGCTGGATGATTCGGCCATGTTTTACATGCGTCAGCGAGGTATCCCTGAAAAAGAAGCCCGATTGTTACTGATGTATGCTTTCACAGCCGATGTAATTGAAAATATAAAAATTGAAGCATTGAAAGATAGAATTAAGATGTTGGTGGAAAAAAGATTACGTGGAGAGCTTTCGAAATGCGAAGGTTGCGTAATCTGTCATTAAATCTTAATCATTTATCGCATTATGAGCCCTTTCGGATGAAATGAACCGAAAGGGCTTTTTTGTTGTTTGAATTTTACTTAAATACCTTCTGATTAATGGTAAACTTATTATTTTTCTTCTGAAATCGAATAAATATATCATATCCAGGTATTAATGTAACCGGTGAAAATGATGTGAAATAACAACAATGTTACTTTTAATAATATGAATGATTGTTTTAACGTATAATTAATATTGATAGTTGTATACTCAAAACTTTTATTTTGTATATTGGAACGTTCTATTATTTTATAAATATATTCTATTTAAAATTGTAATGAATATAAAATTAAAATAAATATCTTT
>RRZU011248192.1_pt1 | contig 20532 bp, 18 predicted proteins | sample 2165561 | NCBI WGS metagenome assembly RRZU01 (sample SAMN10456909, study PRJNA506462) | wastewater metagenome | isolation source: wastewater sludge | place: USA: Moscow, Idaho | reverse complement strand
ATAGAAAATCCTGAGATTTGACCGTACAAAATGGAACCCTTGCTTATTTTTTTGTTTCCGACAAAGATGTCTTCCAACAATCGGAATCGGATTCTGCTTCCCAAAAAGCCTTTGTTATTTTCATCAATAACCGCTTTGATAAAACTGTTTTCTTTTTCTTTATAAAAAGCATTGAAGTCGCTATTAATTCCTGATTTATTTACATTAAATGTCGAATTAAGAAACTCTTCCATTTTTTCTTTATTGGCTTTTAGTTTTTGTTCGGCGGCGAGTTTGCTTTGATATTCTGGATCTCTTGATTTTTCTAAAGAATCCATTACCAACATTTGCTGTTTCAAATATTTTACGGGGTCTTGCTGTTCATTTTTAGATAGAGCTTTCGGACTTTCTGAAGCATAGTTGTCTTCTGGTTTTCCATACGATTTATCATTCAGCATTCTGATAATATCCGAAGATCGTTTGTAGTCTTTATCTTCTCTTTGAGAGGAATTAGGGTTATAGTAGGAAGATGGATTTCCATTTCCACGATACCCGTTTTGTCTTGCTGTTACTGCCTTTAAAGAATCAATTTTCCTTTTTTGATTTAGTGATAATTGATCTTCATAACTCAAAAGACTGTCTTCTTCTTTGTCCAATCCTTCCAACATTGTTCTGTTATCGTCTTTTTTGAAAAACGCATCATACGCATCGTTTTTATTCATAATAGAATCTTGTGTTTCTCCTAACGAAAGAGATAATTCTTTAGGTTGGTCTTTTTCCGAAGCATCTTCTTTGGTAAACTGCGCTCCTACATAGACAAAAAGCAATAGAAAAGGCAGTGCTAGAAGTGGCAGGACATATTTCTTCTGTTTGAAATTAAGTTTTTTCATTTGTTTTTGATTTTATATAAATTGCCTTTGGTGCTACCATTCATTTTTTTAGTTTTTGGTATTGATTAAAGAGGTATTCGATTCTCAAACTGTCTTCTTTTTTTAATTCTTTACGGTCTCGCTTCATTTTTAATAATTTAAGTTCATTCACGATTTTCTCCATTTCTTTTTCATTGTTTGCAGTGGAATTTTGTTCCAACTTACTTTTGGAATACAGAATGGGTGGCTTTATTTTAAAAGCATTATCGGATGGAAAAAAGATGCCTTGAAAGAGAGAACCAATAAAGGATACGGATAAAAACAGCATCGAATACGTGAAGAACTTTTTCGGATTTCGAGTTGCCCAATTCAGCCATTTTTGTCCGGTTTGTTTTAGAGGAATATTCATTTTAATAGGAGTTTTTGGTTTCATTGGTTAGTTCTTCATTATCAAGGATTCTCCAGTTTTTAAGAATCACACCGTGAGGATTGTTGGGGCTTCGGATAATGTCCTCAAAAAAGCCTTCGGTGATGAGTTTTCTTGTGATAACCGATGATTTTCTGGTAATCATTTGCTTTCCGAAAAAAGAAAACTTTTTCTGTTCCATATTCAGTGCAATAGAATCTGCGTGAATGCTCACCATTGCACTAGAAGCGATAATCTGGTTATAAAATCCTTTTTCTCTCAAATTGGTGTATTCCTTTTTTCCACTGTCATCAATGAGATACAATGATTTTTGAATGTTATCCTTGATGTAAGTGTCATCAGGAGCAAGGGTAAAAAACAGTCTGTGAAAAAGTTCAATTTGCGCTTTGTATTCCACAGGTCTGTTCAACAGAACGTCTGTTTGCTTTGCCAATACAGGAACGCCATTATCCAAGATATAAATGGATTTTCGGGAGTCCTCAATCATTCTGTATGCAAAGAAAAATCCTGAAACAACGATGAAGACAGCAAAAGCGATAGTTGAAATTGAAACAACCTTGTTGATTTTAATTCTTTGTTCTATATTTTTAATAAGCATCTTTTTGTAATGGTTAATGGTTAGTTGTTAATTAATAATTGATCATTAATAATTAATCATTGTGTATTATTTTCCGTTTTTCATCGCATCCTGAACTCGTCCCGATGCTGAACCTGTGGCTGCACTTTTGGCGGCAGATGATGCAACAGAAGCTCCACCTGTTTTGGCGGTTAATACGGCTGTTTTGGCAGAACTTGCCATTTTTCCTGCGGCACTTTTCATTTTGGTCATTGCGCCTGCTCCTCCTGCTGTAACAATAGTATCGGCAATGGTGGGTGTCATTAAAACCCCAATTCCTGTAACGATATAGGCAACGCAGGTAAAAAGCCCGTTGTAAATCATCCCTGAGTTAGAAATATAGACCATCAAAGCATCTAAATTGGTGATGGTTCCGTTGGTCAAAAGCGTGTCGTATCGTTCAATTTCCATCTCGTAACCCGAAGCAATGAGTTGCTGACCGATGTTGATGATTGTATAAGCCACAAAAGTGTAGAGATTAATATTGATGAATTTTGAAACCCAGCTGTACAATGAATTTTCAAATCCCGGAATGAGTGCCATTCCTACAGCGATCGGTCCTAAAATAATGAGAATATAAGCCCATATTTTTTGGATAAAGAAAATAAGATACACACAAATTCTCAAGATGGAAAGACAGACAAATTCAATGACTTCAGCCACTAATTTTTGCATTTGAAACTGCATTCTGATCTGCCATTCTTTGATGGGTTGAATGAGTTTATCCAGACCTTCACTGATGTCGTACCAAGAATCATCGGCATCTTCGCTGGTATTCTCAATCACTTCCTGTTTGGCATCTTCTTCCGCATTGAGTTTGATGACGGCATCCAATAATTGTTGCTGTTTTTTGAATCGTTGAACCCGTAAATCATTAACCTCAGACTCGATGTCGCTGAAAATGGCAATTCCGGGCTCAGCAATGGCTTCAAAAGGAGCTTGAATCAAATTGACAAATCCTGTCCAATAAACGAGGGTAAATCCAATCAAAATAGGTTTCAACATTGGCGTAATTTCCCATTCTCGGTCTCCTGCCGCCATTTGCCAACCCATATATCCGAGATACATCAGAGCCCCCATTCCTCCAATGGCTTTTCCTACTAAAGCAGAACCAGCGGCACTATCTTGTACACTGTTGTCTAATTTGGTAAAAACTTCCATAAACCATTTTTCAAAAGCGCCATCGCCTTTTAAAAATTGAAGTAAATTACTGTAATCGCCATCGGTTTGAGCAAAGCTCATTACGGGGAAAAGGATTGCGAATACGCAAAATAATAAGGTGAGTTTTTTATACATTTTTAAAATCGGTGTTTGTATTGTTGCATTGTGCTGTGTACGATTTGTTTATCTGATGCAGGAGTCCAACCATTCGGCAAAGCGGTGGATAAATGATTTTTCAGAATATTCTTGTAATCCAAAAGAAGTGTAGTTTTATTATTGTACTTTCTGAGTTCCTGTACAAATTTTCGCCATTTGATAAGCGTTTCGTGGTACATCAAGAATCGTTTTCCTCTCGGCATATCCATACTTCTGGACATTGAATATTTTTCTTTGATGAGATCAAGTTCTTCTTGTAGCCGTGTTATTGTACCTGTGGTATTGAGCGTTTCATAGGTTTGCTGGTCTTTCAATCTCCATTCCATAAAATTTTGCGGATGATCGGGAAATTCTATAATGGGTTTTAGCATTCGTTTGTAATACAATAACCAAAGTGGATCAGCATCAACAGTGGCGGAAGTCCAATGAACAAAATCCTGAACGCTTCTTTTATGAATGGTGTCTGAAGCGGCTTTAATTTTTTCTGCTTCCTGCTCCTGAAATTTGAGTTGGGCAAATCGTAGATTTTGCTCTCCCGTAGGTTTTAATGGTCTGATGTCGGGGCCGTTTTTGTAATCCCTGTTTCTACTCGGAGCCCACATTCCCCAAACTGTAGCGTAGGCAAAATTGGTTTGGATTCCTAAAAAATATTTGGGATACGGTCGCCAATCACCCCAACGTTCAAAAGTCATTCTTTTGTGTTGGGCGACTATTGATGGGTCATTCAATCGTTTTACACTCAATTGTGCTGAAATTCCAACGGTAATCAATAGAAATAGTAAAAATGTTCCTTTTTTTAATAATGCTTCCATAGTTTTAATCAAAGAGGTATTGGTAATTGGTGATAATATCTTCGACAATGGCTTTGTCGATGTTGATGTAATTTCTGAGTATTGGTACTTGATACAGATAAGGGATTTTTTTGGCATTTTCTAATCGTAAAATGATGTACAGAATATTTCCATTGATGTTTCTTACCCTAGTAAAAATTTTTTCAATGAGCATTTCTCTATCGCTTGCATCCATCAGAAAATCTTTATTTTCATTCAAAATATCCTGCGTAACTTCCTGCTGAAGCTTCATTGTTTGTTTTCCGATTTCTACATAATATTTGGAAACCAAAACAGCATATTCAGGATGTTGTGCCGACAAATCCAGCATTTTGTTGGAGTTGGTTACGATTTTACCCAAATACTGATACAGATAGATCAGTTTTTTACTCTGCGTTAGTGCTGAATTGACATTTTTGAGTTGCTGATAGATGTATTCCTGTATTGCAATCACCTGTGCGGTTTTGTTTTTAACATCATCATACAGTTTTTTTTGTTTTTCGTAGGAATCTAGAAATGTTTGTTCGCTGGCTAATCGTACCGCGTGATTTTTGGTGATTTGCACTAAAAGTTTGTCATTGATTACAATCTGCTGACTATTGATTGTCATTCCTGAAAACATTATGAGTAGATAAACTATTTTTTTGCTCATAATTCTATCATTTTTAATCTTCGATTTCATTTTTAAAAAGATTTGATGTTATCCATTATGCTTTCCACCACCTGCTTATCTCTGTTCACGTAATATTGAAAAGCTCTTTTATTGCGCAATACTTTTGCTTTAATATCTCTTATCTTTAAAAGCATATGCGTGGAATTTCTGCTGAGTGTTTTGACTTCGCCCAAAGCGTAATCCAGTAAAATTTTACGTTCCGATTTTTCCATTTGGTTGATGGCTCCATAAGAAATCACAATTCCCATTACGAGTCGTGTTACCATTTGCAAATCATCGACAAACTGAACCTGAGAAGGCAATACAGCAATGATGGAATAAGGTGCTGAATTAATTTCATTGATTATTGCCGTCTGATTATTGGTGATTTTGGTAATCTCTCTGTTCATCGCTATTCCCGTAGGAATTGCCTGAATAGCAAATGAAACAATTCGCAACCTGTCCTGAACTTTGGTCACTTTATCCTTAAAATTGTTCCATTGGGCTTTGTTGGCTGTTTCTACTGTAGCGTTCAGCGTTTGTTTTTGCCTCATTTCTTTTTGCCTTTCATTTTCTTTCATTGTCGCATTAATCTCAAGATTCATCATTGGAAATGATACATTTTCCTGTTGCCAAGATGGTGTAGAACCGCCGCTGGAAGAAGTTATAACAAAATAGATGATGGGAAGTGACAGGATTTGAAAAATATTTTTCATCATTTGCTTTTTTAAAAATTTCGCTTATATCTGTTCATTATATTTTCCACAATGCCTTTATCGGTATTGATGTATCCTGCAAAAGGATTGATGGAATTCCAAAATCCCAAACGATTGGCTTTTTCCAATCGTAGCTTGATTGCCAAAAGCCACAACTTAAGATTTTTAACATTGCCCGAAATGTTATGCAGAATTTTGTAACGGTCTCCCGCAGTAGCCAAATTGAGTTCTCCAGAAGCCAGAATATCGGAAACATCAGTTACGATTTTCAAACTTTGCTCGTAGGTTTTTTGCGAAGCTTTTACTCCGAAAATAGCGTACTGCGGATGTTTTGATGCCAATTGCACCACCTGCGAAGAATAATTGTAACATTTATTCAATTCAGAATAAATCTCTTTTACCTGAATACCATTTTGCAGTGTTCCAGAAACTTCTTTTAAGCCTTTTAAAATTTTATTCTGAATATCATTCGCTGAGACCATTTGAGTTCCGACCCAGGTTTGGGCATCTTTCAATTTGGAGGTTTCTTCGATCACTTCATTCTGTTTGGCTTTTAGATTTTCTGAATACAGAATCATTGCTGCAGTAACCGTTGGGTCGATGTAAGTGTTTTGGGCAAAAAGCAAACTGCCGAATCCTAAAAAAATAAATGTGATAATTGTTTTCATAATGCTTTGTATTTTACCGTTTTAATCCATATTTCATCCTTTTCCAAGCAATCAGGTGCTACATCCTCAATAAAACCAGAAAACATAATCTTAATCTCTTGATCTGTTTTCGTATCTATTTCCAGTGTATTTTTTTTAAAACTGTGAGAAAGAATTATTGCCTTTTCCCAAGTTGTAATACGGATTTCATTCTCAGCTATAGAAATGCGATCGGTCTGTTCTTTTTCTCTTTTGATGATGGTTTTCATAGATTGGTTTTTAGTTGATTACACCTATTTATCCTTATTATCAAAGTTTCAGGAAAGACTTGAAGACAGGGCACTACTAATGATATATTCCTCCAAAGTCTGTTCATTCATTTCCAGCTCATTTTGCAAATTTTTAAAGACATTTTGACCTTTGTGCTTCTTTTTAAATTCATAATAGAACTCAAGGACCTTTCTGTCCAAAGGTTTTTTATACAGATTTATCAGAGATACCATACTTCCCATATCATCTTTAAAATTTTTCACTTGCGCCGAAAAAATTTCCAAGGCTTTATCAAAATTTCCGTATTCATTTACATAATATTCCAAGGCAGATTTTTCGGGCTTTTCAGTGGTATATGTTAAATACTGCTCCAACGAAACTTCATTTCCATAGACTTCTCCTTTGGAACCACGCTTCAGATAAAATTCCTTGAATCGGCTTCTTCCGAATTTGTTGTTGAGATTATTAATCGTGAAAATCTTGTTTTGCTCTACTTTATTGAGAGAAAGCAGCGAAGCAATTTTGTCGAAATTATCTTTGAACTTGGTTTGGTCAAGCAATATAAAAGTGTCCGAATTATTGATGATGGAATCTTTTACCACTGCATTACCAATAATATCATCAAGTTCCTGCGTTACGACCACGGCTTCACCCCAAAACTTTCTTACGGTTTTGTAGAGATATAGAATATATCCTCCCATTAATTTACTGGCAATGGCTTTCCACGCTTCTTCGATGATCAGGGCTTTTCTGCGGTCTTTTCGGAGTCTCATTTTCTGAATAAAGGTGTCCATAATAATCAGCGTTACAATTGGAAAAAGTTTTGGATTATCTTTTACATTATCAATTTCGAAAACAATAAATGATTCATCGAACAGCGTATTATCAGCAGATTCATTCAATGTTGTTCCGTATCTTCCGCCTTTGTAAAAGTCCTTCAGAACAAATAAAAAGGTTCGGAGATTGAATTCTTTTTCCGTGATTTTATGCTTTTTATTGTTTAGGTAAAGAGGTAAAAATTTGTCGCAATAGTCATAGAAACCATTGAAGGAAAGCTCCTTCGTTTCTAGTTTTTCTTCGAGTTCCTTTATTTTTTTGATAATGGCTTTTCTAAATGATTTATTCCATTCTTCAGCCGTTTTCGGTTGTCTGATAATTTCATTGGACTTAATCAGAATGAGTTGTGTTTCATTATAAATTTTTCTTTTTTCTTCATCATTCAATGTTTCATACGCTTCATAAACTTTGTAAAATTTTTCGCTGTCGTAATCGGGGTTATTCAAATTCTTATCAGGATGATATTCAATAGCCAATTTTCGAAAAGCTTCCTTAATTTCTTCTGATTGGGCATCGAATGCAATTCCTAAAATATCGTAATAGTTTCTTTGTCTATTGGATTCACTCTCATATTCTGAAAAAACATCTTCTTCGTGAATATTGTATTTATTCAGAAAGAGAATCAATTCTTCAGAAGTCTTATTTTCATACCAATTGGTTCCCGAGTTGAAATATTGATGATAATATGACATCAAAACATTATCTAAAATGGATTTTTGTGCAGATGACACCATCGCATCGGGACCTTGCCAAATCAAAAAAATGAGGTTGGTCAAAAATTCGATTTTTTCGATATTAAATTCTTTTTTATCCATTAAAAATGGATTCATTGTGATTGGTTTTTCTTCGGTGTACTGAATGTATCTTCCTCCTTTATATTTGCAGGTTCCTGAGTACGAATCTCCTGTATCAACTATGACCACATCATAATTGTAGGTCAAATATTGCTCAATAATATTGTTCATCAAAAATGATTTCCCCGAACCTGATGGTCCCAAAACAAACTTATTTCTGTTGTTGATTCTTCCTGTTTTCATCGGTAAATCCGAAGGGTCAACTTTTAACGGAACACCTTGTCTGTCGGTAAACCGTAGGTAAAAATTCGATTCTTCGTTCACGGGGTAACTTTCTTTAAAAAAAAAACACAAGGCCGCTTCGCTTGTCGTCATAAATAAATCGTATTCCCTAAGTTCAGTTCCATTACCTGGAATGGCTGCCCGAAAGAGCTCCAACTGGTTGTAAGCATTTTTAGAAACAATGATTCCTTTCGTAAAAAGCTTGTTTTCTATCATCGACTGAATGTTTTCCATTTTTTCTAAGGTATCGGCAGAAAAAAGGATTGAAAAATGAGCATTGACAACGAGTTGCCCATCAATCGCAATGTTATGAAGCAAAGTCTGAATTTCGTCTGCAATAATGGCATTGGACGGAGAATTATTTGCCGCTCCTTCGTGTTTTTTCTTTTTCTTGTCGAGTTCTCTTTGTTGCTGTGCTTGTAGTGGAATGGTAATAATCTGATTGTAAACAATTGTTTCGTAATCTTCCAGTTCGTTGATAAAGGTAAAATTATCTACTGCCGTTTCTGCTGCTGCACCGTTTCCTCCCAATATTGAGTATGGCTCAATTTCAGATGGCAAATCAATGTTTTCTACATCTACATAAGAAATGTTTTTGACGAAACGATTTCCTATTTGCAAATATTCATTGGTACTTTTGATGTTATCAAATGTTGGAGAATCGGAGAATTTCATTGACAAAACTCCTGAAATGTAATACTCAAAGTCTTTCTCGAACAAAAACTGAGGTTCGCAATTGCTTTGCTTCAAAAGCATAAACACCTTTTGGCATTTGTCTCGAAGTTCTTTGTAACTTTTTTCATTGAATTGGTAAGGTTTGGTTTTCTTTTTCAGTTTTTCATCAACAATATCCGTAAACAACAATACCGTTTCAATGGTTTTGAAAAGCCTGCCGTCAAAATGTTCTGAATATTTTTGTTGTAGAAACTGATTGGACTGCTCTGCGGTATATTTCTTTTTTGAAAAAATATCGAGTTTTTGTACAATTCTTCCTTCTCCGATAATCGACACGACTTGATTCAAAACCGTATGAAAATTCAGATAGCCATCTGGATCGGCGGAATATTGCTCAACCGCATTTTTTATACGAATACCAATAATTGGATTTCCGTATTGTCCGAAGAGTACATCAAAATCCCAATTGAAATCTTTCCCATAATCGTAGCCGATGAAAGGAATATTAAATGCGTGTTTTTTCGTTGTTGCCATTTTTTAGAAGTTTTTTGTTGTCTAATCTTTTTGGGAAAATTAAAATCTGATCGAAGTTTTTGGTTTTATCGTACAAACCATACTTATCTTGTCTTTTGAAAATGAAATAAACACCTCCTGCGGTAACGGCAAGACCAATCAATGAACCTAGTAATCCAAACCTGGATAGTATCAAAGCGGCAATGACTCCGCCTCCGATAACACCGACTGCATAAAAAATGTATTTTCCTTTGAGTCCGAAGAATACAAGGGGTTTTTTAAGCCCCTTGTAGAGATAGAATCCCATATTAGGCAAAGAATGCGGTTACGAATTCTGGAACTACAATCAGAAAAATCATTGCTCCGCCGTAACCGAGGATTTCTTTGTTGACATCTTGGTCGCCATTCGTCCATTTGTTGTACACTCGAAGTCCGCCGATAAATCCGACTAATCCTCCGACTGCTTTTAAAATGAGTTTGATGGGATCCCAATAATCTTTAATATCTTGTGCTGCGTTGGAGATGGCTGTTGCACCACCCTGTGCAAAAGCTGGAGTCAGTGCCATCATTACTAAAGCTAGGGTTAGGATTTTTTTGGTGGTCACGTTTTTTTTGAAAAAATTTTTCATCATAATGAATAAGATTTTAAGGGTTAATATTGAATTGTTTATGAAATTTTGAGCATAGGACTCCCTGCAACGATTATTTAATTCGTTGTTTATGAGGTTTTTAAATATTTTTTTAGTTAAGTTTACATTGTGGAATGGTATATTTTGTACCCATCATTATTAGAAATCAGTTGAATACTGGTTTCTGCAAGATTGAGCAACTGATACCACTTGTTTTTATTTGATTTTTGAATGGATGAAGCTGCCACTTCGTTATTCTGATTCCGAATATCTCCTTCATTTTCTGAAGCTGATACTTCTGTTTGTTTTGCTTGGTTTTTTATTGATTTTCCCTCATTTTCAAAGTCATCAAGGTCTTCTTCGGATTCAAATCTTCTTCTCAGTTCTTCCAAATCAGGGTTTTCTTCAAAAGAACGTTGATTTGGTGAAGACAGCGGTAATTCACTTTTCAAAAAGGATTTTGGAGTGCGAATATTTTCTACATCTTCAATTCTAACTGAACTTGGAGGAATGTTCTCCGATTGAGCAAAATCAGCGAGTGAAAATTCTTCAACGGAATCGGTTTGTACCGTTTTTTCTTTTTTCAGAAAAAGGTCGTAAACGATATTCCCAGCGTAATACAGAAAATAAACGGCTAATAGAATGAGTGAATATTTTATCATAGTTCGGTTGTTTTAGTAGGCGGTTGTTGGTATTTGGTTTTCTTTTTAGTATATTATTTTGATATTTATATTTCAGTTTTCAGGGTTTTATTGATGTATTCTATGATTTCCATAAAAGGTTTTTTCACGGCATATTTCTGTTCATAAGTCAGCTTTCTGGTGTCGATGGATTGAAGGCAATTTCTTTTGAATACAGGATTTTCAATCAGGGTTCCGTATTTTGAGATTTCTTCGTCCATTTCTTTTTGGTTTAGGTATTTGTAGCCTTTGTCGTATTTGGAACGGATAAAAATCCGCTCTGCTTCGCTTTCCAACAAACCCAACAGATTTTTGAAGACCAAAGTTGATTTTACCGATACATCGGAATATTCAAAAGGAATAATGATAAAATCACTGTAAATCAGTAAATCACTGTATTTCTGGTCGAGTGTTCCTGCCAAATCAAAAAGATGAATTTCTTCGCTTTCTTTTAAATTGATGAGAGTTTCAAAGTCCGAAAATGGTTGCTCTTCATCTTCACCAATGGTTTTTACTTCATATAATTTTGGAAGCTCTAACTGTTCATCTTCTTTCCATTTGTGGTAAAAGGATTTCTGAAAATCAAAGTCAAAAACATTGATCTTTCTCTGGGATATCGCTGAAATATAATTGGCAAAAGCAATAGCTAACGTGGTTTTTCCGGCTCCTCCTTTTTGCGTGGCAAATGTGATAATCATATTTTTTTTCTTTTTCGTCTCTTTTTGAGTTCATCTTCCGCAGGGTTTTTTGATGTTCCTGAACTTTTCGTCCATTCAAACAGCATTTCGTTTACGGCTTTTGATAGTTCTTTTGTTTCATTAGTTTGAGTTCTGTTTTCAATTTTAATTTCATTCGTTTGATTGGGATTCAAAAAGTTTTGATATTCCTTTTCTCCAATTAATGATTGAAGTTCTCCTGCATAATGCAGCTTGGTGTGGACTGCGTAATAGTTTCCTTCTTCCAATTTTAAGATTTTAATATTTTCATTATTTTGCGTTTTGAGGTATTCTTTTACATCATTTTTCACTGCATTGAATACTTCTTTATTTTTTCTTTTCTTGTTCTCGAAAAGCATAAAATCTTTTGGTACATTTTCTGGATTTTTGCGTTTCAGATGTTCTATCAATACTTTTTTTGATGCTACATCAAATAGGTTGTAATCCTTTAAACTTTCAAATAATTTCTTGTCTATCTTTTCGGAAGTAAATTCAAACAAATCATTCATTTTCAGTATTTCGCTTCCTTTGTAAACCGTTCCTGTTTTATGGTCAATTAAGGTGTAACCAAATGGGCGGAGTTCGTCTTTATGATGAAAAACCACATCTATCCCAAATACATCTCTCAACTTTTTTTGAAGTTCGCTTTCCAATTTAATTCTTGGTTTCCAATCTTCTTTTTGCTTTTCTTCAGGAAGCATTTTTTCTAAATGCCTTCGGTCTTCCACTTTGAATACTTTGTTGGAATACAACACTTTATATTTATTCAATATCGCCTTAATTTGCTTTGCTCTGTCATCATTTTTAAGGTTCTTGAAAACAAGTTGTTTTCCGTTAATCGTTTTCTCTCGAACTCCATTTTTCAGAATATCCAAAGTGTTTTCATCATTTTTGTTTTTTACCAACTTGAAACCGTTTCTTTCCATTAAAAGCTCCAGTTGTTTCAGCGAACCTATTTTGCAACTCAAAAGATTGTTAATGGTTTCCTGATTATTTTTACCATAAATTCTTTCTTTTATATTGATTAAAGCTTTTTGGGTTTTGAGTTTTTCGTAACTGTCATTAATCTTTTTCCCGCTCTGTTTATCAACTCTGGTGGAAACGATATGAATGTGGTTGTTTTCAGTATCGTTATGAAAGACCACCAAAAATGGCTGGTTGCCATAACCCATTTCCTGCATAAAATCTTCCGCAACTTTCGTCAGTTCTTCTTTGCTGTGTTGTTGAAATTTGGTAGAAATCACAGCGTGGAATTGGGGTTTCTTTACTTTTTCATTTTTTGAAATCGATTTTAGGAAATTTCTTACTTCTTCCTGACTGCTGTTTTCATTGATGAAAGAAGGAAAGTTTTTCATCAGCATCAGTTCGCCTTTTCCTTTCTCTACTTTTTTATCGTTGTATTGCACTCCGTGAAAACTTGAACTCGCCGAACCTAAAATCTTAACGATCATCCGCAATCAATGAATAGATTTTTGTGAAAATTTCGTTCTGTTTTAACCTCAAATTTTTTATTTCTTCAAGTTGGACAGAAAAATGCTGAAGCTTTTTTTCACTGATGAATTTTTGACCATTTGCGATTTTTGCAACTTGATTGATGTTGGTCTCAATTTTTATAAAAATGTTGTCTTGTTTTTCAATGAACGTCAATATCTTTTTTCTTTCATCTTCTAAAATCCTGTCCTCAACTGATGCTATGATTAAGTTGGTTAGAGTGATATTCCTTTCTTTGCAGATTTTTCTCCAATTTTCCTTTCGGCTTTTTTGAATCCTAATGAAAATACGTACCTCTTTTTCCATCATTTTTCATCTTTTATTTTGAAAATATTATGGTAAAAAGGTCTTTATTCTATTGGAATACCCTTGAACTTCTCCATACGTGTAATACGTTGTGGACATTGCATTCAAAGAAGTTTGTGGGATTTGTATGGCGTTGTTTTCGAGTAAAACAGGAAAATGCTGGGTTGAATTTTCGGTGTGCAGCAAAGCAATGGCATAAGGAAAGTAACCAATATCATTCAATAGATCTGAAATGTTTATAAAGGCATTTCCGGTGATGGGTGCAGAATCATAAGAACGATAAATCTGAAATCGAACATTTACTGAACCCAAAAGTCTTCGAAACATAATGCTTCCTTTCAAACCTCCGAAATTTTTAGTTCCGATGGTGTACGTTTTGGCAGAAGTAATATAAACGTTAGAATTTGCAAAATAATTAATCGGTGGCGACCATACCGAAGTTGCGGTAAGACCCGCTGTACTGTTAGAATCAAAGGAAAGAATAATCATATATTCAACAGGCTCTTTTGAAAACGGTTGCCATAAATTTCCATCAAAGTAATACGGTGCGGCTTCAGTAATGTTTTTAACCTGACCTGTAAAATTTGTTGGAGGAGCTGTTGCATAGACTATCGCTCCTTTCTTCGCTGATGAATAATTTTTTGCCGCTAATTGATTTCCTGTGATACGTGGTGGAATAATTCCATCATAATGATTAGTGTCATTTGGTTTTCCTACTACTTCTAAAGTTGCTTCTGGAGTTTGGGTATTGATGCCGACTTGTCCGTAAATCAAAGTGGTACAAAAGACCAATAAAACATAGCTCAATTTTTTCATCTTTTTTTGATTAAAATTCTAAGGCAAAATTGAGCGTTAAAATTCTTCAAAACAACAGCACAGAAAGGGTTTGGACTAAATAAGAATAGTTTGGATTAATCTGGATTCTCTAAAGATTAAAAGAGAATAAATTGGACTCATTTGGATTCTTATACCTGATTGATCTAATAAAAACAAGTTCCGCCGTTTTTTTCCCCTTTCGACTTATCCCTTTTGTTAATAATAGTAAGGTATTGAAAATCAATAATGTTTTAACAAAAATTGGTTTGCTATTTTTAAATTGCCCCTATGGTTTTAGAACTAAATTTTCCAATAAATTAATAATCAGTTACTTAAAATATTTATAAATATTAGCAAAAGGGATAGGTCGATTCCCCTTTTTGCAAAAAAGGCAAGATCGTCTTTGTAGGTAAAACTTGAAAAGTTTGTGCGTACAAAGACACATCTTGCTGAATAAATGCGCTGTTTTTTTCAGAGTTCTGAAAAGAGGATAAGGTTGTTATCTTGATTTTAATAAATCACTGATTATCAATATTAATTTTTGCAAATCGAATTTTCTGAGTATAAAATTAATACCCTGCATTATTTTTGATAGGTTGGTGGTCCGACCTTGCATTATTCTTTACAGGTTGGATATTTAACTACATTATTTTTTATAGGTTAATGGTTGAACCTTACATTATTTTTGATAGGTTGGTGGTCCGACCTTGTATTATTTTTTACTGGTTGGCGATTGAACCCTACATTATTTTTTATAGGTTAATGGTTGAACCTTACATTATTTTTGATAGGTTGGTGGTCTGACTTTATATTATTTTTTACTGGTTGGCGATTGAATCTTGCATTATTCTTTATAGGTTGAATGTTTAACCCTTAACTAATTTTTACAGGGTGGTTGATTCAAGCTTACATTATTTTTTATAGGTGCTGATTATTTAATACTTTTGTTTATAAGAAAAGTTTGCTTACCTCATTGTAAAAAATCCTAAAAAAATAAGGAAAACAACAATTTCTTTTCATAAGAGCTTCCAAGATAATAAAAAAGAAGTTTCAGGTTGCAAAATCCTGATTTTGAAATAATTAAAAGCGTATAAATAAATGTCAATATTTTTTCACAAAGGCAAAGAGAACATTCTTGAATCAAAAAAGGAACAAGGAGCAGAACAAGTTGAAATAAAGAAAATTCAAGATGCTTTTTTAAAAGTGCTTGATAATAAAAACCTTTCATTTCTTTTAGGTAGTGGTTGTTCTTCTTACGAAATTGAAATAGTAGAGGAAGAACAGGTATCAACTGAGAACATTGAAGAACAGCAGTCCGAAGAGCTCGAAACAAAAGATAGCGATACAGAAAGTCAATCAAAAAAAGAAAAAACTCAAATTGGTATTCCTGTTATGGCACCAATGGCTAAAGAGTTCTATAATTCAGAAGATTTTAAAGAGGAAAAAGATTGGCTAAATAAGGAACTGAAAATTGATGTAACTGATTCAACATTTGCAACAAATCTTGAAATTTTTCTATCAACCCTACATAGCTTATCATTCTATCATTCTAAAAAATCAAAATCTGAGTCTGATAAATCGGAAAATGCAACTACTGAAGAAGAAACAGATCCCAAAGAGTTTAAAGATTTAGAGGACTTGGAAAAAATAGAATCTATCATTATCAAAGCAAGAAACTTCCTTTTACAAAAATGCATTAATGAAAATAACACCAAAACCGATAATGAAAAGCCAAGTAATGACTTGCCTTTAATAGAACTTTACAAGCAATTTTACAGAAAGCTACTTACTCGAAATCCAACCTTGCCACGCCTAAATATCTTTACAACAAATTACGATTTGTATTCAGAACGCGCAATGGATTTATTGGGAGTACACTATGTAAATGGTTTTACAGGAGGAATAAGTAAGTTTTTTAATCCAGCTATTTTCAATTATGCACTTGCTGAAAAAATGGATTTGTCCCAATCCAAATGGAGTGTGATTGATAACTTCTTTTACCTGTACAAGATTCACGGTTCAGTTAATTGGATTGAGGCAGAGGGAGAGAACAAGCTGTTTAAAGTAAAGGAAATTCAAGAACCAACATTTGAAGATTTAAAGGGTAAGGAAACTATTATGATTCATCCAACACCTTTGAAATACAATGCAAGTCTTGGAAGTCCTTATTCCGATTTGTTTCGTGAGTTTCAGAAAAAATTAATGCAGAACAATAACATTCTCGTAACTATCGGATATAGTTTTAGCGATGAACATATCAATAACTTGATTTTTCAAGCATTTACAATTCCCTCATTTAGATTGATTGTTATTGGAGAACCAAATGAATGGAACGCAATTGGAAAACTGCAAAAATTGAACGATTCAAGAATTTGGATAATTGGGGGAAATGACGATTCAGACACCCCACTACATTATTTTAAACGATTTGTAGAAGAAATAATGCCCGACCTAACAGCAGAAGATTTGGATAAAAAAATGGAAACAACTATAAATAACCTAAGAAACTTGCTAAAATGACAAAAGAAGATAAACAAAGGGTTATTGGTAAAGTTGTAGCTATTAATTCCGACCGTTTTTCAGTAGAACTATTAAGCGGTCTTGATAATTTCAATGTCAGCGGATTTGATGATATTCATTATTTTGCCCAACTAAATAGCTATGTGATAGTTCCGTATCAAAACTATTATATTGTCGCAGAAGTTGCGGGAGTTAGAGAAAAAGACCTTAATGTTCCTTTTTCTAATCCTACCGACCAGATTTTAAGCAAAATCCAAGCAGGAAAATTTTTGGAAGTTTTGCCTATCGGGACAATTAAAACAAATAAAGAAAACGAATTTAATTTTGAATTTGGAGTAAGTGTATATCCAACTTTATACTCCGATGTGCTTTATATTAAAGAACAGGAATTGGATACAATTTTCAAAACAAACAAAACAAAAGAAAAAAGTTGTCAGAATAATGATGAATGTCAAAACGGGAGTTGCCAGTGTAAAGAAAAATACACTTCTCTACCTGTCGGAAAATCAACTATTTTTCCTGACTATGATGTAAAAATAGATATTGACAAGTTTTTTGGTAGTCATTCAGCAGTGCTTGGAAATACAGGAAGTGGAAAATCCTGTACCATAGCTTCTATGTTACAAACGTTATACAAGTTTGATGATTATAGTGCTACAGGAAGCACATTTATATTCTTTGATGTCAATGGGGAATATCGTCAGGCATTTGAGAAAGTTAAAGAAAATAATGATAATATTGATGTAAAGAATTTTACTATTGATGAAGTTGATAAAAATGATAATCCAATTCAAAAATTCATTCTACCACATTGGTTTTTAGATATTGATGAATGGGCATTATTACTAAAAGCAAGTGAAAAATCTCAGTTGCCTATTTTAAGGAATGCTTTAGCTCTCGCTGTTTTATTTCAATCAGGAGCAACTAATACTGTTAAAAATCATATACTTGCCTCTTGTATTACCCAAATATTAAGAGATGAAACAAGCAGCCCATCCAAAAAAGATAGAATCAAATCAATATTACAAAAATTTAATACGAATGAAATCAATTTATCCATTAATTGCAATGGCTCTACCTTCCACAATGGAGTTGCAACTGTAAATTGTACTATTGAAAATTGTCTTTTTATCCATTTCGGAGAGATGAAAGGTATTCAACATCTACACGACTATTTGGAACAACGAACAGACGACGGAGATTTTTTGTTTTTATCTAATAACTTTTACCTTCCTTCTTATCAATCTAATCAAAATTTTGATTTTAAATTATTGGAAAATGCTTTAGACCTTGCTATACTTTATGAAGAAGCACACGGGAATCGGCAAATTAGAGATTATTGCTCTTCATTGATTACCAGATTTAAGAGCATAAAAGAGCGAGATGATTTTAATTTCTTAACAGAGAACAAATCTAATATTGAACAGCTTGAATATTTGTATCAGTTTTTAGGACTTGATGACCCATTAATTTCATCGCAAAAGAAATCGCAGGTAATTATTATTGACCTAAACTCTGCCAATGATGAAACTGTTGAAGTGATTTCTTGTGTTCTTTCAAGATTAATTTTTGAGAAACTTAAAACCGCAAAACAACGTAATGTATTTCCTGTAAATCTTGTTTTGGAAGAAGCTCATAGATATATTTCAACTGATTCAGGAAAAGTATTTGGAGATGCAAATAGGATTTTTGAACGTATAGCAAAAGAGGGACGAAAATATGGTATGTTTTTACTTGTTTCTTCACAAAGACCAAGTGAACTATCAAGAACTGTTTTGTCGCAGTGCAGTAACTTTATTGTACATAGGATTCAAAACCCAGAAGATTTATCCCACATAAGACAGATAACACCTCATATCTCAGAAACTATATTAAGGCGATTGCCCTCAATACCAACGCAACACGCTTTAATATTCGGACACGCTGTGAATTTACCTACAACTTTTAAAGTAAATGAAGCAGACCCAAAACCTAAAAGTGATAATAATGAGATAAGTAAAAATTGGTTTAAAGAAAAAGATTTTGAAATCGATTTATAGATTCTAAATTTTTCATTACATAACATATTTAAATAAACGCAACAATTTTGATTCCTTTATTTCAATGCAAAAATGGGAGTAATACATTTAATAACAGTGCCAATTTTTTAAGAAAACTCCTTATAGAAAGCTGACTATAGAAATATAAATTACATTATCACGATTTATTATTTTTTATAATTTAACCTAGTAAGTTCGATTATAATCAAATACAAAACGGAAACAGTTTTTAAAACCATTTCCGTTTTGCATTATAATAAAATTTGCTTAAAAATTCACTGCAAATTTTCTTTCGGTCTCTTTCATACTTTCCGCAAAAATTGCCATATCTCTGCCGACTTTTTCAGTCGTCATTTTAGCATAAATTTGGGTGGTTTGTATATTTTTATGCCCTAACATCTTGCTCACACTTTCCAATGAAACACCTTTTGACATTGTTAAAGTCGCAAAAGTGTGACGAGATAGGTGAAAAGTCAGATGCTTTTTTATACCGCAGATTTCAGCAATTTCTTTTAAATGACGATTTACCATTATACTAGTTTTTACAGGAAGAAGTTTGCCATCTTTGAAGATGTGGTTTTTATATTTTTCCAAAATTTTCTTAGGGATTTCCATCATCGGAATAAAATAATCCATATCCGTTTTTTCTCGTTTTCCCACAATCCATTGCTGTCCGTCAATGGATAATTGAATTTGCTCTTTGGTTAATTTAAAAACATCAATATAAGATAAACCCGTAAAGCAGCAGAAAATGAAAACATCTCTTGTACGTTCCAATTTCTTATCCAGTTTCCAATTCATTAAAATTTCGACTTCTCTTTGAGAAAGATAACCTCGTTCTGATTTTTCATCTTCTATTTTATAATTGATAAACGGATTCCGATAAATCCATTCGTTTTTATAAGCCAGCTCAACAATCTTCTTCAGGTTAATCAGATATTGGGCAATGGTGCTTTGCTTGTTTCCACGAACCGTCAACAAATACATTTCAAAATCCCAGATAAACTGGTAGTTGATTTCTCGAAGTGGAATATCAGACAGATGGTATTTTTCCGTAAGGAATTCTGATAGCCTAACCCGAAGATAATAATATCTATGATAGGTAGATTTAACAATTCGTTTGCCTATTAAATTAAATTTTTCTTCAATGTGCCCGTCAAAAGCCTTCAGCAACATATATTGCTTACTGTCGATTCCAAGGAAAATATTTTTTACTTTTTCGGCTGAAACTGCATTTTCCCGTTCCTGAACATCTCTATAAATTTTATGGATTCCTGCTTTTGTTTTTTCAAGCAAAGCATTGATTTCGGAAGATTCTGTACTTTTTCCAGTTGCTTTTCCTTCCTTGATGTTCCAAAGTTTCGGATCAACATATTTCTTCATTCCGAAACGGGCTTCTTTTCCGTCAATGGTAATCCTGCAATACACAGGCACGCTTCCATCTTTTTTCTGTTTGTCTCTTTTCAGAAAGAAAAGGACTTTGAATGTACTTCTCATACGCTACATTTTTATTGTTGTAAAATTAAATTCAACCTCTAAAAATGAGCGGTTTGCAGGGTGGACAATATCAGTCTTTAATCGGTCAAACACAGTCATTTCAACTCTTTTTGTGTCTCCCTTTTGTCTGCATATTAAAGGGGTACGATTTAGAGCGTCATCTTTGTCACTCAATGGCTGTTTTATGGCTTTTTATGTCTAAATTTGTTCCTCATAAAATCATCAATATGTTGACACTTTCCTCTTTTTGTCGGGGTTTGTCTGCATATTAGGGATTATTTATTAATTTTGTGCTAAAATTAACAAAAAAACCACAACTAAAATCGTGGTTTTCCGTAATTTATATCAGTTTCTGCAATTTTTTTAACAGATTGCTTCGTCATCGCTTCACTCCTCCTCGCAAAGACGCGTACT
>RRZU010880697.1_pt1 | contig 20539 bp, 21 predicted proteins | sample 2165561 | NCBI WGS metagenome assembly RRZU01 (sample SAMN10456909, study PRJNA506462) | wastewater metagenome | isolation source: wastewater sludge | place: USA: Moscow, Idaho | reverse complement strand
TTATTGTTTGGATGCTGGGCGAGCGGAAATACGATGGCGAGGCAGCCTTTGCTGGCATCAAACATGCCAGAAATGTGTAGCAGGGGCCGGCCTTGGGCGCCGACGCCGCCTATTTCTTCGAGCACTTTGGCTTTGTGGCGTAGTGCGAGGCAAAAATCAAAGAGGCGGGGGGCTGTTTTTTGAATGAGGCGTGCCAGTGCGATGGTGGCGCGTACGTCGACCAAGGCATCATGTGCGCCTTGGTGGGCGATTTGGTTGGCGGCGGTGAGGTGTTCTAGCCGAAAGCTGGGTTTACCGTCTTCATGTTCTGGCCAGGTGATGCCTTCTGGCCGCAGGGCGAAGGTGGTGCGCACAACGTCGAGTAAGTCCCAGCGGCTGCATTGGTTTTGCCATTCCCGGGCGTAGGGGTCGATGAGGTTTCGCCAGAAAAGGTGGCGGGTGAATTCGTCGTCAAAGCGCAGGGTGTTGTAGCCGGTGCCAATGGTGCCGGGCTCGGAGAAGGCGGCTTGGATGTGTTCTGCAAATTGGTATTCTGGCAGGCCTTGTCCATTGCACTGTTGGGGGGTGATGCCTGTGATCAAGCAGGCCCCGGCGCTGGGTAGATAGTCCGGCGTTTGTTGGCAATAGTGCATGATGGGGGCGCCGATTTCATTGAGCGCGGCATCGGTGCGAATGGCGGCAAACTGTGCGGGCCGGTCTTTTGCCGGGTGGATGCCGAAGGTTTCGTAGTCGTGCCAGAGAAAGGTGTGGTTCATAGTGGGCCGGTTGGTGCGGGTTAAATGGGGCTGGGTGGGGTGAAGGCTTTGCGTGCGCTTTCTACATGCACGCGTGCGTGGCAGGCGCTTTCATGGTCATTCACCAGCCCCATGGCTTGCATAAAGGCGTAGAGGGTGGTGGGGCCGACAAACTTCCAGCCGCGTTTTTTGAGGTCTTTGGACAGCGCGAGGGATTCGGGCGATTGGGTTTGGGTGCGTAAAAATTCAGGTGTAATCAGCGCCGGGCGGGTGTGTGTTGCGGCTTCGTGTTGCCAAAAGTAGGCGGCCAGACTGCCATATTCTGCTTGGAGCGCGACTGCGCGGCGAGCGTTGTTGAGAACGGCTTCGATTTTGCCCCGGTGGCGTACGATGCCTTCATCTTTTAAAAGACGCTCGACATCCGCTTCGCCCCAATTGGCAAGGGTGTGAAAATCAAAGCCCTCAAAAGCGCTGCGAAAAGCCGGGCGTTTTTTTAGAATGGTGAGCCAGCTTAAACCCGCTTGGAAGCCTTCTAGGCTAATTTTTTCAAAGAGTTGCTTGTCTTCGCTCACGGGAAAACCCCACTCTGTGTCGTGGTAGTGCTGGTAGATGGCTGTTTGGTCGCACCAGAAGCAGCGTTGTATGTCGGACATGATGTTGTTTTTAAAAATTGAATCGGGGCTGGTAGTAGAACATAAAGTTTTCTGAGTGGCGAGTTCCTTGGCGTGCGTGGGTTTCGTGCGAAGGAATGAGGCCAGTGGGCGTATTGTAAATTTATATTGCACGGCGTATTTTTTAGTGCTACATTATTTTTTATGAAAACGTTACCACATTCTGTTACGCGTATTCAAGATATTGCACACTTAGCCGGGGTGTCTGTCTCAACGGTTTCGCGTGTGCTGAATTGCTCCGGGTACGTGAAAGAGGCGGTGCGTGAACGAGTAGAGCAGATTATTGCCCAAACGGGCTACACCCCCAATGCCGTTGCAAAAAGTCTTAAGCATCAGGCAACGCGCTCGATCGGGGTGATTATTCCTAAAATCAATTCTTTTACTGCCAGTGAAGTGGTTGCGGGCATCTCAAAGGTGCTCACGGAGCAGGGCTATAACATTTTGTTGGCAGACGTGGCCAATAGCCTTGAAAAAGAGCTTCAAGCGCTCACAATGTTCCGGCAGCAGCGGGTAAAAGGGGTTTTGATTATGGCGGCGGAAATGAATGTCGCCTGGCAAAAGGCCGTGTCTGCGCTGCATGTGCCGGTGGTGGTGACCGGGCAAGACGCCAGCCACTTGGGTATCTCATCCGTTGTGCAGGCAGAAAAAACGGCCAGCGCAGAAATGCTGGATTACTTATGGCGGTGCGGCCATCGGCGTATTGCTTATATTGGTGTGACGCAAAATGATGTGGAGCTTGGCATTGCACGCCGGGCCGGGGTGGATGCTGGTTTGGCGCACTATGGTGCGGCGCTTTTGCCAGAATGCTGTGTCATTTCACCGGGCTTTGATTTTATAGATGGTTCCAAAGCGGTGGATATGTTGTTAGCGCAGATGGCTGGTCAAGTGCCTTCTGCCATTTTTGCAGTAACAGACCGCTTGGCTATTGGTGCGATGCGTCGCTTGGCAGACCGCAATATTCGTGTGCCGGACGAGGTGTCCGTGGTGGGCATGGGCGACATTGATTTGGCGCAGCTTTACCAGCCGCGCTTAACAACGGTGCATTACAACTATTTTGCAACGGGAGAATGCGCGGCAAAGGCTTTGTTAGAGAACATTGAAAATCCTTTAAGTCCCGCACAGCGCATTGTGCTGGGGTATGAATTGAAAATACGCGAGAGCGTGAGGCGGCTGGCGGTCTAAACGTTTATTGAATGGGCGTTTGGGCTGTTTTTTTATATTGATGTGGTAACGTTTTCATAAAGAGGGAGTACGTGTGATGGATTACGACAAAATCGCTCAGGATATTTTGCCGTTGGTCGGTGGCAAAGAAAACATTGTGAGTGCAGCACACTGTGCAACACGCTTGCGGCTGGTATTGAAAGACGAGTCTAAGATCGATAAGGCGGGCATTGAGGCGTTGGAAGCCATCAAAGGCAGCTTTAATACCGGCGGGCAGTATCAGCTTATTCTGGGCCAAGGGGTGGTGAATAAGGTCTTTGAAGCGTTTGCAAAGATTGCGGATATTGATGTCTCCACCAGCGGTGTAGATATTAAAGAAGCGGCGGCCGACAAGCTCAACCCTTTGCAGCGTTTTGCCCGTACGCTATCGAATATTTTTGTGCCGATCATCCCGGTGATTGTGGCCTCCGGTCTAACGATGGGGCTGATTGGCGCCTTGGGCAAGGTGGGCTGGATCAATAGCAAGTCCGACATCTGGCAGATTATTGATATCTTTTCAAACACGGCTTTTGTGTTTTTGCCGGTGTTGATTGCGTTTTCCGCCGCCAGAGAGTTTCGCTGCAATCCTTATTTGGCCGCTGCATTGGGCGCGCTTTTAATTCACCCCGCCTTGCAAAACGCTTGGACGGTGGGCAGCGGTATTAAAGAATTCTGGGACCTGGGCGGGATACAGGTTGCAAAAGTAGGCTACCAAGGCACGGTGTTGCCGATTCTGATTGCGGTTTGGGTGATGGGCTATATCGAGCGCGGCTTGCGTAAAGTGGTGCCCAACGCTTTGGATATTATTCTGACGCCCTTTCTCACCATGCTCATTGCAGGTTTTATTGCACTGACCGTGATTGGCCCCATGGGGCGGGTTTTAGGTGATGGCATTTCTCATGGTCTCCAAGCAATTTACAGCCTTGCCGGGCCGGTTGCAGGTTTAATCTTTGGCGGCGTGTATTCGATGATCGTGATCACAGGGGTGCATCACAGCTTCCATGCTATTGAGGCCGGGCTTTTGTCCAATCCAGAAATTGGCAAGAACTTTTTGTTGCCGATTTGGTCTATGGCAAACGTCGCACAAGGCGGTGCCGCTTTAGCCATGTTTATGATTACCAAAGACGCCAAGGTCAAGCTCATTGCCTTGCCCGCTGCGTTGTCCTGTTTCTTAGGGATTACTGAGGCCGCCATTTTTGGTGTTAATCTACGCTTTGTACGTCCCTTTGTGGCTGCGGCCATTGGCGGCGCATGTGGCGGTGCTTATGTGGTGCTCACAAAAGTAGCGATGACCGCCGTGGGTGTAACCGGTCTGCCGGGCACTTTGATTGTTCAACCAGATGCAATGCTCAATTACATCATCGGCATGCTGATTGCCGCTGGCGTTGCGTTTGGCGTGACGTTTGCGCTCATGCGTAAAGCCCAAGGTGCTGAGAGCGTCGTTAGCGAAAACGCATAAGGAAATTCCGGGCTTGAGTGTGTGAGCATACTCACTCAAGCCTTTTTTTGCAGTGTGTGCAATGTGCTTAAGAGGCCGACTTTGAAAGGGGCTTTTAAGCAGAGTGCATATTAAGATTAAGTTATGAATAAACAAGATTTTTGGCGACCCAGCTACCACCTTTCCCCCAGCCAAGGTTTAATGAATGACCCCAATGGCCTAATCTACTTTAACGGGCGCTACCATGTGTTTTACCAGTGGCACCCGGATGCTTGCGTGCATGGTTTGAAGTATTGGGGGCATTTCACAAGCCCGGATTTGCTGCATTGGCGCGCAGAACCGGTTGCGTTGCACCCGGACACGGATTACGAATCGCATGGCTGTTACTCTGGCTGCGCGGTGGAGGATCAAGGCCGACTGGCGTTGCTTTACACCGGCAACGCAAAAGATGCGCAGGGCGTGCGCAGCAGCACACAGTGTTTGGCAACAAGCGAGAATGGTCTAGATTTTCAAAAGCATGGCCCGGTTATTCTCGCCCCGCCGGTGGGTTATACCGCGCATTTTCGAGACCCTAAAGTCTGGTACGAAGCCGGTATGTGGTGGATGGTTATTGGCGCGCAAACGACGGTGGAAAAAGGCACGGTGCTGCTTTATAAGGGGGCGAGTCTGACGGCATGGTCTTTGGTGGGGGAGGTTTTGCCTCAGCCGGATTTTGGCTATATGTGTGAGTGCCCGGATTTTATTCGCTTTGATCAAGACGAGCTCCTGATTTTTTGCCCACAAGGTTTGGCGCCAGAAGGGCTGCGTTTTCATAATATTTACCAAGCGGGTTACCTCATCGGCAAGCTAGACCGGGCAAGCGGGGTATTCTCGCCGGGCAATATCCAGCATTTTCAAGAGTTAGATTGTGGCTTCGATTTTTATGCCCCTCAGACCTTTAAAGCGCCTGACGGTAGTGTGACGATGATCGCCTGGATGGGGTTGCCGGAGGAAGAGAACACGCCCACGGTTGAGCATGGTTGGACGCATTGTTTAAGCCTGCCTCGGCATTTAAGCATCGAGGCCGGGCAACTTCGCCAACGGCCGGTGCCCGCGCTTAAAGCGCTGCGCGGCGAGTTATTTTGCCGGGAACAGATGGTGCTGGAAGGTTTGGAAACGCTGCCCGTTCAAAGCCCGGCCTATGAACTCTCATTAGCGCTTTACCCAGAACAGTCAGCGCTGTGCGGTATCGATTTTTTTGCTGATGCGCAGCATGCCTTGCGTCTGCGGTTTGATGTGGCTGCACGCCGTTTGGTGCTAGATCGCAGCCAAAGCGGGGCCGGCATTGCGCCCTCTGCTAATCATCTACGCCATAGCCCGCCTTTAGAAGGGGAGGTGATTACGCTGCAGATTTTTGTTGACCGTAGTTGCATTGAGATTTTTATTAACGATGGTCAGTATGTGATGAGCGCCCGGTGCTATGCGCCGGAAGGGGCCTATGGTTTGCGCCTATTTTCAAGCGGCCGCGCCAGCGTCAAAGCCTTGCGTTTTTGGCCATCCCGGGCAGAAGGCTTGAATGGACACGATGGGCTTTGATGGTTTGATGTCTACCCCGGGCTCGTTTGGCTGATAACGATTTGATTTTTCAAGCGTGTATAAAACTGCTCGCTTTGAATAGTTCGTTCGGCCTTAATTTAGCAAAGGCGGGCAAAGAAGGCTGATTTTTGACGAACCAGAGAAAATTGCAATATTGGTGTAACAATCACTCGCTAAGCTGCGAGCTGTCTGAACTCACCACATTGATTGCGAGGTTGAAAATGGTTCATCTTAAACGGCATTTTTTGCTGGCCGCATCGCTCTCTTTTTTTGCTTTGGGGGCCAATGCGGTTGATGTGACCGGGGCCGGGGCCTCTTTCCCGGCGCCTATTTACGCAAAATGGGCCGATTCGTACCACAAAGCAACTGGGGTGAAAATTAATTATCAGTCTATTGGTTCCTCCGGAGGGGTGAGACAAATACAGGCCAAAACGGTGGACTTTGGGGCGTCGGACTCACCCTTGAAACCGGAAGATTTAGCAAAGAGTGGTTTGGTGCAGTTTCCAACCGTGATTGGCGGGGTCGTGCCAGTTATTAATGTTAAAGGGATTCCGGGCGGGGTACTAAAACTCTCGGGCAAGGTGTTGGGAGATATCTATTTAGGAAAAGTAACGAAGTGGAATGATGCTGCTATTGTTGCGCTTAACCCCGGTCTGACGCTACCAGAGCAGGATATCAACGTTATTCGCCGGGCCGATGGTGCGGGCACGTCTTTTATATTTACGAACTACCTCTCAAAAGTAAATCCGGAATGGAAAGAAACGGTTGGGCAGGGCTCTAGCGTCCAATGGCCGGTAGGGTTGGGAGGAAAGGGTAATGAAGGGGTGGCCGCATCGGTACAACGCTTGCCCGGCGCGATTGGTTATGTGGAATATGTGTATGTTAAACAGGCTAAGATGAAGGCCGTTCAGATGCAAAACAAAGAAGGCGTTTTTGTTGCGCCTTCCGATGCTGGTTTTAAGGCTGCGGCTGCGAGTGCGGATTGGACAAAATCTGCTTTTTACGAAATTTTAACGGATCAGCCCGGTCAAGCATCTTGGCCTATTACGGGGGCCACGTTTATTTTGCTCCATAAAACACAAGAAAAGCCCGAGATAGGCACTGAAGTGATGAAGTTTTTTGAATGGGCGTTGAAAGAAGGTGCGCCACAAGCTGACGAACTAGACTATGCGCCTTTGCCGGAAGCCACCGTCAAGCTTGTGTTGAAGTCTTGGTCTGAAATTAAAGATGCGCAAGGTGTGAGTTTGTATAAAAAATAATGCTAGATGTTGCTTGTGCCCCGGCAAGCAAAAGTTTTGCTAGGGCATTGGTTAAAGTAAAACTGGGTTTTAAAACCTATTGATAAGTGAGATTCTAAATATGACGAATGTAGCAAAGGTAGAGCAAGAAGCGCGGGGGGATGTGCTTTTTGCTTGGCTAACACGCAGTTCGGCATTGTTAGCGCTGGTGGTTTTGGCCGGGGTGATTGTGTCCTTAGGCTATTCGGCTTGGCCAAGTATTGTTCATTTTGGACCGGGGTTTTTATTTTCTAAAGAATGGAATCCGCCCATGGGGCGCTTTGGCGCCTTGGTGCCTATTTATGGCACGTTGGTAACCTCTGCTGTGGCATTAGTTATTGCTGTGCCGGTGAGTTTTGGCATTGCGCTGTTTTTAACTGAGTTGTCACCTCGATGGTTGCGGCGGCCTTTAGGCACAGCGGTAGAGTTGCTCGCGGCGATTCCTTCTATTGTTTATGGTATGTGGGGTTTGCTGGTTTTTGTGCCGGTTTTTGCGGAATATGTGCAGCCTGTAATGGGAAAAACTTTAGGCAAGCTGCCGGTTTTAGGCGCGCTTTTTTCCGGCCCTTCTTTAGGTGTGGGCTTATTGTGTGCGGGTATTGTTTTGGCGGTGATGATTATTCCGTATATCGCCTCGGTAATGCGTGATGTTTTTGAATTGACCCCGGTTATGTTGAAAGAATCTGCCTATGGCTTAGGCTGCACAACTTGGGAAGTGGTGTGGAATGTGGTGTTGCCTTATACCAAAAATGGCGTGATAGGCGGCATTATGCTGGGATTGGGACGTGCGTTGGGTGAAACAATGGCCGTGACTTTTGTGATAGGTAACGCAAATTTCCTGAAAACGATTTCGCTTTTTTCACCGGGGAATAGCATTACTTCTGCCCTGGCCAATGAATTTTCTGAGGCGGCGCCGGGGTTACATACGGCATCGCTGATGGAGCTGGCTTTAATTTTATTTGTCATCACATTAATTGTTTTGGTTTTGTCAAAATTTTTATTAATGCGACTGGGCAAAGGTGAAGGAGTGAAAAGCTAATGTTAGATTTACGAATGCGTCGGAAAATAGTGAATGTTGTGGCGCTTTCACTTTCTATGGGCGCCATGGCTTTTGGGTTGTTCTGGCTTATTTGGATTTTATTGACTACGCTTAAATTGGGTGTATCGGGCTTGTCCTGGGATTTGTTTATGTATATGACCCCGCCGCCTGGGGCGGAGCATGGGGGCTTATTAAACGCGATAGTCGGTAGTTTCTTGCTTGTAGGATTTGCGACTTTATTAGGTACGCCACTTGGTATTTTAACGGGGGTTTATTTAGCAGAATACGGACGCTATTCCAAATTTGGGCAAGCGTTGCGCTTTGTGAATGATTTGCTTTTATCTGCCCCTTCCATTGTTTTAGGTTTGTTTATCTATATGGTTGTGGTGGTGCCAACGGGGGGAAATTCCGGCTGGGCCGGGGTTTTGGCAATGGCTTTGCTGGTGTTGCCGGTTGTTGTGCGGACAACGGACAATATGCTGCAGCTGGTTCCCAATACTTTAAGAGAGGCTGCCTTTGCTTTGGGCGCGCCTCGTCGGGTTGTGGTCGTACACGTCACCTTGCGTGCTGCGCGTGCAGGGGTGCTGACCGGGGTATTGCTGGCTTTAGCGCGTATTGCAGGGGAGACGGCACCTTTGCTATTTACAGCTGCATCAAATCAGTTTTGGTCTTTAGATATGAGTGGGCCTATGGCAAATTTGCCGGTGACCATCTTTCGATTTGCATTGACGCCTTTTGAGGATTTGCAACGCCTTGCTTGGGCAGCTGTATTTTTAATTACGGTTGGTGTGCTTGCAATTAATATTTTAAGCCGTGTTTTTTTGCGAAATGAAAAAATACATTAAAAAGTGGATAGGACGATGAATTTACAAATTACTGATGCCCAAATTCAATTTAAAAATTTCGATTTTTATTATGGAAAGTTTCATGCTTTAAAAAATATCAATTTGGATATTGAGCGGCGAAAAGTCACGGCTTTTATCGGCCCTTCTGGTTGTGGAAAATCAACCCTTTTACGCACAATTAACCGTATGTATGACCTTTATCCCGAGCAGCGAGCAACAGGCGAATTGCTCTTGGACGGGCAAGACGTGTTGGCGGCAGAAGTGGATGTGAGCGTATTGCGTTCAAAAGTAGGCATGGTTTTCCAAAAACCCACCCCTTTCCCCATGTCCATTTATGACAATATTGCTTTTGGTGTGCGCCTGCACGAGAAACTCTCTACAGCAGATATGGATGAGCGAGTGCATTGGGCGCTGACCAAAGCCGCGCTTTGGGAGGAAGTGAAAGATAAGCTTAAACAAAGTGGCTTGGGTTTATCCGGCGGGCAACAACAACGGTTATGTATTGCCCGGGGAATTGCTGTGAAACCCCAAGTGTTGCTATTAGACGAACCTACTTCGGCTTTAGACCCGATTTCTACCTCACGTATTGAAGAGTTAATTGAAGAGTTAAAAGAGGATTTTACGATTGTTATCGTGACGCATAATATGCAACAGGCTGCGCGAATTTCGAATTATACGGCCTATATGTATTTGGGGACGATGGTGGAGTTTGGTGACACAGACCAGATTTTTGTTAAACCTAAGAAAAAAGAAACAGAAGACTATATTACGGGGCGTTTTGGTTGATATTTATTTTGTTGGAAGCAGGGGAAATAAGTTTGGTTAAACTGAGTTTCCTATGCCCGGTTTGCGCCTAGCTATATAAAAGCGCTAAAATTGCGGTCTCTAAAAATTTTGGGTTAATTATCATGAAAAAATTAGTTGTCGGTAACTGGAAAATGAATGGTAGCCTGGCTGCAAATGAGGCGCTGATTAAGGCGCTTAAGGCGGACATGCCGAAAAACGTACAAACCGCAGTTTGTGTGCCCGCGCCTTATTTGGCGCAGGTCTCTGGGCTTTTAAAAGGCAGCGAGATTGGTTTGGGAGCTCAGAATGTGAGTGAGCAAGCATCCGGTGCCTTTACCGGAGAAGTGAGTGTTGGCATGCTCAAAGAGTTTGGGTGTCAATATGTGATCATTGGCCACTCTGAGCGTCGCAGCATTTACGGCGAAAAAGATGCGCAGGTTGCCGCTAAAACTTTAGCAGCTTTAAAGGCTGGCTTGGTACCTTTGGTTTGCGTAGGCGAGACTTTAGAAGAGCGTGAATCCGGGCAAACAATCGAAGTTGTTTGTCGTCAGCTTGATGCTGTTGCTGCAGTTTTAGATGCTGCCCATCTTGCGAAGATTGTGATTGCGTATGAGCCGGTGTGGGCTATTGGCACAGGACGTTCTGCCAGTAAAGAGCAAGCACAAGAAGTGCATGCAGCAATTCGCGCTTGGCTCAAGAAGGCTGGAGTCAGTGTACCAGTTGCAATATTGTATGGTGGCAGTGTTAAGCCCAATAATGCGGCTGAACTTTTTGCAATGCCCGATATTGATGGTGGGTTAATCGGTGGGGCAGCGTTGGCTGCTGCAGATTTTCTGGCAATATGTTCAGCAGCCTCGTAAATCAATAGAGGTTTTTTTACACTAATAAGGAACAAAATGGGGAATTATCTTTTTACAGTCATACTTGTCATACAGGTTATTCTTGGTCTTGCGCTCGTTAGCTTGATTCTTATGCAGCATGGGAAAGGTGCTGACATGGGGGCAGCGTTTGGGAGCGGTGCATCGGGCAGCTTATTTGGCGCAAGTGGGTCTGCAAATATTCTAAGTACGGCAACATCATGGTTGGCTGCATGTTTTTTTGTTTCTAGCTTAAGCTTAGCTTTTATTGCTAGTCATGATAGTGGACGCACTGGTTCTGTGCTGCAAGGCAGCGTTGTTGAAAGTGTGGCACCTGCAGCATCACCAGCAACGCCTTCTGATAAAGGTGATGCAGCACCCGCGATACCTAAATAAAGGACTTGTGAAAAGCGGTATTTGAAGTATAATGCCGCCCACAACAGAACATTGCCGACGTGGTGAAATTGGTAGACACGCTATCTTGAGGGGGTAGTGGCGCGAGCCGTGCGAGTTCGAGTCTCGCCGTCGGCACCAGCAGTTAGAGAGCGCCCGCGCAGTTTATTGAGTAACTGGCGGGCGTCTTCTTAAGATTTTTAGAAGCGATAATCGGGAGTTCCTATAATGTTAGAAAATTACTTCCCTGTGCTTTTGTTTATAGTAGTGGGCCTTTTGTTTGGGGTTTTACCTATTCTACTCGGGCGATTTGTTGCCCCACATCGCCCTTATGATGAAAAACTAAGTGCGTACGAATGTGGATTTGATGCATTTGAAGATGCCCGCATTCGGTTTGATGTGCGCTACTATCTTATTGCTATCCTTTTTATTTTATTTGATCTTGAGATTGCTTTTCTCTTTCCTTGGGCGGTTGTTTTTCGTGAATTTATTGCTGCCGGTGAGGTGGCTTGGTACGTATTTGGTTCCTTCTTGGTGTTCCTGATAATACTAGTATTGGGGTACATTGTAGTCTGGAAACAAGGCGCGCTGGACTGGGAGTGAGCATGAGTATAGATGGCGTGTTGCATGAAGGATTTATTACGACCTCAGCAGATGTGGTGATCAACTGGGTTCGGACAGGCTCTTTGTGGCCAATGACGTTTGGATTGGCTTGTTGTGCTATTGAGATGATTCATACAGGCGTTTCTCGCTATGACCTGGATCGGTTTGGCGTGGTGTTTCGTCCGAGTCCGCGTCAGTCAGATTTAATGATTGTGGCGGGCACCTTAACGAACAAAATGGCGCCGGCTTTGCGTCGGGTTTATGACCAAATGCCGGAGCCTCGCTGGGTGATTTCTATGGGGTCGTGCGCTAATGGTGGGGGGTATTACCATTACTCATACTCTGTGGTGCGCGGGTGTGACCGGGTTGTGCCGGTTGATATTTATGTGCCGGGTTGTCCGCCGACGCCAGAAGCTTTGATCTATGGTATTTTGCAGTTGCAGAATAAGATTCGGCGCACAAATACAATTACGCGTAAAGCCGAGGTATGGGTATGAGCACAAAGTTGCTTCAACTTCAGTCTGCGCTTGAGTCTATATTAGGGAGTGAAATTTTAAAGTTGGAGTCGGCTTTAGGTGAGCTGACTGTTGAACTTACACACGAAAATTATTTTTCTGTTTTGAAAACACTTCGTACTCATGAAGCCTTTCAGTTTGATCAGTTAGTGGATTTAACCGGCGTAGATTATGGCACCTATGCTAACGAAACTTGGACTGGCTCTCAGTTTGCTGTTGTTGTTCACTTACTTTCGCTTGAAAAAAACTGGCGTTTGCGCGTGAGGTGTTTTGCTTTAGATAACAGTTTTCCTGTTTTGCCAACGTTGATGCCTATTTGGGAGAGCGTCAATTGGTTTGAGCGTGAGGCTTTTGATTTAGTGGGGATTCATTTTGATGGGCATCCAGATATGCGCCGAATTCTCACAGACTATGGATTTGTTGGTCACCCGTTGCGAAAAAGTTTTCCGGTTTCGGGGCATGTTGAAATGCGCTATGACGCACAAGCTGGTCGGGTAATTTATCAGCCTATTACGATTGAACCGCGTGAGAATGTGCCGCGCGTAGTACGTGAAGCACGGTATGGGGATGTTGGCCATGTCTGAAATTCGAAATTACACTTTAAATTTTGGTCCTCAGCATCCGGCTGCGCATGGTGTTCTCCGTCTAATTTTAGAGTTAGATGGCGAGGTTGTTGTGCGTGCAGATCCTCATATAGGTTTGCTGCATAGAGGTACGGAGAAACTTGCAGAGCAGCGTACTTGGCTTCAAAACGTGCCTTATTTAGATCGCTTGGACTATTGGTCCCCGATGTGCAACGAGCATGCTTATTGTATGGCTGTTGAGCGTCTTTTAGATGTTGAAGTACCGCTTCGAGCCCAGTATATCCGGGTGATGTTTGATGAAATTACGCGTATTCTGAATCACTTGTGCGCAATTGGCGCTCACGCGCTTGATATTGGCGCAATGACAATGGTGCTTTATACCTTCCGGGAGCGGGAGGATTTGATGGATGCTTATGAGGCCGTTTGCGGTGCGCGTGTGCATTCTGCTTACTACCGCCCGGGCGGGGTATATCGTGACTTGCCCGATGCAATGCCTAAGTATGAGGTGAATAAGTTTAAAAAAGCTCATACAGTTAAAAAACTAAATGCTGCACGCGAAGGTTCTTTGCTGGATTTTCTGGAAGATTTTACTGTTCGTTTTTCCGGGTATTGTGATGATTATGAAACATTGCTTACTGATAACCGAATTTGGAAGCAGCGCACAGTTGGAATTGCTGTTGTTTCGCCTGAGCGGGCAGTACAGTTAGGTTTTAGTGGTGTGATGTTGCGTGGTTCCGGCGTAGAGTGGGATTTACGTAAAAAGCAAACTTATGCTGCATATGATCAGGTGGATTTTGATATACCTGTTGGGGTGAATGGCGATTGCTATGATCGCTATCTTGTCCGTATGGAGGAAATGCGGCAGAGCAATAAAATTATTCGCCAATGTATTGATTGGTTGCGTAAAAACCCCGGTCCTGTCATTGTAGACAACCATAAAGTGGCTCCACCAAAACGTGCTCAAATGAAGGAAGAGATGGAAGCTTTAATCCATCACTTTAAGCTTTTTAGTGAGGGCATGCATGTGCCGCCCGGAGAAGTCTACGCAGCAGTTGAGCATCCCAAGGGTGAATTTGGCGTTTATATTATTTCTGATGGGGCGAATAAACCTTATCGTGTGAAGTTTCGAGCGCCAGATTTTGTGCATCTCTCAGCCATTGATGAATTAGCGCGCGGCCACATGGTAGCGGACGTTGTAGCAGTCATCGGTACTTTAGATATTGTTTTCGGCAGCGTGGATCGCTGATGCGTACAGAGGATAAGTTTATGCTCAGCCCAGAGTCTTTGCAGCAAATTGATCGTGAAATTGAAAAATATCCATCAGACCAGCGGCAATCTGCTGTGATGGCTGCTTTGCGTATTGCGCAGGTTGAAAAAGGTTGGCTGGCTACTGAAACCATGGAATATATTGCAGCGTATTTAAATATGCCGCCTATTGCTGTGTTTGAGGTGGCTAGTTTTTATAACATGTATAACCTAAAGCCTGTTGGACGTCACAAAATTACAGTGTGTACGAATTTACCTTGTGCCTTATCCGGAGGCGTGCATGTTGGCGAGTATTTAAAACGAAAGCTCGGCGTGGAGTTTGGGCAAACAACATCTGATGGCAAATTTACGCTGATTGAGGGTGAATGTATGGGTGCTTGTGGTGATGCGCCTGTGTTATTGCATAATAATCATCATATGTGCAGCTGGATGACAGAAGAGAAAATAGATGAGCTCTTAGCTAAGTTGGAGAATGCATGAGCGCACATAAATTAATTTTTGCAGGCTTAGAGGGAGAGCGAACCTGGCGCTTGAGCGATTATGTTGCTCGGGGTGGGTATCGAGTCCTTAAAAAAGTCCTTTCAGAAAAAATACCCCCTGAAAATATCGTAGCTGAGCTAAAAACCTCCAATTTGCGTGGACGAGGTGGTGCTGGGTTTCCAACTGGGCTGAAATGGAGTTTTATGCCGCGTCAATTTCCTGGCGCAAAGTATGTTGTTTGTAATTCTGATGAAGGTGAGCCGGGTACGTTTAAAGACCGGGATATTTTGCGTTATAACCCTCATAGTGTGATTGAAGGCATGGTTTTGGCCGGCTATGCGATGGGGTGTGAGCGCGGTTACAACTATATTCACGGTGAAATTTTTGAAGTATACGAGCGTTTTGAGGCTGCACTAGATGAGGCACGTCAGGCCGGGTTTTTAGGGTCTAATATTCTTAAATCAGATTTTTCTTTTGATATATTTGCTCACCATGGTTACGGTGCTTACATTTGTGGTGAAGAAACCGCCTTGCTAGAGTCCATTGAGGGTAAAAAGGGTCAACCTCGTTTCAAACCCCCTTTCCCGGCAAGCTATGGTTTGTTCGGAAAACCCACAACAATTAACAACACCGAGACATTTGCTTCTGTTCCCTTTATTTTAGATTTAGGGGGGGAGCACTTTTTGAATCTAGGTAAGGCGAATAACGGCGGGACGAAAATTTTCTCTGTATCGGGCCATGTTAATCGGCCGGGTAATTATGAACTTAATTTAGGTACGCCTTTTTCAGAACTTCTTGAAATGGCGGGGGGTGTGCGGGGCGGTCGAAAACTTAAAGCTGTTATTCCGGGCGGATCTTCTGCGCCGGTGATGCCAGCCGAAGTTATTATGAATTGCACCATGGATTACGATTCCATTGCTAAAAACGGCTCTATGCTCGGTTCGGGCGCTGTTATTGTGATGGATGAAAGCACCTGCATGGTAAAGGCTCTTGAACGTTTGTCTTATTTTTATTTTGAAGAGTCCTGTGGCCAATGCACGCCGTGTCGGGAAGGGACTGGATGGCTGTATCGTGTGGTGCATAGAATCGAAAATGGACAAGGGCGAGCAGAGGATTTGGATTTGCTCAACAGTGTGACAACTAATATTATGGGCAAAACCATTTGTGCTTTAGGTGATGCGGCTTCGATGCCCGTACAAAGTTTTGTGAAGCATTTTCGTTCGGAGTTTGAGTATCACATTGAAAATAAGCGCTGTTTAGTTTCCCCAGAAATTCAGCGTGAAGGTAGCAAAATTTACGTGAGCCCTCAGCAATGCTAGAAATTGAAATTGACGGTAAAACTATTCAAGTTGAAGATGGCAGCACGATAATGGATGCCGCACTTCAAGTGGGGAGTTATATTCCCCATTTTTGTTATCACAAAAAGCTCTCTATTGCTGCCAGCTGTCGTATGTGCCTTGTTGAGGTTGAAAAGGTGCCAAAACCTTTACCCGCTTGTGCTACTCCGGTCACAAATGGCATGAAGGTTAAAACGCGCTCTGCTAATACACAAAAAGCACAAAAGGGCGTGATGGAGTTTTTGTTAATAAACCATCCGCTAGATTGCCCGATTTGCGATCAAGGCGGGGAATGTCAACTTCAAGATTTAGCTGTAGGCTACGGTGCAGATGTCTCTCGCTACCGGGAAGAGAAGCGAGTTGTTTTTAATAAAGATTTAGGCCCGCTCATTTCAACAGATATGACGCGCTGCATTAATTGCACGCGTTGTGTGCGTTTTACAGCTGAAATTGGTGGTCTCATGGAGCTTGGGCAGGCTTTCCGTGGGGAGCATGCTGAGATTATGCCGTTTATTCAGAAGACGGTGGATTCTGAGTTATCTGGCAACATCATCGATCTTTGTCCAGTCGGGGCGCTGACTTCTAAGCCTTTCCGCTACAGTGCTCGCACATGGGAGCTATCTAGACGTCGTTCAATCAGCCCGCATGATGGGGTTGGCGCAAATCTTATTGTTCAAACAAAGCATGATCAGGTCATGCGCGTGCTACCTTACGAAAATCCGCTGGTAAATGAATGCTGGTTGTCTGATAAAGACCGCTTTTCTTACCCTGCTTTGAGTTCTCCTGATCGTTTGTTGTCGCCTGAAATCAAAGAAAATGGTCAGTGGCGGAAGGTGGATTGGCAAACTGCACTGGAACGTGCAGCGCATGGTTTGAGTAATTCTTTACAAACTAAAGGACCTTCAGGGATTGGTGCTTTGTTGTCACCACATGCAACGCTCGAAGAGTTGCATTTAGGGCAAGCGGTGTTTCGTGCATTAGGCTCAGATAATATTGATGCCCGGCTCCGCCAGCAGGATTTCCGTGCGGATGGGATAGTCGAAGGGCTGCCAACGCTGGGTATGTCATTTAATGAGCTGTCTGCGTTAGACCGGCTTTTAATCGTGGGAAGTTTCTTGCGTCAAGAAGCCCCATTACTTGCTCAGCGTGTGCGTCAAGCTAGTAAAAAACAGCTTAAAGTAAGTGCTATTCACGTGGCAAATGATGATTGGCGTTTGCCAGTGCATGCGCACGCGCTTGCAAGGCCTTCTGAATTACCAGGCATGTTAGCGCAGGTTTTAAAGGCGGCAGCTAATATTACCGGGCGTAAAGTTGAAGGTATGTCGCTGGAAGATGTCAAGGTAACTGCGGTTGCTGAAAAGATTGCGCAAAGCTTGTCTCAAGGTGAAACTACCGCCATTTGGTTAGGTGTGTTTGCTCAGCAAAGCGCCTATTATGCAGAGTTGCTCAGCTTGGCGCAGGCGCTTTCTGATGTAACTGGCGCAAAATTGGGCTTGATTGCAGAGGCAGCTAATACTTTAGGAGCTTATCAGGCTGGTGCTCGCCCGTTAGCGGGAGGGATGAATGCTGGGCAAATGCTCTCAGAGAGTCTTGATGCTTACATGTTGCTCAATATTGAGCCAAGTTTGGATACCGCCTATGGTGCACAGGCTGTTAAAACATTAGCGGCTGCAAAGTTTGTTATATCTTTTTCCGTTTTTGATAGTCCGGAAATTCGTGAAATAGCGGATGTGCTTTTACCGATAGCACCCTTTACGGAAACTGCTGGAACTTACGTTAATATGGAGGGGCGCTTACAGTCTTTCACTGCCGTTGCAAAAGGGCAGGGGGAAAGTCGCCCGGCCTGGAAGGTGTTGCGTGTATTGGGAAATATTTTAAACCTTCCTGGATTTGAATTTGAAAGTGCTGAAAAAGTACTAGAGGCTGTGCCCAGCCAGTTAGCAGAGCCTTTTAGAGTAAAAGCAGTAAGCTACGCACATCACCAAGGCACTGTTGGAGAAAAGTTAGAGAGAGTGGCAGATGTCCCACTTTATAGTGCAGATCCTTTGGTGCGGCGTGCCGGAGCTCTTCAAAAAACGACATCTTCGAAAACCGCACACCTCGCCTTTGCAACACAGGCAACGTGGAGAGCTCATAGTATATCCTCAGAGGGTGTGCGCGTGTGTGTGCAAGAAAACGCTGAGACGATTGAGCTTATTGCCGCATTTGATGAAACATTAGCGCCGGGTTGCGTGCGCATTGCTGCCGCTTTAACGTCGACAGCGTCTTTAGGTATCTCTTCATCCAACCTAATTGTGGAGCCTGTTTAATGCAGACCTTATTGGAGTGGGTTCAACAGAGTGGAGCGCATTTTTTTGGTGAATGGTGGCCTGTTGTATGGCTCGTTTTATGGTCACTGATCAAAATTGTCGTGTTGATTGCGCCTTTGATGCTGTGTGTGGCTTATTTGACGCTTGCAGAACGTAAGATAATTGGTTGGATGCAGATACGTATTGGCCCCAATCGAGTCGGGCCTCTTGGTTTATTGCAACCGATTGCTGATGGGATCAAGCTGCTGTTAAAAGAAATTGTTTTCCCTAAAAAGGCAAGTAAAGCGCTCTATGTGATTGGTCCTATACTGGCTTTAGCCCCGGCTCTGGCGGCTTGGTCTGTCGTGCCGTTTGCCGAAGGGGTTGCCGTCACACAAGTCAATGCAGGGTTGTTGCTACTGATGGCTGTACTTTCATTAGAGGTTTATGGCGTTATTATTGCCGGTTGGGCTTCAAACTCTAAATATGCATTTTTAGGTGCAATGCGGGCATCTGCTCAGATGATTTCGTATGAAGTGGCGATGGGATTTGCGCTTATTTCAGTTCTAATGATTTCAGGCAGCTTGGATTTTACAGATATTGTTCATTCTCAAAATGTAGGTTGGGCGCATGATCAGGGCTTAGGTGTTTTTTCTTGGAATTGGGTAGCGTTGTTCCCAATGTTTATGGTGTATCTCATTTCTGGCATAGCAGAGACCAATCGTGCACCATTTGACGTTGTAGAAGGTGAGTCTGAGATTGTTGCAGGGCACATGGTTGAATACTCCGGGATGGCTTTTGCACTCTTTTTCTTAGGCGAATACGCAAATATGATTTTAGTTTCTACACTAACATCAATTTTATTCTTAGGCGGTTGGCTTTCTCCTGTAGGCTTTATACCGGATGGTTTTCATTGGCTTGTTGTTAAAGTAGCTCTGATTTTATTTGTTTTCCTCTGGGCCCGGGCGACGTTTCCTCGTTTTCGCTATGATCAAATTATGCGGCTTGGCTGGAAGGTTTTTATTCCAATCACAATTATTTGGGTACTGGTTATTGGTTTCTGGATGATGATTCCTGCTCTGTCGATTTGGAAGTAAGAGGCGTGCAAAATGAGTTTTAAAAATACAATTTTTTCGCTTTTCATGACAGAGCTTGCTCAGGGATTGGCTGTAACCCTTCGACATATGTTTGCTCGAAAAATTACTATTCAGTACCCTGAAGAAAAAACACCCGCAAGTGTGCGCTTTCGAGGTTTGCATGCATTGCGTCGCTACCCAAATGGTGAAGAACGCTGTATCGCCTGCAAGTTGTGCGAGGCTGTTTGTCCTGCTATGGCTATTACTATTGAGGCAGCAGAGCGGGAGGATGCTTCTCGACGGACAACACGATACGATATTGATTTATCAAAATGTATTTTCTGTGGATTTTGTGAAGAAGCTTGTCCTGTTGATGCTATTGTAGAGACACGCATCACGGAATATCACGGAGAAAAGCGCAGCGATCTGTATTATACAAAGCCTATGTTGCTTGCCATTGGCGAGTGCTATGAAAATCAAATTGCTCAAGATAAAGCACAAGATGCAGCTTATCGTTAAAAGTGCGCTAGCGCACATTAATCTAGAGAACGAATATGGAATTTAAAACGCTCGCTTTCTATTGCTTTGCCATTATTTTGCTGTTTGCCGCAGTGCGAGTGATTACTGCCCGCAATCCGGTGCACGCAGCGCTTTATTTGGTACTTTCTTTTGTAAGTGCAAGTGCAGTCTGGATGCTACTGCAAGCTGAGTTTTTAGCAATTGTGCTTGTCTTGGTATACGTTGGTGCAGTCATGGTGCTGTTTTTGTTTGTTGTCATGATGCTTGATATTGATTTAGGTTCACTTCGAGGGCATTTTTGGCGTTATTTGCCGGTGGGTTTAACGGTTGCTATTTTAATGGTCCTTGAAATGGGAATAGTTTTAGGCGTAAGGCATTTTGGTATTGATGTGATGCCAGAGCCTACCGCTCCAGCAGCTGGGTATAGTAACACCCGAGAATTAGGCAAATTGCTCTATACCACTTATGCATTTGCTGCAGAGTTGGCTTCTTTGGTGCTTTTACTGGCAATGGTTGCAGCGGTTGTGTTGACGCTCAGAAAGCGGGAAGGCGTGAAGTATGAACGCCCGGCAGACCAGGTGGCTGTTAAGGCAAAAGACCGGATACGTGTGGTAACAATGCAGGTTGAGAAAGATGAATCTCCGTCAGTGTCTGACACGGCAGGTTCCTGAGGCTACAGAAAAGGATATGAATATGACGTTACCTGCTTTATCGCTTTCTCATTATCTACTTTTAGCTGCCTTGCTTTTTGCGATTAGCATTGTTGGTATATTTTTAAACCGCAAAAATTTAATTGTGCTTTTAATGGCGATTGAATTAATGTTGTTAGCAGTGAATCTAAATTTTGTGGCGTTTTCACATTATTTGGGTGATTTATCTGGGCAGATTATGGTGTTTATTGTGTTGACTGTTGCAGCGGCAGAGTCAGCTATTGGTTTGGCAATTCTTGTTGTGATGTTCCGTAATTTAAGATCCATTCATGTGGATGATTTGGATAGCCTAAAAGGTTAAGGACGCGCCCATGCAAAAGCTCTATCTTCTGGTTCCGCTTGCGCC
>RRZU012862321.1_pt1 | contig 20550 bp, 18 predicted proteins | sample 2165561 | NCBI WGS metagenome assembly RRZU01 (sample SAMN10456909, study PRJNA506462) | wastewater metagenome | isolation source: wastewater sludge | place: USA: Moscow, Idaho | reverse complement strand
GTTCGACAACGAGCTGGTCACCGTAGCGTGCTGCCAGGTCGTCGAGCGTCTCGGGACGCCTGACGGTGGCCGTGAGGTCATCCCCCGAAGCCAGGATGATTTCGGCAAGATGGCGACCGATGCCGCTGGATGCGCCGGTGAAGAACCAATGTCTGGACATAAATGCACTAATGTCCATAGAATTTGAGTCATGAGCAGTTTGATCACCGCACCGGCCGTTTTGGCGCATCTTGAGCCTTTGGAGGGCTTGGTGCTACCCCTTCACCTGTCAGGCGAGCGGGGGCGCAATCGGGGGCAGGGTCTACCCCAAGTCGCAGCCAATGACGACCGTACTGCGGTTTTGGCCTGGCTCGCGCGCTACAGGGATTCCCCGGCCACGCTGGCCAGCTACCGCAAGGAGGCGGAAAGGCTGTTGCTCTGGTGCGTGCACCAGCACGGTAAGGCCCTGTCCGATCTGACCCATGAGGACTTCCTCGCATACGAGAGCTTCCTTGGAGACCCACAGCCGGCCGACCGCTGGGTCATGCAAGTCGCCCAGAAGGCACCCAGGTCCTCGCCCAACTGGCGTCCTTTCGCCAAGCCGCTGGACCGGCAGAGCCAGCGCCAAGCACTTTCGATTCTTAACGGCCTGTTCAACTGGCTGGTTCAGGCGGGGTACTTGGCGGGAAATCCCCTTGCCCTTAGGCGTCGCAAGACAGTCGTTGGGGCGACTAAGACGAGCCGCTTCCTGCCGCACGAACATTGGGCCCAAGTGCGTACAACGATTCAGATGCTTCCTACGGCAACACCGCGCTTAGCATCGCAGGCGGCTCGCTACCGCTGGCTGTTCTCATTGCTGTACATCGCAGGACTTCGGATTTCAGAGGTTTGCGATCACACCATGGGGGACTTTTACTGGCGAAGGGGCGCCGATGGCAAAGAGCGTTGGTGGCTTGCAGTGCGCGGCAAGGGAGAAAAAGATCGGAGCATTCCTGCCACGGATGAGTTGGTCTTGGAACTGATGAGATACCGCAGCGCGAACGGGTTACCGCCACTTCCGCGCGAGGGGGACCCGCTGCCTCTACTCTTGCCGCTGATTGGAGGGGCTAAACCTATGGGACGTAGTGCCGTCCACGAACTCATCAAGAACGTGTTTCGCGAGACCGCGACGCGCTTGCGCGCCCTCGGACCCGATCACGAGGCGACTGCGGCTCATGTGGAGAAAGCCTCTGCGCACTGGATGCGGCATACAGCAGGCACCCATCAGAGTGACAACATGGATTTGAAGGCTGTGCGCGACAACCTGGGCCATGCCAACATTGCCACTACAAGCATCTACATCCACACGGAAGACGATAAACGGCACGACCAGACCTCTAAAGAGCACAAGCTCGGGTGGATGCACCCGTGAGATTCACTCGCTTACATGAATGCGGATCATTTTTTTCATGTGGCGAATGAAAATGTCTCTGTGCGTAGCAGATGGCGCCCATGGTGATTCAATTTTCCACTAAACTGAATCATTAACGATGTTGACCCGTGGAACACCTTTCTGAAGTCCTCAAGATCCTGGATGGCGCCCTGAAGTCCAACCAAAGCATGGCTGCGAACTATGCGGGCCTTCTGGCAGACAAGCTCGAACGCAGTGGCAGCCGTCGCGAAGCGTCCGCCATCCGTGAGCGTTTAGCGCGTGTGCCCGCTGCGCTCATTTCAGCGCAGCGCGGCGCACAAGCCCCTGGGTCGTTGGGCGGACTTCCTGTGGATGGCGACAGTCGCTTGAACACGGTAGATGTCAGTCGTCCTTCCGTCGGCGAAGTCCAGTTGCTGCTGCCAAGTGGACTTCAAGCAAGACTGCAGGAATTTCTTTCGTCGGTTTTGCACCATGACAAGCTGCAGGCGGCCGGGGTTTCGCAGCCCCATCGTTTGGTGATGCATGGCCCTCCTGGTACTGGCAAAACCCAGACAGCCAGGTGGATCGCTGCCCAACTGCATCTGCCCCTTCTGACGGTACGTTGCGATACCTTGATCAGCAGTTTACTGGGGCAGACCAGCCGCAACCTTCGACGCGTATTCGACTACGCGCAGGAGGTTCCTTGCGTCCTTTTCCTTGATGAGTTCGACGCGCTAGCGACCGCACGCGGCAACGAGCGTGATGTGGGTGAGCTTCAGCGCGTGGTGATTGCCCTGTTGCAAAACATTGATGCGCTACCTGACGAGACCATTCTCTTGGCTGCGACCAATCACGATCAGCTCCTCGACTACGCCATCTGGAGACGCTTTACGTTCCGGCTCGCCATGCCGATGCCGGATCAGGAATTGCGAGAGCAGCTATGGGCTCAGTTCCTCGGAGCTTATGTACCTTCCCAGTTGAGCGTTGACCAACTGGCTCAGCGCTCGTCAGGACTTTCAGGCGCCGCCATTGAGCAAGTATGTTTGGATGCCAAGCGGGCGGCTATTCTTGCCGCTAAACCGCAGGTCGAGGAGACAGAGGTGTTTCGCCGGCTTGGATTGATGATGGCGATGATGGAAGGTCAGCGCCTGCATAGTTTGAAATCGGAGATCCAATGGCTGCGCCGTTGGCATCCCAGGTTCTTTTCTCAGAGGGTACTGGCCGCTGCTTACGGGGTGTCGCAGCGACAGATAAGAAATGCAATCGAGGAGGAGGATGGCCATGGCGACCAAGGAGATGAAAGCGCCACTTAGCGCGCAAAGTACCAATCCGTTTCATCGGATTCCCTTTCAAAATGCGGATCTTTCCGCACCAGAAAACGGCGGTGGCAGCCTCCGGGAACTGGTCCCCGTAACAGCAGAGTACCGCGAAGCGCTCGTGGGCACATTGGAAAATGCTGCCAGTGCGCTACGCCCGGAGATTGAGCGCTATCCGCACTCGCCAGGGGTGCTGATTCTCAAGTTGCGAGACACCGCGATCGCAAAATCCCACCGACCAAATACTCTGGCAGCAGAAGCTGGTCTCCAACCTGCCGGTGTCGGACGTATCGAGGAGATGCTGGTTGCTGCAAACGCAGCTAGCGTCCAGGCACTCGCCCGGGTTATCCGTACCCGCGAGACGCAGCAGATCAAGGCCAACCTCTCCGCGATTGAGAAAATTCACGCTTGGGACAAAACGCGCCGCATGGTGGGCACGGTTGCAGAATTGCGCGCTCGTGGTCGAGTGTTGCTGAGCCTATTTCGCTACCATGCAGCGGACGCTACGGCACGCAACGTGGATGCGTTGCGCGCCGTTCTGCTGCAACACAACATACATTCAGTGGAGATCCCACAGCGTTGGGGCCCTCCTGTCATGCGCGTTGACCTGGCTGCAATCGGTGATCAGGCGATGGAAGCGCTGAGCATGTTTCCGGGTCTGAGATCCATCTTTCCCGAACCGAGAATACATACCAGTGCGGCTGCCTTCGGCATTGGTCCTGGTCCGCTGCCGCAGCCGCCAGCCGGTGTCGAGCATCCTGTCGTGGGCGTCTTCGATACCGGGACTGCCGCCAGCGCGACGAGTCTGAGGCCGTGGATCGCTTCCACGACTTCGTACGTGCTCCCTCCGGACACAGACTATGTACATGGAACGGCTGTCGCGTCACTGGTAGCTGGCGCCAAGATCCTCAACGGGGACCATGCATGGCTTCCAACCACAAGGTGCCAAGTGCACGACACATGCGGATTGGAGGCGGCTGGAGGCAACACGACGGATCTGATAGTTCGCCTTGCGGAAGCGGTTCGCAATGCGCCTCATGTGAAGGTATGGAACCTCTCCCTGGGAGGTGCTCAGATTGGGGACCATGAGTTCAGCTACTTTGCGCAACAATTGGATGCGCTGAGCGATGAACATCAGGTCCTCTTCGTTGTCGCAGCTGGGAACTATACAGGCTTGCCTCGCCGAGGCTGGCCAGTCGCCGACCTGCATCTTGAGGACCGGCTGAGCAGTCCGGGCGACTCCGTGCGCGCCCTCACGGTCGGTGCCGTTGCGCATCTCGATTCGCCCGGTGCGATGGTGGCAGCAGGCCATCCTGCGCCTTACTCCCGTCGGGGCCCGGGGCCTGTATTTACACCCAAACCGGATTTAGTCCACGCTGGAGGTGGTGTGCATGAACAGTGGGACGTTGGACCGAGCAGCTTGCAAATGCTCCACCCTTTTGACGCGCTGTACGGCAGTTTCGGAACAAGCTTCGCCACGCCGATTGTGAGTTCGGTGGCCGGTCACGTGTGGCAAAGCCTCGATGGAAATCCCGACGTAGCAGTCGCTCCTCACATGGTGAAGGCACTGCTGATCCATGCTGCGCGCTTGGCTTCTCCAGACTATGGCGCTCTAGAAAGGCGCTACTATGGGTGCGGTATTCCGCAAGACGCGTTGTCCGCCCTTTATGACAGCGATGACTGCTTCACGATGATGTTTGAAGCGTTGGTGGTGCCTGGCTTCAAATGGCGCAAAACTCCTTATCCCATCCCCGCCTCGTTGATGCACAACGGAAAGCTCAGGGCCGAGGTGATCATCACTGCTGCCTACTCGCCACCGTTGGACCCCAATGCCGGGGCCGAGTACGTACGTGCCAATGTCAACGTGAGTTTTGGTGTGCTGGATGGCTCGCGGATTTCCGGAAAGGTTCCCATGGAGGGTGAAGCGGGGACCACTGGTTACGAAGCCGCTCAAATCGAGCACGGCGGCAAATGGTCTCCGGTCAAACTGCACCGCAAGAAATTCCCGCAAGGGGTGGCAGGTGATCAGTGGGCCATCCAACTAGACGCGTTACTGCGGGCTAACGAGCCACCTTTGGCCGAACCCTTGAATGTCGCCCTTGTCGTAAGCCTACGTTCACTCGACGCCAACCGCCAAGTTCATGCCGACGGGGTGCGTGCTCTGGTTCAATCCAATTGGGTCCGTCAGCATTTGCCTGTCAGAGTTCCCGTTCAGGTGTGACCAGTCGGCTGCGCATTGAGGGCATGGTGTATTCGGGCGGCTTTGTACCGCGATCACTCGCCAGGATCGAGCACTGAACGCGAAGCCCTAAAACGGTACGTCGTCCAGAGTTGGCTGCAGATGCTGCTGCAGGTATTCAAGCTTGACCAGCAGTTCGTCAAAGGTGATCACCTCCACATCCTTACAGGCGTTGCGGAACACCTCAAAGCAACGCAGTTCATTCTCTTCTACTGGCCGGCGTCCAGCGAGCACTATGCATCTGACGACATCTGCTCGGGAGGAACGCAAGGTCGGATTGTCAAAGGCGTGTTCCTTCCATCGCATGCGCAACTCGCTTTGCTGATGCAACACTTGCGTGATAGCGCCGCTCAGCTCCGAGTCTGGTCCAAATACATTCGGTGGCCTATAGGCTCGGGAACGCATCAAGGGAGCATCTGGAGTTTTGATTTCCACAATGGCGAGCGCCAGGCCTTGCTCTCTGAATAGAAAGTCACCAATCTGTGCTCCCGTTCCCGCAAGCGTAGATCCTTGGGCGTGAAACTGGGTGTGAGACAGCTCGACGGGCCGAGCGAAAGCCAGGCTCAGGACAAACTTGTGTTTCTCAAAGAAGCGTTGCCACTGTGCGTCCTTGAGGCTCTTGTTGAGCATTTCCCGGTACTGCCCAATCATGGCGGTCAGCGTAGCTCTTTCGATTTCCGCGTGCAGTCTCAGTAACTCAGAAGGCGCCTCGGCAGCCAGCACATCGACCTGCTTTTGTACGGATTGAATGCTAGCGCGCCGCTCCGCGCGCTCGCGATACGCGGTCTGAACTGCGTTCTCTCTTCGTACCTGCACCAATGGCGGTGCTTTGCGCTCAATCCGCTGGAACCTGTCAGGGGCGATCTCTGCGAGCACCTGGTCATGTACCAAGCTGTGCTTGGAATGCTGAATGAGTTGCCGTCCCCTAGTTTTAGTCCGGTTGAAGGCCCTGCGCAGGCTATCCACTTTGTTCTGGTCGATGAACACCGTCCGTCCAAGCGTAGTCGGATCTTTTTGCCGATCACAAGGACGTCAGCCTGCGGTATCAACGACAACGCCTGCCAAACCGAATCAAGATCCTTGATGAGGCCAAGCCCTTCACCGGGTTGATCAAAAATGTTGGATGCCAGTCTCAACGCCACGTGCGCCGCCACGTCTTGTGGATCGTTTGGCAACGTGCCATCCGCGTCATCTTCGTAAATCACGGTCTTGAAACGGCCGTGTTTCGGTGTGAGATAGCGTTTTGTGTGCGGGTTCGCATGTATTGGATACATGACGATGCTGTTTGGAAGGATCGTTGCCAACAAGGGCCATTCAGATTCAGGGCGCTCTTGCCAAAGAAGAATGTCTCGGTCAATCAGCTCGAACGTCTTGAGGTACAGCTTCTTAGCCGGCTCACCTTTTTCAGTCGCGTCGTGAACCTTGAATTGAGCCTCCATGACTTCGTTACCACTCAGAATTGCAGGACCTCCAGCGTCCTCGCTCGTATCTGTATCCATACCGTGTCCCTCCTGATCATTCTTGAATTGGTCCTCATCACAGGTGCTGATGTTAGTGGTCAAAGTCCGGGAGCAAGGCCCGCGTTTCATGTGGGTTTCAGTTCACATCCACTCGGTGTCGCTATGATCGCGTGCTAGTTTTACCTGCAAGCTCTTTAATACATGCGCCGGCTGCTCGCAGTCATCCTGCTGCTCTCCTTCTTCTGTCAGGCCTTTGCAACGGCCCGTCAGTTGGTCGTTTTCGACCACGAGGGAGCTTTCCAGGCTGCGCATGCTGAAATGCATCTGGAAGGCTCCGCCCACCACCATGATGAACACGGTGTGGCGTACCAAGACGATTCCCAGGAGTCCATCCAGCACATGCTGGCGGAGGCAGGCCCAGGGACCGCAGCACTTTTCCACTTCCCCCAGCTGTCGCTTCTTCTCGACCGCTCGCCCCCACCGGCCGTGACCGCCGAATCCGTCAGCCCGTCCCCTCATCTGGACGGTTTACGACGACCTCCCCGACTGATTTCCTGATCCACCCTTAGCGCCGCGCTTTCCACACGAAAGCGGGGTTGTTCATCGGTGCGGTACTGCTTTGATCAGGCGCTGATGCGTCAACGATCCTGGTTAGCCGCCTTTGATCGGTCAGGAATCACGTGCGTTTTGTTATTTCCAGGCTTGCGGTGCGTTGTGCCGCAGGCTGTGCTTTGAGCTGCGTCCTCGGTGGCGCTGCGGTTGCGCAGTCCAATACCGCCCCATCACTTTCAGCCACGGCATCGCCCGTGGCTCCCACACTGGCACAAGCTGTCGAGTCTGCATGGCAGCGCACCACGCAGGCGAGAGAAGCAGAAGGTCAGACACAGCGGGCTGCTGCTGAACGGGTAGCAATCTCCAGCCTTTGGGCGGCCCCCCCAGCACTGGAGTTTTCCTACCGGGATGACCGCTGGCAAACTTCGGCGGGACGCAGAGAGGCCGAGGCCGGCCTGGCGTGGCCGCTGTGGTTGCCGGGGCAGCGCAATGCACGCGGCGCTGCTGTGGATGCCGACGTAGAGCTGTCACAGGCTGCCGTTCAAGCGGGGCGCCTGCATTTCGCGGGATTGGTGCGGGAAGCCGCCTGGGGCATTGCCGCGCAAAAGGCCGAGTCCGACCTGGCGGATGCCCAGGTGCGATCTCTGCAGGAGATATCCAACGACGTACGCCGCCGCGTCAAAGCGGGTGATCTGGCCCATGCGGATGCGCTTGTCGCTCAATCCGAAGCGCTGGCTGCGCAATCTGCACAGATGGCTGCACGGCAGCGTCTGAGCGCCAGCCTGTCTCAATGGACAACCCTGACGGGCATAGCCCTGGCGCCTGATCTCCCGTCTGTCCCAGTTTCTGATGGTGCTGCAGTTTCACCAGGCGGGGGGCACTTCGCCGTTGAAACGCACCCCGATGCGCGTGTCGCTGCACTGACGGTTGAGCGCGCTCGCAAGCGGCTGGACGTGGTGGCCGCCACGCGGCGCGACCCTCCAGAGCTCTTGCTGCGCATCCGACAAGACACCCCCGGGCGGGGTGAGTCGGCTCAAAACAGCATCGGCGTCGGCGTGCGCATTCCCCTGGGCACAGCGAGCCGCAACCAACCGCTGCAAGCTGCCGCACTGAGTGAGCTGGACGTAGCGCTGACCACGAAACAGCGAACCGAGGAGCGGCTGGCTGCTGACGCAGCGATGGCGCAGGCTGCGGTGCACACGGCCGAGCAGCAACTGGAGGCAGAGCGCCAGCGCTCGGCACTCCTGCGGGAGCGTGCCACGCTCATTGATCGGTCTTTCAAAGCTGGAGAAACACCGCTGCCGGAGTTGTTGCGCGCGCTCGCTGCAGCTACCCAGGCCGACACCAGCTTCGCGCGCCAGCAAGTGGCTCTGGGCTTGGCCCGCGCCCGCTTCCAGCAATCTCTCGGAATCCTTCCATGAATCTCTTGAATCTATTCCCCTCTCGTTGCCGCCTCTCATTGCTGGGAACAGGCTTGGCCTTGCTGGTGCTTGCCGGAACACCCAGCTATGCCGCTCCAGGTGCGCACGGTCCCAATGGCGAGCACTTGGATGCCCCCGCTCAAGCTGGGGCCCAAAGCGGCACCGTACCCAGCTTTGAGGCTCGCTCGGAAGCCTTCGAGTTGGTGGGCCGACTGCAGGGCGGAGAGTTGTCCATCCTGATCAACCGCTTTGCCACCAACGAACCTGTGCTCAACGCCACGGTCGAAGTAGAGACGGGCAATCTCAAGGCCCCTGCCAAGTTCCATGCGGACATGGGCGACTACGCCATCGACGATGCCAACATGCTCAAGGCCCTGGCGGCGCCCGGTGACCACCCCATGGTGGTCACCGTACTGGCGGGCAATGACTCCGATCTTCTAGACGGCAACCTCAAGGTCGCGGGCGCCGCGCTCGATGACCATGGCCACTCCCACGACGACGGTCACGCCCATGGGCCCTCCCGAACGGTCTGGCTGGCTCTGGCCCTGGTCGTCCTGGCGGCGGTCGGTTGGTTCTTTGGTCGCACGCCAAAGGCTGCAGGTACGTCCTCCAAAGGAGGTGCGCTGTGAACTCATCGACGCAAAAAACCAAGGCAACCAGCATGCTCCATGTTTTCGGCTTGAGTGTCATCACGTGCATCGCGGCGATGTTCCCACCTGTTGCCGTTGCAGCGCCGGGTGCCCATGGCCCGAACGGTGAGCATCTGGACGCCCCCACGGCGGTCAACGCATCCGGTTTGATGCGGTTGCCAGACGGTAGTGTCAACGTTCCGATGCTCGCCCAACGGCGCTTGGGCATCCGCACGCAGTTGACACCGGAAACCCAGGCCGCAGCCACCATCGAGTTGTCGGGCCGGGTGGTAGTGGACCCCAATGCGAGCGGTCGGGTTCAGGCAATCCATGGGGGCCGCATCGAAGCGGCCCCTCGCGGGCTACCGGTCGCTGGCCAGACCGTGCGCCAGGGGGAGGTGCTGGCCTATGTGGCTCACCACGCAGAGCCCTATGCCTTGGCAAACCAGCAAGCCCAATTGGCAGAGTTGCGTAGTGGCCGAGAACTGGCTGCACAGCGTGTGCAGCGGCTGCAGTCCCTCGAGGGCACGGTGCCACGCAAGGAGATCGAGGCGGCACGTGCTGAGCTGCAGAGCCTCAGCGCGCGCGAAAAAAGCATTGGCGCGAGTCTGGCTGCACGAGAGGCCTTGCTGGCCCCCGTCTCCGGGGTGATTGCAAGGGCTGATGCGACCAAAGGCCAGGTGGTTGAGGCCCGCGAAGTGTTGTTCGAGGTGATTGACCCTGCACGCGTGCTGGTGGAGGCCACTACGGCAGATCCTGGCTTGCCCGCACGCACGGGTACAGCCCACTTGCAGGGGGTGCCTGGCGTCAAGTTGCAGCTGATCGGCGCTGCGCGCAGCCTGCGCGATGGCGTGCTGCCAATGACCTTCAGGGCGGTCCCGGAGCAATCGGGCAAGGCTTTGCCGCTGGCGGTCGGACAGCCTGTCACCGTCGTGGCCTCGCTGAACGAGCAGGTCAAAGGCTACGTCCTGCCTGCGCAGGCCGTCGTGCGCAACAGTGCCAACGAACCGGTGGTCTGGATCAAGTCCGGCGCAGAGCGCTACATTCCCCAGCCGGTACAGTACCGGTCTCTGGACGCCGCCACTGTGGTCGTCACGCAGGGCCTGGGCGCTGACAACCGCGTGGTGGTGCAAGGTGCACCGCTGATCGCACAGATCCGCTGAACGGAGCCCACGCAATGTTCAATTGGATCGTAAGGAACAGCCTTCACAACCGCCTGTTCGTCCTGGCGGTCGCGGCGCTGCTGATGGTCTACGGGGCTATCACCGCATGGCGCACGCCAGTCGATGTGTTTCCTGACCTCAACAAACCCCTGGTCACCGTCTTGACGGAAGCAGGAGGTATGGCACCCGAAGAAGTCGAGCAACTGGTGACCTTCCCTCTGGAGACCGCGCTCAACGGCATGCCGGGGGTCACGCGCGTGCGCTCCACGTCAGGGGTGGGCCTGTCCATCCTCTATGCCGAGTTCGATTGGGGGACGGACATCTACCGCAACCGCCAGCTCGTTGCGGAGCGCCTGGCACTGGTGCGGGAGCAACTCCCAGGGGGCATCACGCCCGTCATGGGGCCAGTGTCTTCCATCATGGGCGAAGTCATGCTCATCGCACTGCCGTTGGCAGCAGGCGATGGTAAGGCCGCCGCAGCGACACCCATGCAGGCCCGTGAGTACGCGGACTTCGTGCTGCGCCCAAGACTGCTGTCGATTCCAGGGGTGTCTCAGGTCATCCCCATCGGCGGCGAAGTACGCCAGTTGCGGGTGGAGCTTGATACCGCGCGCATGGCGCAGTTCGGGGTGACATTGACGCAGATCGAGCAGGCCCTTCGAGGTTTTGCAGGGAATGCGGGAGGTGGCTTCATCGACCTCAACAGCCGTGAATTTCTCATTCGCCACATTGGCCGCACCAGCCGTGTCGAAGACCTGCAGGGCGTGGCCGTAGCCTGGAAGGACGGCCGGGCCATCTTGCTGGAACAGGTGGCCAATGTCCGGTTCGCTGCAGCCATGAAGCGCGGCGACGCCGGATACAGCGGCGTGCCTGCCGTCATCGTCAGTGTGCAGAAGCAGCCTGCGGCCGATACCGTCAAGCTCACCCACGCCATCGAAGCGGCATTGGGGGATCTTAAGCAGGGGCTGCCCGTGGGGTTGGCTGCTCCGAAAGTGTTGTTTCGCCAGGCTGACTTCATCGAGGCGTCCATCGGCAACGTGACCGAGGCCTTGCGGGACGGCGCCATCATGGTGGCCATCGTGTTGTTCGCCTTCCTGTTGTCCGCGCGAACCACTTTGATCTCGCTCGTGGCGATACCCTTGTCGCTGGCCGTAACAGCCATGGTGTTCCGGCTGCTGGATCAGTCCATCAACGTCATGACCCTGGGAGGCCTGGCGATTGCCATTGGCGAGCTGGTAGACGATGCGGTGGTGGATGTGGAGAACATCCTGCGCAGGCTGAAGCAGAACCGTGCCCAGGGCAATCCACTGTCCATGCTGGAGGTCGTGCGTCGGGCAAGCGTGGAAGTCCGCTCGGGCATCGTCTACGCCACCGCCATCGTGGTGCTGGTGTTTGTGCCGCTGTTTGCGCTGCCGGGCATCGAGGGTCGCCTGTTCACGCCCCTGGGCATCGCCTACATCGTGTCGGTGCTGGCATCGATGCTGGTCTCAATGACGGTTACGCCCGTGCTGTGCCTTTACCTATTGCCGGGGATGAAACGGTTGGACCATGGTGACAGCACCCTGGTCGCCTGGCTCAAGCGGCGGGATGCGCAAGTGCTCAGCTGGTCGTTTTCTCGCGCCAAGGTGCTGATGGCTGTCGCTGCACTGGCGGTAGCTGTAGCAGCTGCAAGCGTCCCGTTTTTTCCACGCGCTTTTCTGCCTGCCTTCAATGAGGGTTCGCTGGTGCTGGGCATGGTGTTCAACCCAGGCACTGCGCTGGCGGAAGCCAATCGCATGGGCGCGTTGGCGGAGACGCTGATCGCTGAAGTCCCTGAAGTCACCCAGGTCGGGCGCCGGACGGGACGCGCCGAGCTGGATGAACATGCCGAAGGCGTGCATTCGGCCGAGATCGACGTGGACCTGAGGCGATCCGCACGCGACCGAGAAGCCGTCATGGCGGACATCCGTGCCCGTTTGGCCGTCCTTCCGGCCCAGGTGGCCATTGGCCAGCCTATCTCCCACCGCCTGGATCACCTCTTGTCAGGGGTGCGGGCGCAGATCGCGCTCAAGATTTTCGGCGATGACACGGACACCTTGCGGGGCCTGGCTGAGCAGATGCGCCAGGGACTCTCGGGCGTTCCAGGGCTGGTGGATTTGACGGTGGAAAAGCAGGTGCTAATTCCCCAGATCACGGTACGGCTGGATCACCGCAAGGCTGCGCAGGTCGGACTGTCCCCGGGGGAGGCTGTGCGGGTCCTACAGGCCCTGACAGATGGGGCCCATGGTGCGCAGATCGTGGATGGACTTCGCCGCTATGAACTGGTGCTGCGCCTGCCCGATGACAAACGCAGCCCGCAGGATCTGGCGCGAACACTGATCGACACCCCAGCGGGGCAGATACCGGTGTCTGCCATCGCCACGGTCCAGGAAACCGATGGCCCCAACCAGATTGGCCGAGAAAACGGTCGTCGGCGCATCGTCGTTTATGCCAACACGGACGGCTCCGACATGGGCCGCGTCATTGCAGACATTCGTGCGGTGATGGCAAAGACGCCATTGCCACCGGGGACCTTTCTGAGTCTGGAAGGCCAGTTCCAGGCCCAGGAGCAAGCGATGCAACTGATCGTCGGCTTGTCGCTGGTGTCTTTGGCAATGATTTTTCTCGTTCTGTATGTGCGCTACAAGTCGGCGGTGTTGGCAGGAATCATCATGGCCAACATCCCGCTCGCGCTCATCGGCAGCGTGGCAGCGATGTGGCTGGCGGGGGTGAGCCTTTCGGTGGCATCCATGGTGGGCTTCATCACGCTGGCGGGCATTGCCACGCGCAACGGGATTTTGAAGGTCAGCCACTACATCAACCTGTGCAAGTTCGAGGGTGAGGTCTTCGGCCAACCCATGATCGTGCGCGGCTCGCTGGAGCGGTTGACTCCGGTCTTGATGACGGCGCTGGTTGCAGCCTTTGCACTGACGCCGCTGCTGTTGGCCGCCGATGCTCCCGGCAAGGAGATCCTGCATCCGGTGGCGGTCGTGATCTTCGGCGGACTCGTCAGCTCGACCTTGCTGGACACGCTGCTGACGCCCGTGATGTTCTGGCTTTTTGGCGAAGGTGCCACCCGGCGCTTGATTGAGGGCAGCACCGCACAAGCCGAAAGCGAATCCATAGGCCAGGAGGCCTTCTGACTCCAGGCTCCAGCTTAATTCTCACCCACTTTTTGATAGGCCTTGGTGCGCTGCCTTTTGAAGCGCGCCAGTGAAACAAACTCAACGGAAGGAAACCCAAATGACCATGAAAAAGAACTTCTCCCAACTGATGGCAGCCACCGCAATCGTGATGGCATCCCTGACAAGTGCGCCTGCTGCAATGGCCCATGGTGCAGCCGAGCCTGCTCACGGCGGCGTGGTGCAAACCGCCTCCGATCTGTCATTCGAGCTGGTCGCCACCGCTGACGGCGCGGCAATCTACATCGTGGACCACGACGAGGATGCGGACGCATCCAAGTTTGGCGGCAAGATCACCGTGCTCAACGGCACCGAAAAGGCAGAGGCGCCCCTGAAATCTGCAGGCGGCAACAAGCTGGAGGCCAAGGGCGTGAAGTTGGTCAAGGGCACAAAGGTGGTTGCGCTGATCACGACCAACAGCAAAAAGAACGTCACTGTTCGATTCACGGTGAAATAAGACCCATGGCGCGCGGCTCTCTGTCTTTGCCTGCACTGCAAGGTGGTCTGCTGGCCTTGCTGGCTGCAGCCCTGTTTGGCATCAGCACCCCGCTGGTTCAACGCTTGGGTGCCGGGCTGGGCGCGTTCACAACGGCCGCGCTGCTGTATGCAGGGGCGGCTGTCGTGGGTGCCTTGTCCCTGCGGACCGCTGCTCACGAGGCAAGGTTGCAGAGATCCGACGCCGGGCGCCTCATCGCCATGGCGGGGTTCGGTGCCGCTCTGGGTCCTGTCGCCCTGGCCTGGGGCCTTCAACACACCAGTGGTGCCAGTGCCTCGCTCATGCTCACTCTGGAAGCCCTGTTCACTGCCACACTGGCGTGGTGGCTGTACAGCGAGACCATGGACCGCCGTGTGTGGGCTGCCATGCTTCTTTTGCTGGCCGGTGGCATGGCTTTGGTCATGGACCAGGGCCTGCAGGGCGGCACGCAGCTGCTCGGTCTGCTTGCGGTGCTACTGGCGACGGTGGCCTGGGGCGTGGACAACACCCTGTCCCGGGGACTGGCCGAGCGCGATCCCAGCCAGGTCGTGATGGCGAAGGCCTTGCTCGGTGCCGCTGCGACAGCATGTCTTGCCATTGCGTGGGGCGAGCCTTTGCCCTCCCTGAAGGCAGCTCTAGGGCTCTTTGCCGTGGGGGCCACGGGGTATGGCTTGAGTCTTCGGTTCTACCTTCTGGCGCAGCGGGCTTTTGGGGCGGCGCGGACTGGCTCCGTGTTCGCCTTTGCACCTTTCATCGGTGCGGCTGTAGCGTTCGGCTTCGGTGAACGGTCTGCGGGGTGGCTGATGCTGCTCGGTGGTCTTCTGATGCTTGCGGGGGTGCTGCTGCATTTGGCCGAGAGCCACGGGCATGAACATACGCACGAGCCGATGGAGCATGAGCACGCCCACCGTCATGACGATGGACACCATTCGCACGTTCATGACGTGATGCCCACGGGGAGCCACAGCCATGTGCACTTCCATGAGCCGGTCACCCACGCCCATCCCCATGCGCCGGATGTTCACCACCAGCACAGGCATTGACCAGACCAGATGTCCCAAGACTGTGGCAAAGGAACTTTGACGATGAAAAACTCGATGCTGTCGATTGCTACTGCGCTGGCTTTGCTGGTGCTTTCAGGCTGTAGCACCCCAGTCTATGAAAACCAATACGCTGTGTCCGAAGGCTGGAGAATCGGCAAGGTCACCAAACTGGTCACCGCAGAAGAATTCTTGAAGACAGGTAGCCCTCGCTGCCAGGGAATGGAGATTCGCCCCAATGACCGCTTTGCATTCATCCAAAGGCAAGTGACCCGAGCGCGCGGGCACTTCGCCAAAGTGGACCCGGACTCCGGCATCGCAGTGGGCGACGAGGTTTACTACAACGCATGGGACTGTGACCAACCTCAATTGGTGCCAAGGCTCCTAAAGGGCCTATGACGGAGCGTGCGCCGTAGAGGCTGATGAGACTCGTCATCGAGCAGGTGGCGGCAAGCTCTTTCTGACCGGGCCCGCATACACCACGCGCCTGGCATCGCGGTACTGCAGTTTGTCGCCCACGCGCACCACATCAAAGCAGACTGGGGACTCCTTGTTGACCTTGGGCCGCAAGAGGCAGCGTTGATTGTTCTGCGCGCTACAGCGTCCGGCGCTTGTGCGGCCGTTTTCTGAACGCCTCAGGCGAACATCCAGGAAGTAGTCATCGCTCCAATGGCGCCCTTCGGTGACATGGTGCCCGCCCACCGCTTAACGGATCTGCGCCGTGTTTAGCTTGGTTTCAGGGGGCGCTGCGAAGGCCATGGGCGCCAGTATCCCGCCCAGAAAATATACGCACAGCCCCCCGCGAAAGCAGCGGGGGCGCCGCGAAAGTGCCTGCCGTCATGCCACCATGCTTGAAGGCCAGTTGTGCGTCTCTGCCTAGCAGTATTCTGGGAGCGTGCTGCGGGATTGTTGATGCTGCCGGGCGGAGTTGTGATGCTGGCGCGAGTGGTGCTGCGTTTGGCGGAAAGCCATGGTCACGAGCACACCCATGAGCCTATGACCCACGCTCACCCCCACGCACCAGATGTGCACCATCAGCACGTTCACAGAACCTCTTGAGTTCGACCGGATAGCGATGGACATACGCGGTCTACATCTGACAGGATCCGTTGTCGGATCTGGCGCTAGTCCTTACCTCTTCCAAGAACGCAGCAGCAACGCATTGGTCACCACACTCACGCTGCTGAGGGCCATAGCTGCTCCCGCCACCATGGGATTCAACAGGCCAAATGCAGCCAAGGGGATCCCGACCACGTTGTACGCGAATGCCCAGAAAAGGTTCTGACGGATCTTTGCGTACGTGCGCCGAGAGATGTCGATGGCATCTGCGATCAACGCGGGGTCACCATGCATCAGCGTGATCCCCGCAGCATGCATGGCCACGTCGGTGCCCGTGGACATGGCAATTCCCACATTCGCCGCAGCCAGAGCGGGCGCGTCGTTGATGCCGTCACCCACCATCGCAACGTGCCTGCCACCTGACTTGAGCTGCGCCACGATATCCGCCTTGCCTTCCGGCAGCACATCAGCACGAACCTGATCGATGCCCAACGCGCTGGCTACTGCGCTTGCGCTTCCCTTGTTGTCCCCGGTGACCAGGACGGTCTGGATGCCCAGAGCATGCAGTTGGGCAATGGCCTGTTGTGAGCTGGGCTTCACTGTGTCTCCAAATGCCAATAAACCCATCACTTCTGGCGCATCGGTCACGTCAGCCAACCAGGATACTGTGCGGCCCTCTTGTTGCATCTGTACTGCAGCCCCGGTCAGACTGGCCATGTTGACATCCAACTCCTCCATGTAACGTGTACTCCCGAGGCGGATCTGGCGTCCTTTGATGACAGCAGACATGCCTCTGCCAGCTACCGCTGTGACCTCAGTGGCACGAGGAACGGTCACACCCTGGGTGCGTGCAGCGTCCATCACGGCCTTGGCCAGTGGATGCTCGCTGCCGTTCTGAATGGCCGCAGCAAACGGCAGTAACTGATCCTGGAGGCCTTCGGCAGGCATCGCAGCCGTCAAAGTGGGCTTCCCCTCGGTCAGGGTGCCGGTCTTGTCGAACGCCACGGTGTCGATGTGGTGGGCAACCTCCAGTGCTTCTGCATCCTTGATCAGAATACCGTGGCGTGCTGCAACGCCGGTGCCCGCCATGATCGCGGTGGGAGTAGCCAAACCCAGCGCACAAGGGCACGCAATGACAAGTACCGCGACAGCATTGAGGATCGCCTGTTCCCAGTTGCCAGTGGCAAAGCCCCAGCCCATCAGTGTGATGGCAGCAAGGCCGAGCACCACGGGCACAAAGACCGCACTCACTTCATCCACAATCCGCTGGATGGGAGCCTTCTTCGCCTGCGCCGACTCAACCATCCGCACGATGCGCGACAGAGTTGACTCTGCGCCTATCGCAGTCGTCCGTACCAACAACAAGCCCTCCGCGTTCACGGAGCCTCCCGTCACCTTGTCACCGACGTGCTTCGCCACAGGCAGGCTCTCCCCGGTGATCAATGACTCATCCACCTGGCTTGCGCCTTCGATCACCGAGCCGTCTACCGGGACTCTCTCCCCTGGGCGGACAACCACCGTATCACCTACTTTCACGCGTGAGAGTGGTAGATCAATGTCACCGGCATCAGTGCGCACACGTGCAATTTCTGGGCGCAGCGCATGCAGCGCCCGGATCGCTTCGGTGGTTTGTCGCTTGGCTCGGGCTTCCAGCCACTTCCCGAGGAGCACTAGCGTGACAATGACAGAGGAGGCTTCAAAGTACAGGTGGGGTGTGCCGTGCTCAGCGTGCTTGACCAGCAGGTACAGGCTCAAACCGAACCCGGCCGACGTACCCAATGCGACCAGCAGATCCATGTTGCCTGCGCCTGCACGAAGAGCCTTCCAGCCAGCGCGGTAGAACCTCGCGCCCAGCCAGAACTGCACAGGCGTGGCCAGGGCCAGTTGAATCCAGCCGTTGAGTGTCCAGTCTTGACCGAACAGCATGCCAAGCATGGGCAATACCAGGGGGAAGGACAGACCAGCGGCTAGAGCGACAGGCCACCAGGGCGCCGACTGCTTGTCGTGTTCAGTGGGAGTGTTCGTATCCGCCACCTGCGCCTCATAGCCCGCCTTTACAACGGCGGCTACCAGGCGTTCGGGAGGCAATCCTGCATCGAAACGAACCTGCGCACGCTCCGTGGCTAGATTGACTTCCGCATGCTTGACGCCTGGTACACCCTTCAGCGCTTTTTCGACACGTCCCACGCACGACGCGCAGGTCATCCCACCGATCAAAAGCTCCACGGACTCTTCCGCTATTGCGTATCCAGCCTTTTCGACAGCCGCAGCCAAGGCCGGGACCGGCACCGTGGAGGCGGCAACCACGGAGGCGCGCTCAGTAGCAATATTCACGGTCACCTCACGGACCCCAGGGACGGCTTTGAGGGCCTTTTCAACCCGTCCAACGCAAGAGCCGCAGGTCATGCCAAGTATCGGAAGATTCAGGAGTGCGATAGATAGTGAGGCGGACGGCCCCGCTTCATGGGCAGAGGTGTTCATAGTAATCTCCATGTGGTGTTCAACTCCGGCGTTAGCCGGCAGAGTTCGAACTTTCAGGGTTGACACGATGGGAGACGCAAGCGAGCCGCCGCTCCTTGTTTGGATATCTATCTGGCCACTTGACCTTGCCCCAGTGGCAAACCGGAGACTGAAAGCCTCTTAACTTTTTCCAAGAGGCGAAAAATGCATGAATTCCAACTCCCCGACATGACCTGCGGACACTGTGCTGGGATGGTGAGCCAGACGCTTCAGATGACAGACCCTGAATGTAAAGTGCAGGTGGACATGTCCAAACGCATGGTCACTGTGCAAAGCGCGGAAGATCGCAAGACACTGGTCGAGGCGCTGACCGAGGCTGGATATCCGCCCGCCTGATCTAGGCTTTACAAAACGTAGTATTCGGAGCGCTTGACATTGACACGGTGGTAAGGGCCAAAGTCCTTGCTACCGTGTTATTCCATTGCACAGGAGCATCCATGACCACACTCATGAACATCGGCGAAGCGGCCAAAGCGGCAGGTGTATCGGCCAAGATGATCCGCCACTACGAGCAAACAGGTTTGTTGCCAGAAGCTGAGCGCAGTGAGTCTGGCTATCGAAAATACGGTGAGCGCGAAGTTTCGGTACTGCGTTTCATCCGCCAGTCGCGCCGCCTCGGGTTCTCAATGCCCCAGATTGCGGAGTTGATCGGCCAATGGGGTGACACGCACCGCACCAGTCGGCAGGTAAAGGCGATTGCGGAGCGCCATCTGGCGGATCTGGAGGAGAAGCTGCGGGAGATTATCGAGATGAAATCAGCCTTGGAGCAGTTGGTTTCTGTGTGCGCTGGCGACGACCACTCGAACTGCGCAATTCTTGACAACCTGGCGGCGGACAGTCCCTCGAAGCCCAACCACAACGCAAGTTTCGTCAAGCCGACTCGGCGCGGAGCCAAGGTTTCCAGAGAGCACTCTGGTGTGACCGACACGCCGACGAACAGCCAACTAGACCTTATGACGTGGATGCGCGGAGTCCACGTACATCGGAGCGGGCACTGAACTAGGCCCTGAGGGGGGCTTGCGAAGCCATCACCTTGCACCACGATTGCGGCCCACCCGTTTGCATTACTTAGGCGTGGAGCCCGGAGTGGCTTCCTTGTGCGGCATGGCTTCACGCGCATTGGCCTTTTCCTGACCACGGGCTTCGGCCTTGCTGGTGTCGGCGATGCCAGAGCCTTCACCCCGCGCCGTACTGCCATCCTTGGTCCGCTTCACACCGGTCGCAGGACGGGCCTTTTTGTGTTACTCGCCATGCGCTTGCGCCTTGGAGTTGGTGTAGGGCGTGGCCTCTTGGGTGTCGCCAGCGGCGAATGCGGACGATGCGGCGGTCATGGCCAGGGCGATAAGGAGAGTTCTCATGATTTTTCCTTGGTAGGTTGACGTGCGAACAGAAGAACGCCCCCTTTTCTTGAGGGCGTATCGAGACACTTTTTGCGCTTACTTGGCAGGCTCGATGGCGGTGACCACCATCTTTCCGCCCTCGTTGATCACCATGAAGCGGATCTTGTCGCCGACCTGCGCCTTGTCGAGCAGGGCCTTGTCCTTGGCAGCAAACACCATGGTCATCCCCGGCATCTCCAAGTGCTTGATGTCGCCATGCTTGATGGTGATTTTTCCGGCGTCCTTGTCGATCTTGCGCACCTCTCCATCGGTCATGGAGGCTGCGGTCGTGGTTGCGGCTTTACCGGCGTCTCCAGCGGCCTGCGCCACGGCCGACAGCGGCATGAGAGTGACCAGCGACAACATAGCGCCGATCAATAAAGTGTTTGCGTTTTTCATACGAGCTCCTTGTTCAATTGCGTGCAGGGATTCCCCGATTACTTCTTGACCACCGTGACCTGACCCTTCATGCCAGCGTCGTAGTGGCCTGGGTACAGGCAGGCGAACTTCACTTCACCAGCCTTGGTGAACTGCCAGATGATTTCGCCTTGCTTGCCGGGGGCCAGCGACACCTTGCTGGGTTCGTCATGCTCCATGTCCGGGAACTTCTTCATCGTCTCGTAGTGTTCCTTGAGTTCGGCATCGGTGCCCATGCTGAACTCGTGTTTGACCTGGCCACTGTTCTTGATCACGAACCTGACGGTTTCGCCCTGCTTGACGGAGATCGC
>RRZU012705029.1_pt1 | contig 20558 bp, 20 predicted proteins | sample 2165561 | NCBI WGS metagenome assembly RRZU01 (sample SAMN10456909, study PRJNA506462) | wastewater metagenome | isolation source: wastewater sludge | place: USA: Moscow, Idaho | reverse complement strand
GCAGTGCAAATTCACCATAAGCGATAGCATTACCCCGCGTCGCAACGCCGGTAATCTTTCCTTTACGCACCTTTCGGTACTTAGTTCGCTTGGGCATTAACATGCTATGCTACCTCTCCTTTATATATCCAGACTTTGATTCCAATAATTCCGCCAGGAGTGTGTGCTGGAACGTAAGCATAGTCAATATTAGCTCTTAGGGTGTGCAAAGGAACGCTTCCGGCAATTTCTTTTTCGCGCCTAGCCATATCAGCATTATTTAGACGGCCAGAAATCTGAATTCGAACGCCTTTTGCACCAGAACGCATAGTGTTGGCTGCTGCCATTTTAATAGCTCTTCGGAACGAAATCCTGCGTTGTAACTGGAATGCTATGTTTTCTGCGACTAGTTTTGCGTATAGCTCGGGCTTTTTGATTTCCTCGATATTTACTCGCACTGGAACAGAATATATTTTCTCGATAGCAGTTTTTAGTTCTTGTGCGCCAGAACCACCGCGACCAATCACTACACCTGCTTTTGCGGTAACGATTGTAACAGTTACAAGGTTTGGAGATCGTTCGATATCAACTTTGTTGATTGATGCTCTTGTGCCGAGCTTGTTATCGATTAGCCTTCGGACACTCAAGTCCTCGCCCAAGTACTTTGCGTATTCGCGTCGGTTAGCGAACCACTTGCTACGCCAGTCTTTGTTGACCTGAAGACGCATACTAATTGGATTAACTTTTTGTCCCATTACTTTGTCTCCTTTGCGCTGGACTTCGTCGATGTTTTATCATTCTTCTCAGAAACGGTTTTCTTAATTGTGCGTTTTTCACCGTCTACAACCACTCTGATGTGTGAACTGCGTAGCTGGTACGGCAATGCACGGCCACGCGCTGCGGGGCGAAAACGTTTTTGTCTAGCACCTGGTGTAACAATAATTTCAGTGATCTTAAGCGTATCTGGCTTAAATCCGTGGTTATGCTCAGCGTTTGCGCGAGCTGACTCAATTACTTTTTTTACAGGTTCAGCACTACGACGAGGCGTGTGAGATAAAATAACGAGAGCGTTCTTAACAGATTGACCGCGAACTAAAGAGGCTACTACGCCAACTTTGCGAGGGCTCATTGATACACCTTTTGCTATAGCTTTAACACTCATTTTACTTTTGTCCCTTGGCTAATTTGCCACCGTGGCTTCGGAATTTACGAGTTGGAGCGAATTCGCCTAGCTTGTGACCAACCATATTTTCAGAAACATAAACAGGAACGTGGACTTTACCATTATGTACAGCGATAGTCTTTCCTACAAAATCTGGCGCAATACTACAGGCCCGAGCCCATGTTTTGATGATAGTTCGGTCATCTTTAGCCAATGCAGCAACTTTTTTTGCTAGCTTTGGATCTACAAATGGTCCTTTTTTCAGACTTCTACTCATGGTTAACGCCTCTTACTTTCATGTCTTGATCTAACTATAAATTTGTTACTTACTTTACGTCGGCGAGTCTTGTAGCCAAGGGTCTTTTGGCCCCAAGGTGTTCTAGGAGCCTTACCAATACCGTGTGCTCCACCGTCACCACCACCGTGCGGGTGGTCGACCGCATTCATAACAACTCCACGAACGGATGGGCGAAACCCAAGATGACGTTTACGTCCAGCGGATCCTATCTTGATATTCTGGTGCTGAACGTTGCCGACTGTCCCGATAGTAGCCATACATTCAATGTGGACCAATCGAACTTCGCCGCTTGGCAATTTTATCTGTGCATATTCGTTTTCTCGAGCTGCTAACTGAGCGCTTGCACCGGCACTCCGTACCATTTGTGCTCCTCGACCTGGCTGTAGCTCGATAGCGTGGATAACACTACCGACCGGGATATTCTTTAATGGAAGACGATTACCAACTTCGATAGGTGCCTCGACGTTAGATTCTATTACTTGGCCAACTTTCATATTTTGGGCGGCTATTACATAGTGGTAAGTGCCTTTGTCGTCTTTTATTCGGGCTATATGAGCACTGCGGTTAGGGTCGTACTCAATGGCTTCGATTGTAGCCTTTGTCCCCGTAGGTAGCTTGAAATCAATCATACGATAAAACTTCTTGGCGCCACCGCCACGATGCCTAACAGTGATACGGCCACTATTGTTGCGACCATTGATTCGGTTTTTTACCTGTAACAATGATTTAACAGGTCGCTTTGAAGTAATCTCACTAAAGTCCTGAGTCGTCATGCCACGGCGTGCTGGTGTAGTTGGTTTGTAGGGTGTTACAGCCATGACTATTTGCCCCCACTCCCTTTACTTTGTGTCTGTCGCTGTGTCTTGCCAAGAACTGAACGAATTCGTCCCTGTTTTTCCGGAGCAGCTGCTTTTTCATTAGCCTTTTTAACAGCTTTTGAAATTACAGTTTCTTTGGGTTGTTCTGGTGCTTCGAATATTGCAATTGTGTCGCCTGCCTTCAGTTTTACGAAGGCTTTTTTCATATCAGCTCGCTTGCCGGTCACAGGACGTGAGCGTTTTTTGTATGATTTCTTTGCTTTGCCTTTTACTATAGTCAGTCGAACGTCTTCTACAGTTACCCCGAATTGGGAAGAAACGGCTTCTGTTACAGAGGCTTTGTTTGATGACATAGGAACTTGGAAGACGAAAGTGTTTAAACTTTGGCTTAAAGCGAAAGCTTTTTCACTCATTCTAGGCTTTAATACTAGTGATTTGCTCATTTGGAACTACCTTCTTTGCTAGTAAGCCATATGTGGACCATTTCTAACGCTTTTTTCGAAATAACTATAGAGTCTGCATTAAGTACATCGTAAACATTTAGGTAGTTTGCCTGGGCAACTGTTAGGTTGGGGACGTTTCTTGTTGCCCTTTCAACGAGAGTGTCTTTGAGGCTAACAACTAGTAGCACATTGCGGTTTGCACCAATTTTATCAAGCAGTTTAACTGTCGGAGCTGTTTTACCATCTTTGCATTCGAATGTCTCTATAACCTTTATCTTGTCTTGTGATACTGACAAAGCCTGGCGGATAGCCTGACGTTTACTCTGTGTGCTGAGTTTTTTGGTGTAATTCTCGACGCCAGATGGGCCAAAAGTTATGCCACCACCGCGCCACAATGGGCTACGAATTGAGCCAACACGAGCATTTCCTGTGCCTTTTTGCTTCCATGGTTTTCTTCCGCCACCGCTAACTTCTCCACGAAGTTTGACATGAGCAGAACCAACACGAGCTTGCGCCAAATATGCAACGTAAGCTTGCTTCAACAGTTCGTGACTTTCAACTTTCAATCCGAAGACTTCTTTATCTAGTTTTGCAGGAGTTGTTGCTTTGGTTCCAGATTTAGTAAAAGTCGCTACACTCATGACTTGGCTCCCTTAGCCTGAGTTTGTATAACAGCCTTAACTAAAACTAGACTTTTTCGTGGGCCAGGTACTGCGCCCGTAACACCGATAATGTTTTTTTCTATATCTACCAATGCGATACTCTGATTCTTTATGGTTACGCGTTCGTGCCCCATTTGTCCGGACATTTTTTTGCCTTTAAATATCTTTTGAGGATACATAGACCCGATAGATCCAACTTTACGAGTGTTCCCTTTACCACCGTGTGTTGCGCGTTGTCTATGGAAGTTATGTCGTTTGATTGTTCCCGCAAAACCTTTACCTTTGCTCGTCCCAATTACGTCTACTACATCCCCGATAACAAAAGAATCGGCGCCTATACTTTCGCCGATCTTCATTTCTTCTGTTAGTTCGTCAATGCGGAATTCTCGAATCACTTTTGGGGCCGCTTTTGACTTTTTCACGTGTCCTGCTAGTGGTTTAACCATCTTCTTTGCTTTTTCAAATCCTATTTGTAGAGCATTATAGCCATCTGTTTCGACGCTTTTGACCTGAGTAACAGTATTGGGGGTAGCTGAAAGTAAAGTTACGGCAATAACCGTACCATCTTCAGCAATAGTACTCGTCATACCGATTTTTCTGGTGATAAGTGATTTTAGTTCCATAGCTATATTTTCCGTCAAATCCTTTCTGGAAAAGACATAAAAATGCTCGGTTGCCGGTGGTTTTCACCCCTGTTAAATCGGATGAACCTACTCACGCATACCAAGTATTTTTTGGATATACCATAACAGATTAACACGTATACATTACCCCTGTCAATATGTTGTGTATTCTACAAAGTAATATAGATTCCTATTGGCGCCCAAAAACCAACAAACATGGATATCAACAGAACAGCGTATTCTATTTTTCGGTCGATCTTGAAATGATCGTGGGATGCCAATAGTAGGCCGAACAGAAATCCAACAGGTATTGGAATTTGCCAGGTCTGTCCATCGCTGACCTTAACCCACATTGAACCAAGGATTATATATAGCACTAGCTTCAAAAAATATGCATTGTCAGATTGAGCCAATCGTGTTTGTTTTGTTTTAGCCATAAGTATTATTTAAGCACTAACGATTTGATTTTGATAGCACTGTTTTGCTAAGAGGAGTTTCTGATGCTAAGTGTATGAGATTGTTGAGGGCGAATAGGTCTTTGACTAGTACATCGGCACCCGCGTTCAACAGTTCATCGTGTTCTCCAAAACCATGCAAGACCCCCACCGTTAGACGAACCCTTGCTTGATGCCCTCCCATTGCGTCATACATGTGGTCGCCAACTACTATTGCATAGTGCGCCGGCACATCAACTTGTTTTAATAGCTCTAAAATTGTGTCTGGATGAGGTTTCCTGGCAATATTGTCGTCTGCAGTAACGATCGCATCGAAAATGCCATCTACATCATCTATTCCAGCGCTGGCGAAGTTGCGATGGATCATATACTTTGTACCACTAGTAAAAAGACATAGTTTTATACCCATAGACTTCCAATGATTGAGTAGTTCATTTAGCCCTGTATATGGCTTTATGCGATCAACTATTTTATCTTGGACTTTATCGTGCTCTTTGGCCAGTTTTTTCGCGTCAAAGTCGGTATGATTACCTGCTAACAATTGCTCGTAGGTTTCTACTACGGGTTTACCTAGTCTCTTAATGATATAGTCTGTATCTGTTAAATGCTCTAAACCATGTTTTTTGAGGACTGTTTTATAGCCCGTGATAATTAGTTCTCGGGTATCTAGCAGTGTTCCGTCTGAATCAAAAATGATCGCTTTGATTTGTGTTTTCATGATTAAAGTTTCAAGCCAATCTAGCTGCTACATTTTAATTTCGGCGTCGCAACCAGCAGGTAGGCTAAGATTCATCAATGAATCAATAGTCTTGGGCGTTGGCTCTAATACGTCGATTAGTCGTTTGTGTACGCGCATTTCAAACTGTTCACGGCCTTTTTTATACTGCGCCGGTGCCTTGACTACTGTGTATACAGTTCGTCGCGTAGGCAGTGGAATCGGTCCAGCAATTGTAGCGCCCGTACGCAGTGTTGTGTCTACGATTTGTTTTGTTGCTTGGTCTATGACTTTATGGTCATAAGCCTTAAGACGGATTCTTATCCGTTGGGTTGTTGAAGCAACAGCCTTCGCTGGTTTATCCTGAGCTTGTCGAACGGTTTTTGCTTCAGTTGTTTTCGCGTCAGTTTTTTTGGCATCAGCCATATAAAAACCCTTTCTATGTTTGCGATGTAACATCTTTGCAACGTTATATAGAACGAGTGCAACGACTTTTAGTCATCACGATTAATTTACTCAATGTATTTTACATGAAAAACTAAAAGTAAACAACTTTACGTGGAATTAGTAAAGTACTATACTTGTTCGCATGCAGAAACGTGTCAAGAAATATGTTAGAACCGCTGCCCTATCAGGCGTTGCTGGATTCATAGCCGGATATAAAACTTCCCCGACTACTACCGAGCACTATTTACACAAACACCTCGGACATAACACTTTCACTTTTGATAGCAAGGCTGTTAAGCGCGCTTCATGGGCAGCTTTTCGGGCTACTGGGTTAAGCCCAACACCTTGGGCAGTCAAACACCGCATACATCATTCACCTCTTGATTCTCAAGAACCTAATACTCGATCAAGAGCCCTCTCTGCAGCTGTTCGTGCCGTATTAACTAATAGGGTTGAGGCTGAAAGAGCAATAGCCGACCCGGAAACATTGCGGCATATAACGTACAGGGATGGTGTAGCTGATCCGCTCATCGATACCACAGGGGAATCGCCATCGCTTAAATTTCAGAACACACTGGATGAATGGCTTTCGCGACATCCCGTGCTCGAGAGAGCCGCGCCGATAGCAACGATCGCTATTTTAAGCGCTGCTGGAACTGCTTGTCTTAAAAAACCATTATCTGAATCCGTCGTCGGTTCGACTGCTTTTGTTGCTGGGTTTGCGGCAGCAACGTATTTGCCGGGCCTTATAGCTGCTTATCCTGAAAGAAAAGACGGATATAGATCTCCGACTGAGGCGGGCATTGACTTGCCAGATCATTATCAACGAGTGTTTGGTAATTATGCTTTGCATGCATCACACCATTTAGGACCTCATCTTTCTGACCCCCCGGGCGTCGTATCGTACAATCGAGATCTACGCACCAGTCAATTCTTAGAAGTCCACGGCTTAGGTCATGCGCATGATGGTCAGCTAGTAGCAACTAACTCGTAAGTTAAATTTAAAAAACCTGGTTTTAACACCAGGTTTTTTAAATTTAGTGTGAGTAGTATTACTTAGTGATTTTTGTTACTACTCCAGCACCGACTGTTCGTCCACCTTCACGGATAGCGAAGCGTTGACCTTGGTCCATCGCAATAGGTTGGATCAGTTTAACCTTGAAGGTTACTGTGTCACCTGGCATAACCATTTCTTTGTCAGCAGGAAGCTCTACTTCGCCTGTTACATCAGTTGTACGGAAGTAAAACTGTGGCTTGTAGCCTTTGAAGAATGGCGTGTGTCGTCCACCTTCATCTTTGTTTAGGATGTAGACTTCTGCGTCAAATTCTGTGTGTGGAGTTATTGAACCCGGTTTTGCAATAACCTGACCGCGTTCGATGTCGTCTCGCTCGATTCCTCGTAGTAGGATTCCAGCGTTATCGCCAGCCTGTCCTTGGTCTAGGTTCTTTTTGAAGGCCTCGATGCCAGTTACTGTTGATTTCTTAGTATCGCGTACCCCAACGATTTCGACTTCGTCGTTAAGCTTTACTACACCTGTTTCGATTCGCCCCGTAGCAACAGTTCCACGTCCCTTGATAGAGAAAACGTCTTCGATGGCCATTAGGAAAGGTTTGTCGAGATCGCGTTTTGGTTCTTCGATGTAGTCGTCCAGGGCTTTAACTAATTCCATAACAGCATCTTCGTCAGATGCGCTGCCTTCTAGGGCCTTTGTTGCAGAACCTTTGATGATAGGCGCATCTTCGTCGTAACCATTCTTTGCAAGTAGTTCACGAATGTCCATTTCTACTAGTTCTACTAGTTCTGGGTCGGCAAGGTCCATCTTGTTCATGAATACAAGAATCTTTGGAACACCAACCTGTTTTGCGAGCAATACGTGCTCACGGGTCTGAGGCATGGGGCCATCAGCAGCAGATACCACAAGTATTGCGCCATCAATCTGTGCAGCACCAGTAATCATGTTCTTGACGTAGTCAGCGTGTCCCGGCATGTCAACGTGAGCGTAGTGTCGTTTTTCGCTCTCGTATTCTTGGTGAGAGGTTGCGATGGTTATACCACGAGCTTTTTCCTCTGGAGCGTTGTCAATCTGTGCGTAGTCAACTTTTTTGTTAACATCACTTGGGAGCTTCTTAGCAAGTACAGTAGTTATAGCTGCAGTTAGTGTAGTTTTACCATGGTCAACGTGCCCCATAGTACCTACGTTTACGTGAGGCTTAGTTCGATCAAAATCTGCCATTTATTAATTCTCCTTTTATCTTGTTTTGCAAAGATTTTAATTACTTATTTTGTTTCGCATACACGAGCAACAGCTCACGCGAGTTACCAAAGTATTCTATCGAATTCATAAGAATTTGTAAAGCACAGGATAGACTAGATATTAACATGCCAAAATTAGTTTAAGAATTACGAATAAAGCTATTGATTAAAACGGTTCTGCATTGTCGATTTTGCCTACCCTATATGGTATCCCATATTCACGCACTGAAATTTTTGTGCTATTTTCGAGAGATATTTTTCCGAAAATTTCTAAAATAATTGTACTTGTATATAATGCTTAAGTATAATAAAATTCAAAAATGAAAACTAAACAAAAAAAATCAAAAAGAAACTTCGCTCCTATCATACTAACTCTATCAGTGATAGCACTGGTTATTGCTGGATTGTTTGCACTAGGTCGAGGTTATTTTATCTCTAAATACTCCGAAGCAGAATCTAAAAACTATAACAAGACTTATCCAGCTGGGGATATTGTTAATTATAAACCCACACCATTTAAATATTATAGAGGTAAGTTAGTATCAGTACGGTCTCAAGGCGGGAATATACGTATGCCGGCAAAATCCGGCGGTCCCCAAATTAACGGTTGGAGGATGAACCACGACGATGAAAAATACACTAGCGATAATGAAGGTTGGGTCTACTTAAGCAAGTGGTTCACCGTACCTACGTCTAAACGTCCAATGGCAGTGTATGTTTGCTGGCGAGCATTGAGTAAAAATACAACCATAAAACTACGTTTTAGCAAAGGCATCAATGCAGTCTGGACAGACAAGATGGGTGCGTATCATATAAATTTCACCCATAAATATGAAACCGATCCCAATCGGTATCGCGAAATTGCATGTTGGGGTTTTTATGATGTTGGCTATAAAACAGTCGTACCTAAATCACATCCACAGAATGAGCCAATACGTCGGGGACAATATGCAGTAAGAAGAAAAGAATCTATAAAAGCACAACTTTTCATTAAAGTCCCGGAGGGTGGCATTGAGCTAGCTTCTATCAAAGTCTTCGAGCCAACGAAACCACCAGAGAAAGACAGCAATGGATATTACCTGAGACAGTTTGAATCGGACATCACAAGATAATTATTAAATATTTGAAAGAAGACTAAACATATGAAGTCAAATAAAAAAACTCGAAGTAGAAATCATAAATTTCAACCAATTTTAATAGTATCTTTACTCGTGGGTTTAATCCTTGTTCTAGGATCATTTGTATACAAAAATAATTTACTAAACATTAGAGATTCAGACGCCCAATCTAAGCATTACAGTAAAACGTACCCAGCTGGTGACGTAGTTGAAAAAGGACGAGTCCGTGTACTTAATTACAATGACGCGGATTACGAAAATAACAATGAAGATCCGAATGATCAAAGTATCCCATATACTAACTGGAGGTCTATTGGAAAAAAAGTAAAAATTTCACCTAAAAAAGGTAGTGCGAAAATCAACGGGTGGGCAACGACTGTAAGCCCTAATATACCTAGAATGAGGTATATTTCTAAATTAATTACTATTCCTAAGCCTGAGAATAATCAAAACAGACCTATGGCGATACAGCTCTGTTGGAAAGCAAAAAACTATAACGCCAATGTCTCAATATCTTTATATAGAGAGAAAGCAAAGAGTTGGTACCCAGAAGCCGTTAATTACAACCATAGAAATGAAAGCGACAAAACGGCTTCAAGACTTGGTTGCTATGGTTTTAGTGAGTATGTATATGACACTAATGACTACGGCGATCCGGTTAACAGACAAATAAAAGTGAGGGTTTACGTTGCCGTTCTAGGTGGACCAATAGAAATTGCTGCTATAAAAGTAAAAAGTATCGACTTGCCAACAGGCGATTACGTTGGGATGCGCGCTGATTATGTTACCGGTAAGTACTTCGGTGATGGAACAAATATTCAAAAATAAGCATTCGCTTGATTGTATTTCAGTAACGCCAAATCAATCTAAAACTAAACAGTCCTAGAGTAGATTAGAGCTAAATAAAGATTTCTTTTAGCTCTATTTACTGTTTTTGGCTACTATTGCTTCTGCCACGTGCCCAGGAACATCAGCATAATGGTCTAATTCCATACTAGAGCTTGCGCGTCCCTGTGTATTACTACGTAGATTGGTTGTGTAGCCGAACATTTCACCAAGTGGGACAAATGCAGTTATTTCCTTGATCCCGCTAGACAGGTCTTCCATAGATTCGATTCGTCCACGTTTGGCATTTAGGTCACCGATGACCTCGCCCATAAAGTCTTCTGGAGTAACAACTACTACTTTCATGATCGGCTCGAGTAGTACTGGGTTTGCTTGCTTGAAACCACTCTGGAAAGCCATAGACCCGGCTATTTTGAAGGCCATTTCGGAAGAGTCCACGTCATGGAAACTACCATCATACAGTTCTGCCTTTACGTCTACGACTGGATAGCCAGCCAGTACGCCGTTGGCCATGGCCTCGATTATTCCCTCTTTAACAGGTTTTATGTATTCGCTTGGGATTACTCCACCCTTGATAGAATTAATGAACTCGAAACCCTTGCCGGCCTCGTTCTGGGATAGTCGTAGCCATACGTCGCCGTATTGACCTCGTCCACCAGATTGTCTAATGAACTTACCTTGAACCTCTACGTTGTCTTTACGCAATGTTTCACGGTATGCAACTTGGGGTTGTCCAATGTTAGCCTCTACCTGGAATTCTCTTTTCATACGATCAACGATGATTTCCAGGTGTAATTCTCCCATTCCAGAGATAATAGTCTGACCTGTTTCCTCGTCAACATGTACACGGAATGTAGGGTCTTCCTCTGCTAGGCGTTGCAAGGCAAGACTCATTTTTTCTTGATCGGCTTTTGTCTTTGGCTCGATAGCAATAGATACAGGTGGTTCTGGGAATTTTATATTCTCTAGCACTAGAGGGTTGGCCTGGTCGCACAAAGTGTTACCTGTCGTGGTGCCTTTTAGACCTACGATAGCTGCGATGTCACCAGCACAAATTTCAGTGATGTCTTCGCGCTTATCAGCCTGCATACGAACAACGCGTCCAACTCGCTCTTTTTCGCCCGTAGAACTGTTGTAAACATATGATCCTGCTTGCAGTTTTCCAGAATAAACACGTACGAAACAAAGTTTTCCGACAAATGGATCAGTTGCAATCTTAAAGGCAATTGCAGCCATAGGTTCAGACTCTGACGGTTTTCGTTCAACTTCGTCGCCAGTCTTGGCGTGTTGGCCCCACACAGATCCACGATCTAGAGGTGAAGGCAAGAAATCGTTAACGCTATCTAGTACCTTTTCAACAATCACACCACGGCCATCTCCACCTGTTACGGGGAAAAAATTAGCTGTCTTTGTTGCTGTTCGGATAGCTTGACGTATTTCGTCCTCTGACAGTCCTTCTTCACCGACTTCGAAGAACTTCTCGAGCATTTCTTCGTCTTCGGCGACGGCATTCTCTACTAGAAGACTACGGTATTTTTTAGCCTTATCTAACATATCTTCAGGGATTTCACCCTCGACTAGCTCGTGATCGGTGAACTCTTTGTAACTGTAGGCTTTCATAGTAATCAAATCAATCACACCGTTAATAGACTGTTCAAACCCGATTGGTAGGTGTATTGGGAAAGCACGCTTTGTTAGCCGCGCATGAATAGTGTCCAGTGATTTATAGAAATCACCACCTGTTTGGTTGATTTTATTAATAAAACAGATGCGAGGAACGTTATACTTGTCTGCCTGACGCCATACAGTCTCAGACTGTGACTCTACACCCATTTTACCGTCAAACACCGTTACAGCGCCGTCTAGAACGCGTAGAGAGCGTTCTACCTCCGCAGTGAAATCAATGTGTCCAGGCGTATCAATAATATTGATCTTATGACCCTTCCAAAAACAAGTCACGGCAGCAGAAGTAATCGTGATGCCTCGCTCACGCTCTTGAGCCATCCAGTCAGTGGTCGTCTCGCCCTCGTGAACAGCACCAATTTTGTGCTTTAGACCTGTACGGTACAAAATACCTTCGGTGGTTGTGGTTTTACCTGCGTCAATATGTGCGATAATCCCAATGTTTCTATAATTCTTCAGTTCTATCTTTTTTTCTGCCATATTTATCCTTTTATTGTATTTGATACATGTCTTCTATAGCTTCTCTCAGCCCTTCACCCGCTCCGCCATATCGCAGTGAATCTTCTACGGTGCCCCTGTCCCATAACATAGATGAGCCATCTCGGGTATCACCAGTCATATCAGGTAGTGCTTCTGGTCCAATAACTGCCAATAGCCCATGTTTTGGTAAATCAGGACGATTGACTCGCCCTAAATTTTTTTCTCCGTTAACAAATCTAACGATATGACCATCTTCTTTCTCTAGCGATATCAGTTCAGTAGCTACTAATAGTCCGGCGGAAGTTGGGCGATAGCATCTGGGCAGCTCTAACATATCTAATCGATTGAAATGTGCGTCGATGACGTGCATCACTTGGTTCTGAGGCGTATACCAACGATCTGTCTCAAATGACGACATAGTCTAAATCCTTACCGTGCGAAGTGCGCGAAGGCACGGTTGGCTTCGGCCATTTTATGCGTATCTTCACGCTTTTTAACTGCCGTTCCAGTATTGTTGTAAGCATCTACTAACTCGATTGCTATACGATCAACGGTACTCATCCCAGACTTAGCACGTACAGCCGTAACAAACCACATTATAGTTAGGTGTGATTGTCGCTGACCTTTGACTTCGAAAGGAATCTGATAGTTTGCGCCACCAACACGGCGAGAGCGAGTCTCGACACTAGGTTGAATGTTTTTTAAAGCTTGTTCAAATACTTCTAGAGGGTTCTTGACCTTTAGCTTGTCGGCTGCTTTTTGCATACCACCGTATACAAGGCTTTCGGCAACTTGTTTTTTACCGTCTAGCATAAAGCGGTTAATGACACGTTGCACCATAACGCTGTTATACAGTCGGTCAGCTGGAATATCTCGAATTAGTGATTTGGTCTTTTTCCTAGGCATTTTGAACCTCATTTTCAACAGCTGGTTGTAGCGGCAACATATTTTGCACCCTAAGGTCAGAACCGCACTCTTCGCCGCGCCTGATTAGTACTGCAGATTCTGGATTGTTTTCATATTCTCGTCGACACGCAGTAACGTTTCTTCCTTCGTCACCGCTACCACGAACAAGGTTTTTACAAGGATCACCGCTGTAAGGACAAGTCATAAATTCCATTATTTGCCTGCCTTTTTGGTGCCATATTTAGAACGGCCTTGTTTTCGGTCTGAAACGCCTTGAAGATCAAGTGCGCCACGTACAATGTGGTATCGCACACCAGGAAGGTCAGGAACTCGTCCACCGCGAATCAGCACAACAGCGTGTTCCTGTAGGTTGTGCCCTTCTCCGCCGATGTAGGCCCATACTTCGTATCCATTTTGTAATCGCACGCGGGCAACTTTACGGAGTGCAGAGTTAGGTTTTTTCGGTGTTTTTGTCGTTACCTTCACACAAACACCACGCTTGAAAGGTGAAGATTTTTCATAGTTCTGGGTTTTTAGGTTATTTACCACGCGGTGCAGTGCCGGAGATTTTGACTTCTTCGTTACCTTTACTCGTGGTTTTCGTACTAGTTGGTTAATTGTTGGCATATGAAATAGTATCCTATCAGCTTTCTTCTTCTTCGTCAACAGGGGTAGCTTTTTTGTCGTAAGCGTCAAAGCCTGTTCCAACGGGAATCATGCGTCCCAAGATTACGTTTTCTTTAAGACCACGCAAGTGATCTACTTTACCACTGGTAGCAGCAGCTATTAGAACTCTGGTTGTATCCTGGAAGCTAGCGGCAGACAAGAATGATTCTGTAGATAGTGATGCCTTTGTGATTCCTAGTAGTAACTGGCTGTAATCGACTAGTTTTTTGCCAGCTTTAGCTAACTCTTCGTTAGTATCTAGTACGTTTACTTTGCCAACGATATCTCCTGTTACAAATTCGCTGTCTCCTGCATCTTCAATTTGGACACGAGAGAACATTTGTCGGACGATTACCTCTAAGTGTTTGTCAGCAATATTCTGTCCTTGTGATGCGAAAATCCTGAGGATTTCGTTCATTATGTATCGTTGAGTTGATTCGACGCCCTGCAGTTTCATTAGTTCGTGCAGATTGATTGATCCGTTGGTTAGCCTCTGGCCAGCGACAACAGAATCGCCGTCTTTTACTAGAAGTTGTTTATATCCAGGGACCTCGTAGCGCTCTATCTCTTGCTTTGTTGGCGAAATGACTATTGCAGATTTGTTGACAGACGCTTTTCCAGCAATTGGCGCAACAAGTATATCTGAATCGTTTTCTGCAGCTGCAAGAACATCTCCAACCGCAACTTCAGTACCGCTCTTAATATGAGCTTTCCTGCCAGCAAGTTTTAGGGCTACTTCATCTTTTTCGTTAGACGTAACTTGGACAATATAGTGGTCGCCATCTTCCCATACATTTGCGGTTCCTGCTACTTCTGATAGGAACGCTTGGCCTTTTGGTGCTCGACATTCAAAGATTTCTTCAACACGAGGCAAACCAGTTGTAATGTCTTCTCCTGCGACTCCACCAGAGTGGAATGTACGTAGGGTCAACTGGGTACCAGGCTCCCCGATACTCTGAGCGGCTACAACACCTATTGGGTAGAATGCCGTAACTAGGTTACCAGTAGCTGGGTCAACACCATAAGATTTTCTCGATACTCCACGAGGGCTACTGCAGCTAAGTACACTCATGATTCTGACGGAATCAATTGATTCATCGGCGTCAATTTCTGCTGCAATTGCACGTGTTACTAGTTCGCCCTTTTTGACGTATTTTCCAACATTCTCAGCAACAAACCGACCTTCAAGTCGAGAGCCTAGAGTAACTCCAATTTCCTTGGAATCAGACCTTGTCACAGGGAATCCTGGGTCTGCAACCTGCTTGTCGTCAGTGAATACATCCTGTGAAACATCTACTAGACGACGAGTTAGATATCCTGAATCGGCTGTTTTTAGTGCGGTATCAATCATACCCTTTCGAGCACCACGGGTTGCCGTGAAGTATTCTAGTGGGTTTAGCCCAACTTTGTAGCTCGAACGAATAGGAAGCTCGATAGCACGACCTGTGGCTTCGGTTGTCACACCAAGCATACCAACCGCGGTCATAACCTGACCAATGTTACCTCTAGCTCCTGAAACAACGGCTGTTGACATGGCGTTGTCCTCTTCTGAGAACTGTTCACTAAGCACATTTTGCACAGTAGCGTTAACATTTTTCCAGTTTTCAATCGTCAATCGATATCTTTCTTCGTCAGTAATGAATCCCTGGTTGAACTGTTCGCTAATTCCGGTAGCTTTCTTTTCACCTTCTTCGAGCATCTCTTTCAGACCAGCTACATCGCTGAAATCTGACATACCAAGAGATAATCCTGAAACGGTAGCGTACTGGAATCCGATATCTTTTAGGTCGTCTGCAAGTCTTGCGGTCAAATCTTGGCCATAAGCAAAGTAAACATCGGCCATTACGCGTTGTAAACGCTTTTTAGTCATTGTGTCGTCCTGGAATGGGAAATCTTCTGGGAAGATTTCATTGAATAGTACACGACCAAGAGTTGTTTCGCGGATCTGTCCACGGAATGATAGTCGAACATGGTTCTGAAGCTGGATCTTTCCGGCCTCGTACGCCATAACTGCTTCGTCTAGAGAACTGTATGATTTGGACTCTTTTGAAAACCCGGGACGTTCGTATGTCAGATAGTAGCAGCCCAGAACGATATCTTGCTCGATATGCAAAATTGGCGATCCATCAGCTGGTTTTAGTAAGTTTTTATTACTTGCCATAATTTCGCGAGCTTCTTTTTGTGAAGCTGCAGAAAGTGGCAAGTGAACAGCCATCTGGTCACCATCGAAGTCAGCGTTAAAACCTTTACAGACTAGAGGGTGCAGTTGGATAGCTTTTCCTTCTATTAGCACAGGTTGGAATGCCTGGATACTTAGACGGTGGAGTGATGGAGCACGGTTGAGTAATACATATTTTTCTTTAGTAACTTCGTCCAGTGCATCCCAAACAGGGGTTTCGCCTAGTTCTATCATTCGTGATGCAGACCTGATGTTATGAGCAAATTCGTTTTCGATTAGGTAACCGATAACGAATGGCTTGAATAGCTCTAGAGCCATCATCTTTGGCAAACCACATTGATGCATTCGTAGCTCTGGTCCAGCAACAATCACTGAACGACCAGAATAATCTACGCGTTTTCCAAGCAAGTTTTGACGGAAACGACCTTGTTTACCTTTTAGCATGTCACTCAAAGATTTTAGTCGTCGTCGTTGGCCACTAGCAGCAACAGCACGACCAGATCGTGCGTTACCGTTATCAATCAAAGCATCCACTGCTTCTTGAAGCATTCTTTGTTCGTTTCTACATATCACTTCTGGAGCGTTAAGATCCATAAGTTTTTTCAGACGATTATTTCGGTTAATAACTCGTCGGTACAAGTCATTTAGATCTGATGTCGCAAATCGTCCACCGGTTAACTGAACCATCGGTCGAAGGTCCGGAGGGATAACTGGAAGTACAGTTACGCACATCGAGTTAGGCTTGATGCCGGCCCGTTGCATACTTTCTAGTAACCGGAGTCTTTTCATCAATTTCTTCTTCTTTTGACCCTTCGAGTCCTCGGTCTCTTTGCTAAGTCGAGCAATTAACTCTTCTAAGTCAATTTCGTCCAACATACTCTTTAGAGCGGCGCCACCCATTCCGACATCAATCATATCTTGCAATTCATCTGGTAGCTCATGGTAGTCGTTCTCGCTAACCAAACCATACTTAACCAAACTATCTAGTTGCGCTTTAAGCACTTCGTAGTTAGCGTTCAGCTCTTCTAGTTCTTTTGTTTGCATTTCGGCTAGGGCTTTTACATTCGCGTCTTCTTTTTTCGCTTCTTCTTCGTATCTAGACTTGATAGCTAAAGTTGCAGCCTTTAGTTCGGCCTCTTTATCAGATCGGTATTTTTCAACTGCTTTAGAGTCTACTTTTTTAATAATGTAACTCGCGAAGTAGGCTACGCGCTCCAGGCTCTTAACTGTCATGCCTAGCAATAAGCCCATTGCTGACGGGGTGCCCCGTAGGAACCAAATGTGCCCAACAGGTGCAGCAAGCTCGATATGACCCATTCTTTCACGTCGCACAATACTTCGCGTTACGATTTCGCCGTTCTTATCAACAGCTGCCTCTCGTGATCGAACACCTTTGTATTTAGTGTCGTGAGGATTAATATCTTTTACTGGACCGAAGATTCTTTCGCAAAATAGTCCGTCTCTCTCTGGTTTTTGTGTTCGGTAGTTAATGGTTTCTGGTTTTAAGACCTGACCATGAGACCAATCCAAGATGTCTGCCGCGCTAGCAACAGCTAGGCGCACTGCGTCGAAGTCAGCAATATCTGGTCCGTGTGAATATCTACGCATTTGTGCTCTCCTCTACTTTATCTTGTGTCTCGTCATCTATAACTGGCGCGTCATCGTCATCCGGCGGAATGCCAGAACTACTAATTTCGTCGTCAATTTCCATAATGTCAAACTCATCAACGCCGTCTTCTTTCGAAACATCAACCTCGGATATTTCTGGTGAAGGAACAGCAACTTCTGAAATGTGTTTTGACTCGTCTTTTATGTTCTGAGCCAAGATTGCTTCAGCATCAATAGCCTCGTCGCTTGCAATCAAGTCGACTTTTAGTCCAAGTCCTTGCAGTTCTTTAACCAACACATTGAAACTTTCTGGAACCTTTGGTCCTACAATTTCAGTGCCTTTTATGATAGATTCATAGGCTTTTGAACGACCATAAACATCGTCAGACTTGATAGTTAACATTTCTTGAAGTGTATGTGCAGCACCATATGCTTCTAGTGCCCAAACTTCCATTTCCCCGAACCTCTGACCACCATTTTGGGCTTTTCCGCCGAGTGGTTGTTGAGTGACCATCGTGTATGGCCCCGTGGAACGTGCATGAATCTTGTCCACAATCATGTGATTTAGCTTGATCATGTACATAGCACCGACAGTTGTTTTTTCACTAAATGGCTGCCCAGTACGGCCGTCGTAGAGTTGTTGCTTACCATCAGCTGGTTTACCAGCTTTAACTAACAGCTCTTGAATTTTTTCGATCGGTACCCCATTAAACGGTGGTGAAACTACTTTCATACCTAGTGCATGTGCTGCCATCCCAAGGTGGGTTTCAAACAGCTGTCCAATGTTCATACGACTAGGCACACCTAGAGGGTTCAACAATATGTCTACAGGTGTTCCGTCTTCGGTAAATGGCATATCCTCGACAGGTAGTACTCGCGCAATAACTCCTTTGTTACCGTGGCGTCCACCCAATTTGTCTCCAACAGCAATTTTTCTCATCTGAGCAACAAATACTTGGATTTGCATTAAAACACCGGCTTTTAGCTCGTGGCCGTTCTCTCTGGAGAAAATCTTAACTCCAACAACTTTTCCGTGCTTTCCGTTGCTCATTCTCTGAGAAGTGTCACGAACATCTTTAGCTTTTTCACCGAAGATAGCACGTAGAAGTCGTTCTTCGCTTGATAGTTCTTGTTCACCTTTTGGCGTAATTTTTCCTACTAGTATATCGCCGGGGTGTACTTCTGCACCGATTCGAACAATTCCTTCGTCGTCAAGGTGACGGAGAGCTTCCTCTGAAACATTTGGAATATCACAAGTAATTTCTTCTGGTCCTAGTTTTGTTTCGCGGACTTCAGTCATGTAGTCAACGATGTGGATAGAAGTTAGTGTGTCATCTTCGACGAGTTTTCTAGAAATGATTATCGCGTCTTCGAAGTTATATCCATTCCAAGGCATGAAAGCGGCAATCAGATCTTTTCCTAATGCTAACTCACCACCTTGTATAGACATTCCTTCTATAATTGGATCACCTTTTTTGAGCTTGTCACCAGTGTTAACTACAACTTTTTGGTTAATACAGCTACCTTCGTTGCTTCTTACGAAGTGTTGCGGATAATAGGTAACTTTTCCAGCGTTTTTGTACTTCATGACAACTTCGTTACCGTCGGCTTTTACTACTTCGCCGTCTTCTTCTGCAGCTGTTAGCTGACCAGTGTTCTCGGCGACAACAGTTTCTAATCCAGTTCCTACTAATGGTGACTGAGGTTGAATCAGTGGCACAGCTTGACGTTGCTGGTTGCTACCCATAAGACTTCGGTATACGTAGTTCTTTTCAATAAATGGAATTAATCCAGCGCTTGATCCAATAATTTGGCGTCTAGATGCATCCATGTGTGTTACTTCGTTAGAGTTTGTTTCACCGGCTTTTAGTCGGATTCGGGCAGAAACACGCTCTCGGGCAAAATATCCGTCATCACCATACGCTTCTGCTGCGCTAGCAATAACTGCTCGCTCTTCGTCAGCAGCATCCAGAAACTCGATTTTATTCGTTACTTTTGATTTTACAGGCCAAGTTACTTGTTTCTTAACAGTTGCGAGCTTCTTGGCGTCGGCTCCTGTAATTACCTTGCCCGCCTTTACGATAACTTTCCCTTTTTCGTCTTCTAGGTTGACGCTAGCTATGTGGCCAGTAGCATCTTTTGCAGTAACAGCGTTGATAACTTTTCTGTAAGGTGTTTCTACAAAACCATAGTCGTTAATTCGAGCATAGCTAGCAAGGTTTAGCACCAAACCAATGTTGGCGCCTTCGGGTGTTTCTACTGCACAGATACGACCATAGTGGGTTGCGTGTGCATCACGTACTTCGAATCCAGCACGCTCTCTTGAAAGACCACCTGGGCCCATAGAGCTAAGTCGTCGCTTGTGAGCGAGCTCTGATAGTGGGTTAATCTGGTCCATGAACTGAGACAACTGTGAACTAGCAAAGAACTCGCGAACAGCCGCTACAACTGGACGTGCGTTGATGAGCTGACCAGGAGTAACTGTTTCGATTTCACTCATAGACATACGATCTTTTGTATTGCGTTCCATTCTAAGTAGTCCGATTCGGAACTGGCGTTGGACTAGTTCTCCTACCAATTTGACTCGTCTATTAGCCAAAGAGTCGATATCATCTGCTGGCTCTTGAGTATTATTCAGCCTAATAATCTCAGAAATAATCGCTGTTAGGTCTTCTAGGCGCATAATGCGGTTTTCGGCAGTATTTGGGATATCTATGTCTAAACGTTTGTTTATTTTGTAGCGTCCAACACGCGAGAAATCGAATCGTTTAAAGTTATAAAACATGTTTTCTAGCAGTGAGCGTGCGTTATCAACGGTAGCCAAGTCACCAGGTCGTAATCGTCTATAAACCTCGATAAGAGCATCGTTCGTACCTTTTGCAGGGTCTTTGTCGATAGTTAGGTCAATATAATTGCGTTCGCCCTGGTCTACATGCGCAAAAGTTTCACGCATTTTCGCTTCGTTCATGCCTAATGCTCGTAGCAAGGTCGTTACCGGGATCTTTCGTTTTCGGTCAATTTTGACGTACAAAGCACCGTTTGCAGCAGTTTCGAACTCTAGCCATGCGCCACGGCCAGGTATAACTTTGGCACCGTACTTGTTCTTACCATTGTGTTGGTCAGCGGTAAAGAAAACACCAGCTGATCGAATTAGCTGGCTTACTACAACACGCTCGGCGCCGTTAATAACAAAAGTACCGCGAGATGTCATCCATG
>RRZU010981165.1_pt1 | contig 20560 bp, 8 predicted proteins | sample 2165561 | NCBI WGS metagenome assembly RRZU01 (sample SAMN10456909, study PRJNA506462) | wastewater metagenome | isolation source: wastewater sludge | place: USA: Moscow, Idaho | reverse complement strand
GTACTCCAGTTGCGAAATACTTGCCGGTTTCTCTACCGAAAATTCCAGTTGACTATTATCGGCACAAGATGTCAATAACATCGATGTGACTGCCGCAAATAGGAATATATTTCTATGTTTCATTTTAATTATATTTTATAATTATTGAATATACGAAGGTGTAAATGTTTCCATTTTCACACCTCTGTCGCGTACTACGAGAGTATCTTTTGTGACGTAAGTTTTTCCTCCTGTCATACTGATGGAGTAGTCCAGGTAAATGGCATCTCTATCTTTATTACCCCAGCTTTTTTTCTCACCATCCTTTACAAAAGTTCCATTTCCTGAGGCTGTAAATCCACTGGTTTTCGAAGTCACTGAACAAACTCCCTGATTATTAAAGCTCAATGCTAATGTGCATGTAGTATTCACACCAGTTTCGTTCACTACAGTTACAGGAAAGTCTACCGATGTTAGCGATACTGTTTTCAGACTTGAAATCTCATCGTTTTCCACATACTGACTGTGACGAACTTTAGTCGTACTATTAGCTCCATCTGAAATCACATCTTTGCCCCTGCGAAGGTAATTTGCATGCCATGGATTTATGAATTTTACACAATAAAGCACATAATCTTTAGGCAAAATATCCCAATATGCCGAGTTGGTTCTGGGCGCATTGCTCACTTTTGGAATGCCGGAAAGTATAGAGTCGGCGTTTGTTACTTTTGTCATACGCAGCGGAATTACATAGGTATTCTCTATGGCCTTTGGGTCGGCAAAAAAAGCATCGGTTAGTTGTACATCAACAGCTCCCATAAGTTTCTTGTCGAGCGAAATAACACCACCACCTAAACTGTAGTATGCTGATGGCATTGGTATTACATCTGAACCGTTGGCATAATGTAATTTTTCGCACAGAGTATTGTCGACCACAAAATCGATATTGATTTTCTTTTTGTTTTCATAAACACCACCCATGGTTGCATAAATTTTACATTTATGTGCATTGTCCAGACTATTATCATATACGTCCTCGCCCAATACAATTGTACGTACCGGGTATTGATAAGCAAAGTATACAGTGCTATACTTAAAGTCAGGGAATTCAACTTCCTGATTCTGACATGAGCTAAGTAGAAGCATGATAATACCTGCACAAAGTATAGATATAAATTTTAACTGTTTCATTTTCAAATAATTTTAAATTGTTAATCGGGTAATTAATTACCAGCCTGCATTTTGAGTTAATTTACTCCATTTGCGAATTTCGCTATATGGAATCGGACCGTAATTCATATAATCTTTATAATCACGTATCTCAACTTCAATAGGGGTGTAACTAGTTGAACCATCCGTTTGTTTGTCAATAAGCATTCCTTTAGCAGGCTCAACCAAACCAGCTTTCCAACGACGTAAATCCCAAAACCGTTTATTCTCGAAACAAAGTTCAATACGACGTTCGTTTCTGATGAGTTCACGCATTTTATCTTTATCGCTCTTTATGCTTTCAAGATAGGCGTCGCCATTTGATATGCCTGCACGCAAACGTATTGCTTTAATCACATCGTAAGCACTGTAAGTGTGTGTTCCGGTACCTAATGGTCCCCAGGCTTCGTTGGCAGCTTCGGCATAATTCAAGAATATTTCAGTATATCTGATATATGCTGTATAGTGCTTTTGCTCAGTTTTGTACTGCGGATCCGGATTACAATCGGGGCGTAACAGTTTAAGCAAATAGTAACCTGTACGGGTCGATAGCCCATTGTCTTTATTGATACCATCCTTATTTGTACTATATGCAGCAGTTGTGATTACGGAGTTGTTAGGACCCTGCTTGCCGCCGTTTACCAGGATATATTTTGTTAAGCGTGGATCTCTGTTTTGATACGGATTATTTGATTGGTATCCACTAAAACTTTCAGTAATTGGAAATCCGTTTGATGCAGGGAAAGCGTCTACCAGATTCTGTGTTGGGTTTACCCTCCCACTACCATAAAGAGATGGTGGAAAATTATTAGTTTCCAGTGTATTGCTTTGCCCTATTCCACCTCTCCAGATTATTTCGGCCGGATTAGCGCCGGCTGATAAACCATTTATTTCAGCTGTATTTGCATACCATGTAGCGCCTGATGGAGCTAATCCACTTACTCCGTTAATTCGGTCAAGTACTACAGCTGCATAATCGGCTGCAGTTTCCCAATTTACATTGGTACCTGCACTGTATGCCGGACTTGCAGCTAACAGAGCCACCTGAGCCTTGATAGCTTCCACAATTCGGGCAGTAATACGCCCCTTCATGATTTTACCATTTACCCGATTGTAATCGCTGGCATTTGTAACACCAATTGTTTGGTATTTGGCCGGTATGTTTGAATCGGAAATGTCTTCAAAATCAAGAGGAAGTAGACCAAGCGCAGTGTTAGCATCACTCATAATCTGCTCTACGCATTCCTGAAATGTATTTCGCGGAAGATTAAAGTCAGAATTAGCAGTTTCTGGCTTAGTGACAATAGGTACACCCAACAATTGACCATCAGCTGTCCAACCTCCATGAGCCATAAGCAGGTAATACATTTGAAGTGCTCTGAGAGCATATGCTTCACCTTTTAAGCGGTCGTTGTACATGGTTTTTATTTTCTCATCTTTTGCCCAAGTTACTTTATCTACATTGTCGATAAAGATATTCAGGTACTGGATGGCATTTTTACGAGCCTGCCATTGCGACATAGGGTCGTTGCTTGATGTCCATGACCCCGTAGCCATTTTTAAATAGGCACTTGCATTATCATTTGTTACAGCATCATCTGTAGCCATATCTGTATCCGGATTAGATGAGTACGGTAGCAGAATATATGCATTGGCCAGAATGCCTTGGGCATAGGTGGGTTCAGCATACATAGCCTCAATCGAGCGGATGTTCTCTATTTCGGGGGTGAACACATCTTCGCACGAAATCAAAAATGGTAACAGAGCCAAAAATATTATTATTTTTTTCATAACTTACTACTTATTAATTAAAATACTACTTTAACACCTACATTATAAAAGCGGGTCTGAGGTGCCGAACCAATGCTAAGTTCCATCGTCTCTTTTTCTTTTGCAATAGTTAACAGATTTGAACCACTTATATAGGCCGATACACCTTTAATCACGCTGTTTACAAGTATTTCTTCAGGTAAATCGTAAGTCAACTGCAATTTAGCGATATTGAATCGGTCGGTTTTATATAACCAGAAATCGGAATTCCTGAAGTTATTTGCACCTGTTTGTGTGGTAAGGCGTGGAAAAGTAGCAGTTTCTTTTGTTTGTTCTGTCCAGCGTTCACGCACTATTTCAGAGTATTTTCCATTACCATATACCCAGTGATATGAACTGTTTTTCATGGCTACACCTCCAAATCCTCCTGTTCCCAAGGCAAAGAAACTGAAGTTTTTATACTTTAAGGTTAAATTTACACCAACTGTAAGTGGTGTACCATACCATCCGCCTCGTCCTAAATATACTTCGTCTTTTTCATCGATAATATTATCATTATTCTGGTCCACATATTTCAGGTCGCCAGGTTTAATGGTACCACCAAACTTTTGTTTTGGTGAGTTATCAACATCCTGTTGGTCGTTGAAAAATCCTACTGTTTTCAACCCCCATACACCGTCAATTTGCTTTCCGGTTCGATTCTGATATGCGTACTGATAGTTCTCGTCTCTTTTAGTTGCTTCAGTAGTATAATAGGTTGCTGATACTCCAACGTTCAGGTCTACTTCTCCCATTTTTTTGTTATAATTTACATTGAAATCGAACCCTGTACGTTTGTTGTTATTGAAGTTTGTATAGGGGATAAACGATGCCGATGGATAGCCTGTAGAAAAATAGCTTGGATAAATGGTAGATGGAATAATTATTAATCCTTCCATTGAGTTTACAAAGAATGACGCATCAGCAGTAATACTGTTGTTAAACAATGCTGTGCGGGCATTTACTGATAACTCTTTGCGCTTAATGAAGCTCAGGTTTTTGTTTTCACCTCGAACTGAATTTGTTGAACGCTCAGATGTACCATCGCCCCAGCCCCACCATGCACCGTTTGCTTGCGTATAATTCGACTCATACATATAATAATTGCTTATGTCTAAATCGGTATTTAATTCGCTTGCTGAAGCGCTTATCGTTAAATCATTGATCACATCGGACTTACTTAGGAAACTTTCATTAGCTATTTTCCAACCCACTGTTGCAGAGGGTGAAAATGCACCTCTATTACCTTCGGCTAATCGAGCCGAATGTACCTGTGCTGCACCTAAATCTATAAAATATTTGTTTGCGTAATTATAGCTGAGTTGTAGCCCTAAGTTTGCATTTGTAGTGCGATGGTAAACTTCCGATTCGGTACGTTGAAATCCGGCAGCAACCAATACGGCTGAGAAATTATGTACATCGTCAATATTGGTTACATAATTAAATTGTCCGGAAAAAGCAATTGTTTGCCTGTTAGTACTTCCCGAAATGTTTTGGGTGCCATCTTTTTTGTCGTTGCCTTCTTTTTTCAGAGCAGATATAACATCAGTTCCATTAAAGTTCGACCAGGTTGGTGTATAAATACTATAACTATTATTATACGAAGTGTTGTAAGTAGTAGCATAGTCGATGGCCAACATAGTATTGAAAGAAAGACCTTTGAGTATTTTTCTTAAATCAAAATCAATTTTCGTATCGAACTGAAACTGACGACTGGTGTACTTGTTGTATCCGGCTGCATAATAATCAGCAAAAATATTGGTTTGTTCCTGTGCAGTACCACTTAGAAAGTATTTTCCATCTATAATATTCGATGTGTTATTTAGAAGCAAGATCGAATTTAAGTCGTTCTCTTCAATAAATGAAATCGGTATTAATGGAGCAAAACGGTTCGGACGTAAGGTAGACGCAGCTTCCCAGTAATTTCCCTTTGCACCACGTGCATCGTAAAAAGTTGCATTCGCATTTACAGCTGCTTTTATGAAATCATTGATTTTGATATCAATATTACCACGTATGTTTAATCTGTTATTTCGGTTGTTTTTGGCCTCGCCAAATTTAAAGTAATCACCTTGTGTAAAATAACTGATATTTGTATAAAACTGAGCTCTGTCATTACCTCCTGTTATTTCGGCAGTAACGTCTGTACGGTTAAATGCCTTTTTCAGATAATCCGATGAATAAAAATCGATATTCGGATAGCGATAAGGATTTAGTCCGGTGCTATGGTTATAAATTGATTCGTCTGTATATGAAGTCGCAAGGCCATCGTTTGTAAGAGCCTCATTATATAAAGTCATGTATTCAGATGAACCGAGATATTTTGGGTAACCCTTAGCTACATTGTAACCGGTATTAGCACGTACGCTTACCTGTCTGTCGGCAATTTTACCACGTTTGGTAGTGATGGAAACCACACCCTTAGCACCCCTGCTACCATACAGTACTACAGCTGAAGCACTTTTCAGGAATGTTATACTGGCAATTTCAGTAGGTAATACATTGTTGGCATCACGTGGTACACCATCTACTAATACCAAATGGCTGTCCATACCCCATAATGAGTTTCCATTCCATCCGGCTACATATCCCTGCATGTTGTCCATGCTGTAAGTATTGTAGTTTTTCTTTAATAACTCCTCAATATTTATAACTGATACACCACCCATAATATTGCTTTTCTTAACATCCCGATAAGCCACATTTACCAGTGGGTCAGTATTATTTAAAGAGTCAGTTTCTGTAACCGCAGGTGTTTTCGCTCCGATTGTTTGCAACGAAGAGATAGCAACCAGCATACATAAAATGAATCTAATATTTGTTTTTTTCATTGTTTATTCATTTGTAATTAAACATTTTATTTGCTATTAGATTACCAGCCAGGATTTTGACCAAACTCAGGATACATGGATGTGTCTCTGATTTTGAGCGGAAACCAATAGTGTTTTGTTCCAAATAAGCGGGTAAGTATCACTTTTTCTCTGAAATTTGATACACGGGCATTGCGCGGATCGTTGGTTTTATAGAAGTTATCGTTTTCAACCCGATCGAACTCCTGCGATGTTTTCACATTGTAAGGATATTCGGTTAACAATAACCAACGTTGGAGGTCGTTAAACCGGAAACCTTCAAATGAAAGTTCTACAGCACGCTCTCGTCTTACTTCATTCATAAATTTGATATTATCGCCTGTATAACTTGAGTGTACATGACCGGCACCTACTCTGTCGCGCAATGTATTGATTGCTCCTTCAGCCGTTTTTGCAAAGTTGGTTGATTTAGCAGTGGCTCCACCTACTGCTGCACAAGCCTCCGCATACATCAGGTATATATCACCTAAGCGCATATATGGTAAGTAGGTATGCAAGCTTCCGCTCCAGTTATACAGTCCATCGTATTTATTACAGGTATGAGGTACCAATTTCTGAATAAAATATCCAGTACGGCTAGCGCTGGCATCCGAACGCATAGTTCCTCCTGTATGAAGTCCGCAATAACGCAAAAATTCCATATCAGCCGGCATAGTAGAGTTTACGTATTTAAATCCATCGAACACTATATCGTGATAAAAGCGCGGGTCTCTGTTTTTAAAAGGATAATTCGGGTCGAAGCCTGAATTCGGATCATTCAGAGGTAATCCATTGGCCATTCCATAATAGTTTACATAATTAGCTGTAGGCTGATGAATAATGTTATCGTGCTCCACTAATCCATTCACTTTAGGACCGAAAGTTTTTGTGGTATTCCAGTTACTACCATTGTAGTCGGTTGATGGACCACGGAAGATTGCTTCGGTTGACCCGGGCATTAACCAGTTTTGTCCGGTTGTGTAGAATATGTCTGCAAAACGTGTTTTTACAGTATCTCCATCCTGTTTTATGTGATTATAAATGTCTTTGTATTTATATTGTGCCAGTGAGTACTGTGTTTGCCCGCTTTCAACAAGGTTTAGTAATTCGCCAAGTGCTTCAGCGGCTTTAGTACAGTATGTTGCATCGTAGTCGTACGTTTTAGTCCCACCGGTTTGAGCGCCGTTTTTCATCAATGGACTACCGGCCCACAAATAGTTTTTGCCTAAATAGCCAAGCGCCATTATTTTATTGATTCGCAATGGGTTTTTGCCGGAAGTGTTTTTACCTACTTTCGTATTTTCCCAATCTATAGGCAATAAATCGGCAGCTTTTCTAAAATCGGCTCCTGCTTTATCGGCACATTCAGCATATGTCAGGCGAGGCAATTCCAGTTTTTCAGTTGGCGAAAATACTTTGTCGATGTAAGGTAATCCGCCAAAATACTGCATCAATTCAAAATGCCACCATGCTCTGAAAAAATACAACTGACCAGCTATCAGGTCTTTTTCTTCCTGTGTAGCCACCTGTAATTTATCAAGGTTTTCGAGTCCCATATTAGCTTTACGAATACAGTACCATGCATGAGGCCATAAGCCATGATGGAATTTATTGGTAGATGTTGGGTTAGCATTGTTTTTATTCAACCAGTTTCCACCTCCGGTTTGCCATGCCCAAAAGTTTCCAAGGTCAACCTGGCTCGTCATGTGCCAGTTTCCTTCCAGGTTGAAGATTTCATCGTCGCCCCAGTTCCAGGATGCGGTCCAGTCGTTTTTTTCTTTATCAGGAATACAATTGTATATTTCTTCGATATACCCCTGAAAATTTGTGAAGTTTTTAAATGCTTCTACCTCAGAAATCGTAGATTCCGGTGCTTTGTCAAGGTATGCTTCACACGAAGCAAGACCAAAAATCAGGAATAAAATTCCTCCGCCAATAATTAACGATTTGTATATTTTTTTCATTTCATTCATATGTTATAATGTGAATTTTATACCAAAATTGTAACGTCGCATAGTAGGGTAAGCTCCCTGACTACCTGCACCAGCGAAGTTGGACTCGCGGTCGTCGGGCATTTTAGACCAAACCCAAAGGTTGTTACCATTCAGGAATATCCGAAGGTTGTTTAAGCCGAGCGCTTTAATAAACCCGCCATTAAATGTATAGGCGATTTCAGCGTTTTTCAAGCGAACATATGAACCATCGAACATATACTGTGTTCCTTCGTTGTAAGTGGGTGTTGAGTTCCATCGCGGGGTAGTAACGTCTGCATTGTGATGATCGTCGGCCCACCAGGTTCCCATGTCATATACCGTATTAAGTTTACTTCCAAAACTGGTAAGGTTTACTACACGGGTTACATTGTTAACACCGTAGAATTGTGCAAATACACTGAAACCTTTCCATTCGAAACCAAATGTGGCGTTGTAAGTGTTTTGTGGACTACCAGAATAACCATAAGGAATGTTGTCTTTATTATCAATTACACCATCGCCGTTGTAATCAATTATATAGTAGTCGCCCGGCAATTTATGGTTATCGGTTTTGTCGTGTGCTACACTGCCAAAAACTTCATCGTAATTGTTTACAAATCCGGCATCTACATAAGCACGATTCTGGTCAATGCTAAATCCGGCTGATTTTTGATAGGCGGCATAAAGTGCAGGATCGTCTTTTTCAAGAATGGTATTTTTTGCATGTGTCATGCTCAGGTTGGCCCATAAGCGCATTTTATTGGCCAATACTTTATTTATACGTAGCTCAAGTTCGTAACCTTCAGTTTTTACTTTACCTAAGTTGGCTGTTGCAGGCGTGGTACCATAGTATGGAGGAACAGCACGGTCGCCGCCATTTACGAGGATATCCCGTCGGTTATCTCTAAAAACCTCAACACTACCCGCAAGCAATCCTCCCAGAAATGAATAGTCAACACCAAGGTTAGTTTTCTTAACTATCTCCCAGTGTACATCCGGGTTGCCTACAGTAGATTCACGATACCATGTATAAGGGCTTGTTCCATTGTTTACATCCAATGATGAGTTGCCTCCATATGCCCATTGATCCATGTACATCCATCTGTTGTTTACATTGTCGTCGCCAATTTCACCATACGAAGCCCTCACTTTTAGCATATCAATAAAGCGGAGTGATTTCATAAACTTCTCTTCAGTTATCATCCAGCCCAAAGCTCCTGAGTTGAAAAATGCAAATCTGTTGGCCTCACTAAATTTTTCAGAACCGTTGTAAGCTCCGTTGTATTCTACAAAGTACTTACTTGCATAATTATAGGTTGTGCGGAATACCCAGTCTTCACGGAAGAATGGTATTTGGCTACCGGTGGCTCTTTCCTCACGACTGAAAACGCCCATAGCCGATACACTATGTTTGCCAAAGTCACGTGCCCAGTTTAACTGCATTTGATAGTTCATATTGCGTAATGTAGAGTTGTTTTGTACTGTACCGCCGTTGGTTGTCCATAACACACTTTGCATGAAATCGAACTTGTTATTATTTTCGTATTCTTTTTTGTACGTTGCATTACCTGTAGTAGGGTCAATCCATTTTAACTGCGCATCGTTGTATAGGTCATTAATCCCACGATTGAATTCAATAAATGCATTATCCCAGGATATACTACCGCGGAAATTCAATCCTTTTGTGATAAATTTCAAATCCTGTTGCAGTACAAAGTCAGTTGCTATACGGGTGTTATTTGTTGTCATTACACCGGCAAGAGCCAGATTAGCTGCGGAGTTTGATACGTTTGAGATACTTGGGTAGAATCCCCACGAACCGTCTGCATATTGAGGTAAAAACACATCCGGTGCAATGTTGTATGCACCTGCCCATTGTTGAGCTACAGCCCAGTCCGATGAGTTTGTCTGGTTCCAGGGGCTCTTTTTTACACCGCTCGAACCTGATAGATTCACTTTGAATTGTGTTGTTTTTGTGATTTGAAAATCCAGATTGCTACGAACATTTAAGCGGTTGTATCCATAACCCGACTGATAATTACGTCCGTTGTCCCATTCTTCAAGAATATCGCCTTCGTGTACAAAGTCGGCTGATGTAAAGTATTTCACAAATGAGTTACCACCACTCACATTCATATTCACATTGTACGAGGTGGCGTAATCTTTAAAAAGTACATCCTGCCAATCTACATTAGGATATCTTTCGGCTTCTGTTGCATTGGCCGGATATCTGTATTTGTTGATAACAGATTGTGGTTTAATGTACGACCAGGATTCGGGCATTAAGGATAATTCATTCTCTATTGCTACGTTACGAGCCATTAATGCATCGTATGAATCCAGTTTATTTGGCAGTTTAGAGGGTGCTTTTATGGTCATGTTAGCAGATACATCAATTTTTGCTGCTCCTTCTTTACCCCGTTTTGTAGTGATTAGAATTACCCCATTTGCTCCCTTTACCCCAAATACAGCTGTAGCAGAGGCATCTTTAAGTACTGAAATTGATTCAACGGATGTTATATCGACACCACTCATGGGTCGTTCAATACCGTCAACTAATATCAGAGGGTCACTACTGTTCCACGAACTGCTACCACGAATGATAATCTTGGGGTCTTCTTCGCCGGGTAATCCTGAACTCTGCATAGTAACCACCCCTGGCAAATTTCCAGTTAATGCAGCACCTACACTTGATACACCGCCTGCACGTTCAAGTACCTTTCCGGAGGTTTGTGTAATGGCTCCTACAAGGCTTTCTTTTTTTTGCTGCCCGAAACCTACAACTACTACTTCGTCAAGTTTCAGGTCCACATCTTTCAGTTTTACCTGAACAGTTGTTTTACCTTTGAGTTCTACTTCCTGCGTTTCCATACCCAGATACGACACTACAAGTGTAGCATTGGATGATGAAACCTGCAAAGAAAATTTACCATCCATATCACTGATAGTTCCGATGGTTTTATCGCTTTTCAGTACGATGGCCGCTCCAAAAATTGGCTCTTGTTGTTCGTTTACAACTGTTCCTTTTACAAACACTTTGTTTTGTGCCTGAAGTACAGTTAAGCATGCAGAAATCAACAAGAATAAAAATGCCAATTTCGACTTCGCCAGACCTGATGTGCTGAAATCTTTTGACATGATTTTTCTGAAATTAATTTTCATCTTTATCTATATTATGCATATTAATATTAAGTTTAAAATTAGCCCCTGTTGCCATATAATCAGGCGGTTGGGTGAATTTGTGTCAGGATTTCTGAGTGTGAAGTGTTTTAACTGTCGTCTTTTCTGTTCATTTTTTTGATTTTAGAGGTTAACATTGAATTAGTATTGTTTTATTGGAGGTGTGGTTATAAAGGGTATAACCAATCAGCACTATCTTAAGCGTTGAATTTTTTAAGTAATATACATATTTATTTTAGTAATTAGATTTGGTGATAATCTTAAAATAGATTAAAATTAAACGTCGCAAAATTAATGGCAACCCTAATCTATGGAGTTTTAGTTATAGATATATTGTTTTTAAAAACAGATAAAATAGAGCTCTAATGCTTTAAAATAAACTGCACGGAGTATTTTCATTCTCCGTGCAGCCAAATACACAACACAAGGCAATAGAGCCTTCTCCTTTTGATACTAACTAATTTAACCTGAATCAAACTATTCAACTATTAACATGTAATGTTTACCTGCCACAGTATTTAAGTCATATTCAAACACATTTTGCAGTTTTACTTTTTTAATTGCAGCTTTATTCGAAATAATAGGCTGTGCAATTAGTGTGGGTTGTAATAATTCGTTATTACATATTTCCGAATTTGTTATTAATGCTTTATTGTGTAGTGGAACATAGGAACGTAAGCGAATTATACCTCCGATTTTTGAGTGTATAGAAATCCTGCAAATTTTCCCGTTTTCCCATTTAATGTCCAATACAAATCCACCACGTGCCACTAAACCTTTCACCGAACCACTTTGCCATACATCGGGTAAAGCAGGTAGCAAATGAACTGCACCGTCATGGCTCTGTAACAGCATTTCTGCAACCCCGGCTGTGAGCCCAAAGTTCCCATCAATCTGAAATGGTGGGTGTGCCGTAAACATATTAGGATATGTACGTCCGTTACGGTTTTCTTTGTTGGCAATGGTAAGCATATTGTTGATTATTTTATAGGCATGATTCCCATCCTGTAAACGAGCCCATAAATTTATTTTCCACCCGATTGACCATCCTGTAGCCATATCGCCTCGATATAATAATGAGTTTCGGGCGGCTTCGAAGAGTTCCGGATTACGATATGGAGATATTTGATTGGAAGGATACAAACCGTAGAGATGCGATACGTGCCGGTGGTCACTTTTGGGGTCGTCTACATCTGTTAACCATTCCTGTAATTGATTGTATTGTCCTATTTGCATAGGAGGCAGCTGTTCAATTGTTTTGCGTAATATTTGGCTATAGGCTTTGTCCCCCGATAAAACCTGGTTTGCCTTAAGTGTATTGCTTAGTAAGTCGAATACAATTTGATTATCCATTGTGCATCCTGCTGTAACAGATGTACCGAAAGGTCCATGTTCTGGCGATACGGATGGGTTGGTAACAAGCCACCCCTTGAGTGGGTCACGTACCAAAAAGCTCAAAAAAAAGTCGGTAGCACCTTTCATAGCGGGAAATACATCGGCTAAAAATTTTTTATTGCCGGTGTATAGATAATGTTCCCATAAGTGGCGACAGAGCCATGCTCCTCCATTGGGCCACATTCCCCAATATGCACCATCAACTACACCTGTAATTCGCCAAATGTCAGTATTATGATGTGCTACCCATCCATTTGCACCATACATTGTTCTGGCCGTCTCCTGTCCCGTTTGACTCAGGTCTTTAATCAACGAAAATAAGGGTTGATGCGTTTCGCTTAGGTTTGTAAGTTCTGCTGGCCAATAATTCATTTCAGTATTAATGTTGATGGTGTACTTACTATCCCAGGGTGGCACCAACTGATTTGCCCATATTCCCTGTAAGTTGGCCGGCTGTCCACCCGGTTGCGATGAACATATAAGTAAATATCGACCATATTGAAACAACAATGCAACCAATGAGGCGTCCTGATTTTGTTGAAAGTTCATTATACGCTGGTCGGTAGGGATATTGTTATTTGAATTATTTCCCAACGAAAGACTAACTCTGTTAAACTGACTTGAATATTTTGCCGAGTGCGTTTTAAGTGCTGTATTATAATTTTTTTTCAATACATTGTTTAGCTTTTCAAGTGCTTTCTGTTCTTCGTTGTTGTCAAGTGTTTTATAGTCAATAAAATTAGTGCCAATTGAGACATATAGTACAGCTGTAGTGGCATTTTTAACCACAATTTTTTTATCTGTAACCAACACATTTCCATCAGAGCTTTTTATCGTTGAATGTATTTTGTAACGTATTTTTCCTTCAATACCTTCGTGGTTAATTCCTTTTCCGTTTAGTACCAGATTGTTACCGTATTTATAGCTCGTATCATTTGTGGGTGAGAAATACTCCAATTCGAATGAAATTGCTCGTTTTTTATTGGCAGATAATCGCATAATAATTACATCGTCGGTAAACGAAGTGAAAATTTCGCGCTGATATTCAATGTTGTTGACAGTGTACTTTGTGAGGGCAGTCGCTTTTTTTAAATCGAGCTCACGGTAATATGATGCATAGTTTTCGTGCCCCGGGAAATGAATTTTAATGCTACCGGCAGTTTGATAAGGCATGCCATGTTGGAGAGATAAAAAATTTTGGTTAATCAGATTCTCTGCATCCTTATTTTTTCCATCGAATATAAGCTGGCGTACCTGAGGTAATACATTTAATGCTTTTGGGTTGTCGTTTCGGTACGGTTTACCCCCCCAAATAGTCTCTTCGTTGAGCTGCAACTCTTCCAATTCAGGTTTTCCGTATTGCATAACTCCAAGTCGGGAATTTCCCAAAGGCAGAGCTTCTTCCCAGACCGAGGCCGGTTTATTATAAAGCAGCTTTAATTCCTGTGAATACAACTTAGCTGCTATCGAAATGAAAAGCAGCGTATAGGCAACTAATCGTTTTTGCATTCTGATTTTTTCAAAAATATTATGAATGCAAATATATTTCTATGATTGGTTACATATTTTCAAATCCAAACATTTAATCTTTAATATTAGATACTTGAACGATAACGCAGTTGAAAAAAGGGTGCCGATTTGCAATAGATCACATTTCTATAGTTCTTTCGTGAAAATTATATTTCGGTGGGCGATTTACCAAAGTGCTTTTTAAATACAGTGCTGAAGTAGCCCACACTGGAAAATCCGCACATTTCGCTTACTTCGGTTACTGAGTGTTTTTTGGAGTTGAGTAGTTCAAGTGAATAGTCGAGTCGTATGGTTTTAATAAAATCAACAGGCGATTGATTGGTGATAGCTTTTATTTTTTTGTATAATAATGATGGGCTTGCATTCATTGCCGATGCAAATTCATCTTTTCCAAAATCGCAATTTGCCATGTTGTCGGTCACAATTTTATACGCTTTTTTTATAAACTTATCACTGAGTTCATTGGTCATTATGAGTTCAGTAATATCGGTTTGTTTGATTAAACGGAGCGATTTTTCTCTTACTATTATTCTGTTACGCAAAATAGTTTTTATACGTTGCAATAATAATGCGATATCAAATGGTTTGGTTATATAGTCATCGGCTCCGAGATTTAATCCTTCGAGTTGTTCGGTTCGGTCGCTCAGTGCAGTCAATAGTATAACAGGGATATGAGCCGTATCGAAAGTTGACTTTATTAACTTACACAGGGCAAACCCATCCATATTTGGCATCATTATATCCGAAATAACAAAGTCGGGCATCTTCTTTTGTATTATATCCCAGGCTAACACTCCATCGCCTGCGACTGATATTTTAAAATAGGGCTCAAGCGATGTTTTCAAAAATGTTTGCAGGTCATTATTGTCTTCAACTATCAGAATGTGATTTTTCTTTTCGATACCCGGTTCTTTTTCATGTGAGTTCGGTTTTACTTCCTGATCCAAAAAAGTGAATTCAGAAAACGCCTCGTCGATAAGTTGGTCCTCTGCAACGTGGTTGTCGACTTTCGCATATGGAATGGAAATGGTAAAAACAGCCCCCTGGTTTTCTGCACTGCTCAATATTACTTTCCCTCCATGCATTTCTACATAGTTTTTAACAAGCAATAACCCAATACCCGAGCCTACAATTTTGGAATTTACATTGTTGTCGCCTCTGTAAAATTCTTTAAATAGTTTTTTTTGAGCAATTTCTGATATTCCAATACCACTATCCTTTACTTCCAGACTCCAGTTGTGGTCGTCACAGTGTAATGTAAGCTTTATTTCGCTGTTCGAATATGAGTATTTTATAGCGTTCGAAATTAAATTGTCTACTACTTTCTCAATTTTGAGTTCATCCACCGCACTCAGGTAGCTATCTTTATTGCACGAAAAAACCAGCCTGATGTTTTTCTTCATGCATGCGGTTTCGAACATAGTTTTTCGCCTTTTTACGAGTTGAACTATGTCGGCCATAACCAGGAATAGCTGACCTTTACCAATGTCTACTTTCTGAAAATCAAGTAGCTGTGTTGATACGAACGATAATCTGCCCGACTGTTCGGTTGCTAAATTCAGGTAGTATTTCCCTTTTTCAGACAATTGCGGCTCATTCATTAATTGCTGCAATGGCGCTTGTATCAGGGTAAGTGATGTACGTAAGTCGTGAGCTGTTGAGGTGAAAAACCGAATTTTGTCTTCAGAATGTTGTTGCTTTAGTTTATTGGTATAAAACTTTAGTACCCAAATGGCAAATCCAATAATTGTGCTGAAAATGAGTAGTCTGAACCACCATGTGGCCCATATTGGCGGAACAACTTCAATGTATATTATTCTCTCGTCGAGTACCCGCGATAATGAACTATCATACATCTTTATGTGTAAGCTGAAATTGCCACTGGGTAGGTTTGTGTAAGTTATTGTTCGGCGGGAGTTTGGGCTTGTCCATTCTTTGTCCAATCCATTTAACTTCCACGACAATTTTAAACCACCCGACGAAATTCCGGTGCTGATTAATTCCACATCGAGTGTGTTTTGATCATAATCAAGCTTTACACTTTTCATTTCATTAAGGGGCTTGCTCAGTTTTAACTGTGGAATTTCACGTATCGATCTGCCGGATACTTTAATATCCTGTAGGAAAAGTTTATTGTTGTTTTTGGGGTTTGTTAGTTTTAAAGGATCGAAAATTACTGCTCCGTTTGATGACCCGAATATAAGCTGACCATTTTTAAGCCGGCATTTGGAGCCCAGGTTAAATGAGGTGCCCGTGAATGTGTTAATTGAAGGGTATAAATCCACTTTTGACGTAGATGGGTCAAAGCGACAAAGCCCGTTTTCGGTTCCAAGCCAAAAATGTTTGCCTGAAGCAATAATACTATTGATATAGTTTGAAGGAAGTCCATTTTCAATAGTAAACTTGCTGATTTTTTTAGTTGTTAAATCAAGCTTAATTAATCCATCGCCCGAAGTTGCTGCCCATACATTATTACCTGTTACATTCAAGTCCTGTGCAATAAAACCCTGTGCAAGTATTTCAGTATGCCCATCGTTTTCGTTTAATGCTAAAATACCATAGGTACAAGCCAGGAGAAACTTACCTGGCGCTCGTTCAACAATAGATTTAGTTGGTTGTCCGGTATATTTTTTAAATTCATTGGTTATGACATTGTAACGGATCAGATCGCTGTTTATACCTCCAAGCCAGATATTACCACGATTATCATTATAAAAGTCAAAAATATAATTAACCGAAAACCGTTTTCCGGTTTCTTCACTACCAAATCTCATTTTTTCCATCCCGCTTGCTCCATCCAGAACATACACACCTGATGAATATGTGCCAGCCCAGATATTACCTTTTGCATCTTCCTTTAACGCAAGAAATACCTTAGCCTGTTCATTTTTGTTCTTATAATAGGCTTTCCATGTGTTTTTTACCGGATTCCAACAATTTAAACCATTGTTTGTGGCAAACCAGATTTGTCCCCTTTTATCTTCAATTATTTTATTTATATTATTGTCGGATAAAGAGTTGGATATGTTTATCCGGTGGGTGATATGAGTAACATTTGTAGTTTTTTGGTCAAAAAACGATAACCCTCCACTATAAGTTGAAATCCATACTCTGTTGTTATCATCACAAAAAATATCGTACACCCCATTGCCATGTAATGACTGATGGTTGTCTGCATTTTCTTTGTAAATATTGTATAATTTGTTGTGTTTTTTGGATATCTCCCAAATGCCCTGCCCATCAATTCCTATAAGCAAAGTGGAATCGCTGTTAGGCGAAATGGCAAGTATAGGCTGATTGGGAAAATAACTACCTCCTACCTTTCGAAGAATTCCATGGACAAGTGAATAGTTGTATAGTCCGGACGATTGTGTACCAATCCATAATATTTTTTCATTCTTATCGAAGTAATAATGAGCTGTTTTTAAAAACACGGCATCGAAACTTTTCCCAATCGGACTGAATTTTAATGTGCTGGTGTTTAATAAATGAATGCCATTTTTATTACTGTAGAATATATTGTTGTCGTCGTAAAATTGAATATTTAAATTCTGAACACCGTTGTTTTGGATGTGCTTGAACATTCCGTTTTTGTATCGGTAAATTCCATATGATGTAGCCATCCACATATATCCTTTGGTGTCGATATTTATGTTTTGAACTACAAGAAAGTTTTGATTTAATACTTTTGGTAAGTTAATTATAAACTCAAATTTATCTGTTATCGGATTGTAAATAAATATCTGACCATTATTCGTATATGCATACAGGCTGTCGTTTTTTAACAGAAGTTTTACATTCAGTACATCCGCTGTTTTGTAGGGTAAATTATATATCCGGCAATCGTCCTCGGTTACGCGCAATACCCCTGATTTCGAAGCAGTCCAGATAAAACCATTACTATCTTTACATATATTATTGGTTTCGCGAATTGATATACCAAATGTTTTGTTGATGCTGACAAATTGCGGATCGAGAGCAAAGGCATAAAATGAAGTCAGAAACAAAAGGGCAGAGCTAATTATAAGCTTTATCATTTTTGCGTGATTTTATGTGTAGATACTAATAGATAACAACTTCAAATATATTCAAAAAAACCACATCACACAGTTATTTATCCTTTTTGTGTTGTGTTTCTATTATTGATAACGAGTGTTTACCTGAATATGTTTGTGTTTACAAAAATAACAATATTATTCATTATTAATATCTGATTTTAAATACTTGATTTTTAAATTCAGATATGGAAATTTCACAAGTGCCTCATATTCAGGGCTTATAATACCATTCCTGCCATATTGATAAGATGTATTTTTAATACTAATCCAGTCATTTTCGGGCATTTTTATGGATTAATCATCTACAGGAGTATTTATGTTTATAGCATTGAGTTTCTCTCATAAATCGGGTGTCTCTGTAATCGGGTAACTATATTACAACAAAATCGTCTCAATGATTTTAAGTCGGGGTCGGAATGGCTTTTTAAAGGCTGTGGGGCACTTAAAAATCCAACCTGAAACGCATGCGTAATCCCCATTCCGATACGTGTGCGTGGTCCAGGTAATTGAATCGTTTCACCAGATCTATTCTGAAAATTTTAAACAGATTGCCTATACCCACACTTCCTTCGATATATGGTGCATCGCCCATTACGTAGGCAGCTTTGCTTCCGTCAGTGTTGAGTGGTAACTGAAAAAGTCCGCTGTTTTTTTCGGGATTGTTATGGTCGGTTGTACTACCATACAACATTTTCATGCTCACATGCTCACGTAGCCCGAGTTTTGATATCAATGGTATTTTGCTGAAAAAAAATCCGTTGAAGGTGTGGTCTACCAGCAGCGAAGCATATTGATCCACGGCAAATTCCATAAAATTCATCAGGTTGTACGACTCTATCTGATACGAGTACGACTGGTTGGCCTGTGGTATGTGGAGCAGAGGGTAGGGGACTTTACCGAATATTTTACCACTTTCGAGCACTATATCCGAGTATCCGAGCACCGACCAATACATCCGTTTTCGCAAGTTCACTCGTAGGTTATGATAGTTATAATCGTTGCCCCACAGCTTGTTTCCTACTGTATAACGTAGTTCTAAAATAGGGTAACGGTTATAATTCTGTATACGGAAGGTTTTGCCCTGATAAAACGATTCGTTGGGTGCGTAGCGCAGACTTACATTGAATTCGGATACATTGATATGTTCCACATCGTTGCGCTGCTCATTGTAATTGCTGTAGTTAAAGTACAGATTGCCTCCGGGTGCCATCTGATTGTATTTGTAGCCTAACGTATACGAAAAATGGTTTTCGAACTCGTTGATGTGTTCCAGCTTAAATGTTTTGTTGTAAAACATTTTGTCGCTTTGCCCGCGTTTGATGGAAAGCAAAAAGTTATCTTCCATCAAAAATTGCATTTGTTGCCCCGGAAACTGTGTTTCCTGCTGGTAGCTGGCGCGTATGGCTTTTACCGGAAACTGCTGAAAACCACGTTCGGACAACGACCAGGTACCGCCCAGATAATACTTCCACTTTTCGTCTTTAAAACCATAGGCAGCATAGGTTTCGAGGTTAATTTTTTTGCTGAAAGCATTGGTGGTGCGTCCACCTAAACGTAAACGGAGGCCTTCCACATCGTTGTACATGTAGAATGTATTAATCGGGCCTACTTCAAATTTGCCAAAATCTTTGTATCCGAATAAAACGATTTGTGCTAAACTCATTACCCGCTTAAAAACAGGTACTTTGGTAATGCTGTCCATGGCTGTATATACGCCCATTTCCGATTTTGAGAGTTGTTGAGCCCGGTTGGCTTCGAGGTATTTCTCGCTTTCTTTCATTTGCTCATCGTCGTAGTGCGAGAGTGCCTTTATGGCGTCAATATTACTTTCGGGTGTTTTCTCCAGTTTGTTTTTGCTGAAGTAAACAGCTTTCTGACCTATAATGCCCCGCTTCTTGTTGGAAAGACCAAACTTCATTGATAGCAATTCCGATTGCAAAATCCACTTGTGGTCAACCGGTTGAAATTCCTGAATCACTTTTATATCGCTCACAAAATTGACGTTTACTGTTTTACTGGCTGTAAGTTCCAACTTCCTTACGGCATAACTGCTGTCCATGGCAATGTACATATTGCCCTCAAACAATAAGTCCACTTTATTGCGCGGAGCGAAATAGAGTTTTACACACCGGGTTTCGCCTACCATCAGGGTATCCTGTATATAATACCGGTAAAACAGGGAGGCATTGCCAGCCAGCGGACTCAAAAACTGGGTGGATAGCAGTGGAATGTTATTGCTGTAAATATCTACGTCCTGATAGAGGTAACGTATATTTTCGTCGATGCTTCGTTTGTCGAACCCATCAAACGAAACCGATTTATGTGCTACCAAAACCGATTTGTCGATGGAAGGTGATTGCTGATATTCGTTGCGATAAATGCTTTCTTTCAAAAACACGGGTAGCACCTGTTGGCCGTTTACCGAATCGATGTTTTCGAATACAAACTGAAAGCGTTTAAAGATGGATTTCTGCTGAAAATCGGGGGTGATTTTATCCAACGCAAACTGTACTTTTTCGTATTTCTCGTTTTGAATATAGGGTATGTTTTTCGTGGAATTTTTCTTTTTGTTTTCAAT
>RRZU010053877.1_pt1 | contig 20563 bp, 19 predicted proteins | sample 2165561 | NCBI WGS metagenome assembly RRZU01 (sample SAMN10456909, study PRJNA506462) | wastewater metagenome | isolation source: wastewater sludge | place: USA: Moscow, Idaho | reverse complement strand
GGCTCACGAGGTCCGGTCGGACCCAGGGGTCAGGCGGTCTCCTCGTCCCACAGCCCGGAGGAGCAGGTGCCGTACCAGGTGCCGAAGACGACGTTGCCGGGCTCGACCGGACGGTCGAGGGGGATGCCGCAAGACAGCTCGACGGCGGAACGGCCGATGACGTACTGGAACTCGACCCCGGTCAGGGCGTTGGTGCGGCGTTCCACCCGCTCCACCGTCAGCGCCATCAGCATGGTGGGGGTCGCCTCGACGGGGCTGATGGCGGCCGCCTGGAGGCCGACCAGGCCGGGGGAGAGGAGCGTGTCGACGGTGAGCTGCAGCTCGCCTGCGCGTGACTCCGGAGACGCGTAAAAGGCGTCCGCGTCGGCGAACACCTCGACGTCAATCGCGAGCGCACCCACCTGCAGGGCCTTGACGACGCTGTACTCACCCTCCGCCTGCAGATCGTGCTGCGGATACGAGACGGGGTCGTCGACCATGGCGAGGTACTGGGTGAGCAGCTGGCCCTCACCCTCGTCGCTGTACAGGGCGACCCTGGCCAGCAGGTCGGTGAACCGCACGACCTGGGCCCGGTAGGTCGTCTCCGCGACCAGCCCGGCGGTCGTGTTGACCGACTCGCCCTCGCGCTGCAGGAAGGCGAGCCTGGCGCCGCTGGGGTCGGTGTAGGTGCCGATCATCGCGAACCCGGGGGCGCTGTTGATGCCCCGGACCCCGGCCTCGAAGGCCTTGGTGATGATCTCCTCGACGGTGGGGGCGTCAAACCCGATGGCGTGCAGCTGCGGCGAATCCATGGCGCAAGGGTACTAAGAAGGGCGTCTGGTCGCTCTCACCTAGACTGGAGCCATGAGCAGCGCCACAGAGACCACCAAACGAGTCGTCGTCGCCGCCCCGCGCGGGTACTGCGCGGGTGTGGACCGTGCGGTCGTGACCGTCGAGAAGGCGCTCGATCTGTACGGGCCGCCCGTCTACGTCCGCAAGCAGATCGTGCACAACAAGCATGTCGTGGAGACCCTCGAGGCCCGCGGCGCCATCTTCGTCGAGGAGCTCGAGTCGGTGCCGGAGGGCGCCACCGTCGTCTTCTCCGCCCACGGCGTCTCGCCCGCGGTGCACGCCGAGGCGGCGGAGCGTTCGCTGAAGACCATCGACGCCACCTGCCCGCTCGTCACGAAGGTGCACCACGAGGCGAAGCGTTTCGCCTCGCAGGGCACCCAGATCCTTCTGATCGGCCACGCGGGTCACGAAGAGGTCGAGGGGACCATGGGCGAGGCGCCCGAGCAGACGACCCTCGTCCAGACCCCCGACGATGTCGACTCGCTCGAGATCCCCGAGGGAACGAACCTCGCCTGGCTGAGCCAGACCACCCTTTCGGTCGACGAGACGATGGAGACGGTCGGTCGGCTGCGGAAGAAGTTCCCGCTTCTGATGGATCCGCCCTCCGACGACATTTGCTACGCCACGCAGAACCGCCAGCTCGCCGTCAAGCAGATCGCCGGCGGCGGCTGTGACCTGATGATCGTGGTCGGCTCCCAGAACTCCTCGAACTCGGTGCGTCTCGTCGAGGTCGCGCTCGAGGCAGGCGCGAAGGCGTCCTACCGCGTAGACAACGCCTCCGAGATCGACGAGGCCTGGCTGGAGGGAGTCGAGTCGGTCGGCGTCACGAGCGGCGCATCGGTGCCCGACGACCTGGTGCAGGGCGTCCTCGACTACCTGCAGTCGAAGGGATTCCCGACCGCGGTCGAGGAGCGCCTGACCGAGGAGACGCTCCAGTTCGCGCTCCCGCCCGAGCTGCGCAAGGACCTGCGCCGCTCCGCCGTCAACGACTGAGCGCCCGGCTCGGCCGACGGGTCACGCTCCACCACCACGCACTACGACGCACCTCGAACAGTCCGCCGGGTCGCGCCCGAACCGGGCCCGAGACGCGGCCGTGCGTCGCGCTCGGCAACGCGTGTTGCCGCGCTCGCCGACCCACCGAGACTTCTGCCGCTCTGAGAGACCCCGGGCATGGTGACGCGGATGTGGCTTCTGCCACCTCGCGACGGACGACGGCGCCTGAGACCCGTGAGGGTCTACCTCAGGTGAGGAACTGGAAGAACGGGCTGTCGTAGGCGACCTCTTCTGCCTGCATCCCGCACTCCTCGATGCGCTGCAGCAGGAACGGGTAGTCGCTCGGGTTGCCGAGCTCGACGCCGACCAGCGCCGGGCCGGTCTCCCTGTTGTTGCGCTTCACGTACTCGAAGTAGGTGATGTCGTCGTCGGGGCCGAGGACGGTGTCGAGGAAGGTGCGCAGCGCCCCCGGGCGCTGCGGGAAGTCGACCAGGAAGTAGCGCTTGCGGCCCTCGTGGATGAGCGAGCGTTCGACGACCTCCGCGTAGCGCGAGACGTCGTTGTTGCCGCCCGAGACGACGACCAGCACGCGGGATCCCGGTGGGATCTGCACCCGTGGGCCGATCCCACCGGTCGGAAGGGCCGCCGCGGCAAGGGCGCCTGCAGGCTCCGCGATGATGCCGTCGGTCTGATACATGTCGAGCATCTCGGTGCAGATCTGGCCCTCAGGAACCCTCGCCAGCTCGATCCGGGCTTCACGGATCGCCTCGAAGGTGAAGTCTCCGACCCGTCGCACCGCTGCGCCGTCGACGAAGGTGTCGATGTCGTTCAGGGTCACGGGACGACCTGCGGAGATGGCAGCGGCGACGCACGGCGCGCCCTCGGGTTCGACCCCGACGATCCGCACCTCGGGGTGGTGGGCGCGCAGCCATGCAGACGCTCCCGAGACGAGGCCGCCTCCACCGATCGGCAGCACGACGACGTCGGGCACGAAGCCGAGCTGGTCGAACGCCTCGACGATCAGCGTCGCTTGGCCAGCGGCGGTGCGGGCGTCGTTGAAGGCGGGGACGAGGATCTTGCCCTCATCCGCCAGACGGGACGCCTCGTCTGATGCCTCGTCGTAGGTGATGCCGTGCAGCACGAGCTCGACGTGCCCGGCGCCGAGAGCCAGGATGCGCTGTCGCTTCTGCCGCGGGGTGGTGTGCGGGACGACGACCGTGGCCTTGATCCCGAGCGCCGCGGCGGAGTAGGCGACGCCCTGGCCGTGGTTGCCGGCCGAGGCGCACACGACGCCCATGGCCTTCTCCGCATCGGTGAGTTGGCTCATCAGGTTGTAGGCGCCGCGCAGCTTGTAGGAGCGGACCGGCTGCAGGTCCTCGCGCTTGAGCCAGATCTCTGACCCGGTCGCCTCGGTGAGCCGGTGGTCGAGCTGCACCGGGGTCAGGTGCACGACACCGGTCAGCCGGGTCACGGCGGCGGGGATCTGGTCGGCGAGGTCCGTCAGGGTGGTCATGGCTCCATTCTTGCGCTCCGTGCGTTGACGGGCCAAGGATGCCCATCTGAGCCGGCCACTGGGGCGTCGGCCTGGCACAGTGGCCGGTCAGCACCCCGGGCGGTGTCGATGGCGGAAAGCCCGGTCGCCGCGGCGACAAGGCCCCAGACCTGGATCGAGAGCCCGATGGGCGGGCCGAGCGTCCGCATGCGCAGGTTCAAGCCTCAGTGAACCATGCGTGACACGGGGCTGTGGAGCTCTCACGGCCCGGCACTGTGTGATGAGCACTTTTCCGGACTCGTTGATGAGAATCGGGCATCGTCTGCAGTCGATGTCCGTCCAAGCAGAACGAACCCGGAAAAGTGCTCAAGGCAGCAGCGACCACCGGCCCCACGCACAGCCCCCGAACCGCCCGGCGTTCCACAGCAGAGGGCGGCGTCCGTGCAGCGCATCGGAACGCCCGCAGAAGGCGATCGAAGAGCCGCGGTGAGGAGAGATCCTCCCGGCGCAGAGCCGGAAGAACGCGGGCAGCAACTCACGGCCCTCCGGCTGCCTCAGCCGGATTCGCGCCCGCGGTCAGGTGCCCCTGGGGACTCCAGCAGCCGAGGCTCCCGTCCCAGCAGTTCGGCCTCGCGGTCGCGGCGCTCCTGGTAGTCGAGCATCTCGGCGACGGCGAGCTGGCGGGGAGTCTCGGTGACGGTCTGCATCTGGTCGAGCTCCTCGGAGGTGACCTCGAGGTCGCGGAAGCGTCGGGCCGAGACCATCACGCGGCTCTCGAGGGTCGCGACCGACTTGTTGTAGTTGGTCACCGCGCCCGAGAGCGACCGGCCGAGCTTGTCGAAGTGCGCGCCGAGCGTGGCGAGCCGCTCGTAGAGTTCCCGGCCGAGCCGGGAGACTTGGGCGGCCGTCTCCGTCACCGCGACCTGCTTCCAACCGTTCGCCACGATCTGCAGCTGTGGGATCAGGAGGCCGGGGGAGGCCAGGACGATGTGCCTACGGGTGGCGTGGTCGTGCAGGTCGGGGGCCTGTTCGAGGGCGAGCCGGTAGAACTCGTCGCTCGGCAGATACAGCACGACGAACTCGGGCGACCCGACGTCGAGCTGCCAGTAGTTCTTCTCCGACAGTTGGTCGATGTGGGTGCGGACGTGCCTGGCGAAGGTCTGCAGGTGCGCGCGTTGGCGGGCCTTGTCCTCGGTGTTGTACGCGTCGAGCACGGCGGCGAGCGGCACCTTCGCGTCGACGAAGATGACCTTGCCCGCGGGAAGGTTGACCCGCAGATCGGGACGGAACCTGCCGTCGTCGGAGACATAGGTGTGCTGAGTGTCGAAGTCACAGCGCTCGGTGAGGCCGGAGATCTCGACGATGCGCTTGAGGCTGCTCTCACCCCACGAGCCGCGCACCTGCGGGGTACGCAGCGCGTTGCTCAGGCTCAGCGCCTCGCGACGGATCGCGTCGCCGGACAGACGCAGGGTCTTGACCTGCTCACCCAGCTCGGCCGCCATCCTCGCCCGCTCCGTCTCGACCGCCTGCAGCTTCTCCTGCATCTGCCGCAGCCCCTCGTTGAGCGGGCCGACGAGCTGCTCGGTCGCCTTGAAGCGGTGCTCGGCGACCTGCTCGGCCTCCCGCCCCTGCCGCTCGAGCGACTCCGCCGACAGCAACTTGAACTGCGCGACGAGGGCCTCCCGATCGCGGACCTGTTCGCTCGCCCGCTGGACGGCGGCGTCGCGTTGCGCCGTCGCCGACGCGATCTGGGCGGCGGCGTCGGCCGTCTCGCTGCGGGCCTCGGCCACCATCCGCTGCGCCTCGGACACCGCGACCCGCAGTTCGGACTTCTCGGCGAGGTGCTGGGCGATCTCCGCCTTCGCCATCGCGGCGTCCTCGCGCGCACGGCTCGCCTCGGCCCTTGCCGTCGCCGCGTCCTGGCGCGCGTCGCTCAACGCGAGTTGGCCGCCGTCGGGCTGGGCCGCGGCGGGGGAGGTGCGCCTGCCGAACACGAACCCGGCGACGGCGCCAAGCAGGAGGGCCAGCAGGCAGAGCAGGACGGCGAGTGCTTCCATGACCCCATCTGAGCAGAGGCCTCAGACAGATTTGCGCGCCGCGCGGCTCCGTCCGGCCAACCTCAAGGTCAGCTGAAGGGTCACGAGACGGCGGGGTGGTCGCCCTGGGGCAACGGGCTCAGTCGTCGTCCCCGGCGCGGAGGATGCTTCGCGCCTCCATGAGGGCGAAGCCCAGCAGGTTGAGCCCCCTCCACTGCCGGGGATCGCGGGCCCGCGCGTCCGTCGCGCGCAGACCGATGCCCCAGACCTGATCCATCGGTGAGGCCTCGACGATGAGTCGGTCGCCGGTGCCGAGCAGGAAGTCGCGCAGGTCGGGATTCTGACCGAACTTCGCCACACTTCCCGCGACTACGATCGCGAACCTCGCCTCCTCCCAGTCGCGTCCCACGAAGCCGTGGACCTGACGCCCGAGCTGCTTGATCTGCCTGGGGGAGTCCGAGGCGAGGATCCTCGCGAGCACCTCGTCGTCGCGGAACCTCCGAGCCTTGCCCGCCATCATGTACTGCTCCGCGGTGGTGTAGTCGATCCCGTCGACGGTGAACCTGGAGGGGTACCACTGGCTGAAGCAGGCCTGCGTGACGCGTCCGTGGTTCTCTGCGTGGCCCCAGAAGAGCAGCGGGTCGAGCCCATCGGCCACGCCCGCGATCGCCTGATCCAGGAGGACGCGTTCCCTGGGTTTCGTCATGGCTGAAGCGTACGAGCCCCGCTGCCCGCGGTGGGCGCTCCGTATGGAACTCGGCGGTGCCGGTGCCCAGCCCGTCGGAAGGCGCTCTACCTTCGGCGGACGGGAGCAGTCGAACCACCGTGCGGCCGCACCCGGCACCGGAGCCTCCCCGGTGTCAGCCGGAGGCCGGGTCGACGAAGCCGAGCCGCCGGTACAGCCGGTGTGCCGCAGGATCGGTGCCCTCGCCGACGCGCAGCGACACCGTCGCTGCACCGAGCTCGGCGCAGGCGGCGATCGCGGCCTCGATGAGGGCCCTGCCGATGCCGCGGCCCCGGTGTCCGGGACGGACGAACAGGTCGATCACGAACGGACCGGGCAGGTCGTCCCAGATCGAGTGGGTGGTGGTGAAGATCGCGCCGATGACCACGCCCTCGTGCACGTGGCCGAGGCACGCGTCCAGGATGAGGTCGCCGTACTCGCCGGCGAAGGTGGCGCGGATCTCCTCGCGTGCAGAGGGGAGGTCGGTGGCGCCGATGAAGGGAGGGTAGGCGGCGAGGTAGGAGACCGCGAGGTCGATGGCGTCGGCAGGTGTGACGGGGCGCACATCTGGGCTCGCGGCAGCGAGGTGGGTGCTTGGGAGGGTGAGGAGGCGCAGGTCGCTTGGCATGGTGGTTCCTTGAGGTCTGACGGTTGTGGACGGCTCAGGAACGGAACATGCGCGGAAGCCTAGCGGGCAGGGCGTCTCGCCGCTGGGATAGCCTGATGGCCATGTTCGACTCCGCGCAGACCCACATCGACGACCTGGCCGACTTCGTCGTCGCCTCGCCCACCAGCTACCACGCAGCCGACCAGATCGCCGTCCGGCTGCGCCAGGCAGGGTTCGAGCAGGTCGACGAGCGCACGTCCTACGAGTCGGTCACGGGTCGACGGTTCGTCGTCCGGGCCGGGGCCGTCATCGCCTGGGTCGCGCCTGAGGAACTGGCCCCCGAGGCCGGGTTCCGGATCGTCGGCACCCACACCGACTCGCCGAGCTTCAAGGTCAAGCCGGGGGCCCTGCTGCGCAGCGCCGGCTGGGTGGAACTCGGGGTCGAGATCTACGGGGGGCCGCTGATCAACTCGTGGCTCGACCGCGACCTCGGCGTCGCCGGCCGCATCGTCACCCGCGACGGTGAGACCCATCTGGTCAGGACCGGCCCGATCGCGCGCATCCCGCAGCTCGCCATCCACCTCGACCGCGGCGCCAACGACGGGCTCAAGCTGGACAAGCAGGCCCACACCCAGCCGATCCTGGCCGTCGACCTGAAGCAGCCGCTGATCGAGCACCTCGCATCGCTGATCGGCGTGAAGGGGGAAGACGTCGCCTTCCACGACCTGTTCGTCTTCGACACCCAGCGCCCCGGCGTGATCGGCGTCGAGCGCGAGTTCCTGGCCTCGGGAAGGCTCGACAATCTCGCCTGCACGCACGCTGCGCTCACCGCCATGGAGTCGGTGGAGTCGACCGGCCGCGACGTCGCCGTCTTCGCCGCGTTCGACCACGAGGAGGTCGGCTCGGCCACCCCCTCCGGTGCTGCGGGTCCGATCCTTCAGGACGCCCTCGAGCGGATCGCGGCCGGCTACGGACTAGGCCTCGACGGCACGCGAGCCATGATCGCCCGCTCGACCTGCATCTCCGCCGACACCGGCCACGTCGTCCACCCCAACTACCCGGGCCACCACGACCCGATGAACCAGCCGCTGCCCAACCGCGGCCCGCTGCTCAAGATCAACGCCAACCAGCGCTACGCGACCGACGCCGTCGGCGCGGCACTCTGGCTGTCGGTGTGTGACGAGGCGGGCGTGCCGACTCAGCCGTTCGTGTCGAACAACGGCGTGCCGTGCGGTTCGACGATCGGCCCGATCACGGCGACCCGGCTCGGCATCACGACGGTGGACGTCGGCGTCGGCCTGCTGTCGATGCACTCGGCCCGCGAGCTCTGCGGTGTCGACGACCCGTGGTACCTGGCCCGCGCGGCACGCGCCTACTGGAACTGAGACCGTCCCGCCCATCGTCGTTCCGGCACGGGGAGCGGTTGGCCGATGACGTGCACAGATCTGTCAGGAGCGCGCTTGGTGCCAATAGAGGCATGTGTCGCGCTCACCGTAGATCTGTGCACGCCGGGCTCCGCAGGACGGGTGACCCTGTGTACGCCAGACGGGCCGCAACACGGGTGACGCTGGTCGCGCTTGGGCGGGGCCGGGCGCGGAGAGTCCGGGAAGGGCGCGACCGTCAGGCGGGCATCCGCAGCGTCAACGCGACGGGTCCGTCGACGTGCGGCGAGCCGTCGAGGCAGCAGCCGTCCCCGACGGCCTTGTGGCAGTGGTCGCACATCGGAACGGGCAGGTAGAAGTGCGCGATCCTGCGCCCCCGGAACTCCGCGACCTCGATGTCCAGGTCGAACACCTCGCGCAGCAGGTCGCGCTGCACGATCTCAGCAGGCGTGCCGATCGCGCGCACCTTCCCGTCCTTCATGGCGACGATCTGGTCGGCCCAGCAGGAGGCGTAGTTGATGTCGTGCACGACGATCACGATGGTCTTGCCCAGCTCGTCCGCAGCGCGACGCAGGGTCTGCAGCATGGCGTGGGAGTGCGACACGTCGAGGTTGTTGAGCGGCTCGTCGAGGAGCACGTAGTCGGTGTCCTGGGCCAGCACCATCGCGACGTAGGCGCGCTGCCGCTGACCGCCAGAGAGCTGGTCGAGGTAGCGGTTCTCGAGGTCGGCCAGCTTCATGAAGTCGATCGCCTGGCTGATCGCCTTCTCGTCGTCGACGCTCAGCCGGCCCTTCGAGTGCGGGAAGCGGCCGAAGCCGACGAGCTGGCGCACGGTCAGGCGGGTGATGAAGTGGTTCTCCTGTCGCAGGATCGACACGATCCTTGCCAGGTCCTTCGACTTGGTCTTCGTCACGTCGTAGCCTGCGATCTCGATCGAGCCGGCGTCCATGCCGAGGAGCCGTCCGATCATCGTCAGCAGGGTCGACTTTCCCGCACCGTTGGGGCCGACGAGCGCGGTGATGCCGCCCTCGGCGATGGTCAGGTCGACGGGGCCGATGGCGACCTCGCTGCTGTACTGCTTCAGCACTTCGGTGAGGTTGATCACAGACGTCCCTTTCTGAGGATGACGATGAGGAACAAGGTGCCGCCGACGACCTCGATGATGATCGAGACGACGCCCTGGGCGGAGAAGATGTTGCGCATGACGAAGTAGGCGCCCGCGAGGGTGACGAACGCCGTCAGGATGACCATCGGGAAGATGTAGCGGTGGTCGTAGGTGTCGGCCAACTGGTAGCTGAGGGTCGCGACGAGGAAGCCGAGGAAGGTCATCGGCCCGACGAGCGCCGTCGAAACAGCCATCAGGATCGAGACCAGGAACAGCACCTGCATCAGTTCGCGACGTTGGTCGAGGCCGAGCGAGGTGGCCGTTTCCTTGCCGAGCGACATCAGGTTCAGCCGCTTCGCCTTCGCCCAGAGCAGGCCGCCCGCGACGGCGACGAGCGGGATGGCGAGCGGGTAGTAGGACGGGTCGGCGTTGGAGACGTTGCCGAACAGCCGGGCAGACAGGACGTCGAACTCGCTCGGCGTCAGCAGCCGCTGCATGAAGGTCGAGACCGAGCCGAGCCCGCCTCCGATGACGATGCCGACCAGCAGCATCACCTGCAGGTTCGCGTACTTCCCGGAAAGGAGCCAGCCGTACAGGGCGAGCGCCAGCCCGACCATCAGGGCGATCTGGAGCCCGAACTGGGCCAGCCCCTGGATCGAGATCAGGCCGGCGACGCCGAGGAAGTAGACGGCGGAGGTCTGCACCGCGCGGTAGAGCGACTCGAAGCCCATGATCGACGGGGTGATGATGCGGTTGTTGGCCACCGTCTGGAACGCCACCGTCGCGATGCCCTGGCAGAAGGCGACGATGACCATCGCGATGACGCTGTTGTAGCGGCGTTCGGCGATCCGCCAGAACCCGTCTGTGCCGAACGGCATGGGGTTGTTCCAGGCGAGCAGGCCGTAGGCGAACAGCAGCGATAGCGCGATCAGCGTGCCGAGGATGATGAAGTAGCGACTGCGTGCCCGCGGCGTGCCGAGGGGGCGGCTGGTGCGCTGGAGGTCGAGCAGCGGCTCGGTGATGGGGTCGACGGTGCTAGCCATTGCGGCGCTGCCTCAGCAGGAGAAGGACGAAGACGACGGAGCCGACGATCCCGAGGATCAGGGAGACGGGCACCTCGAACGGCATGATGATGGTGCGGCCGATCAGGTCGCAGACGGTGACGATGGCGACCCCCGTCAGGCACACCCACGGCAGGTTGGAGCGCAGGTCGTCGCCGCGGATCATGGACACGATGTTGGGCACGATCAGGCCGAGGAACGGCAGGTTGCCGACCACGACCGTCACCACGCCGGTCGCGACCGCGATCAGGGCTGTGCCGAGCAGGACGATCCGGTTGTAGTTGACCCCGACGTTGGTGGCGATGTCCTGCCCGAGGCCGACGACGGTGAACCGGTCGGCGACGATGAACACGGCGACGGCGACGGCGAGCACGATCCACATCAGCTCGTAGGTGCCCTTGTAGACCGAGGTGAAGCTGCCCGCGAACCAGACTCCGAGGTTCTGCAGCATGTTGGTCTGCAGGGCGAAGAACGTGGTGATCGAGCCGACGACCGCCCCGAGCATGATGCCGATGATCGGCACGATCAGGGAGGCGCGGAGCGAGACCCTGCGGAGGAAGAGGAAGAACACGAGCGTGCCGATGAAGGCGAACAGGATCGCGCCGCTCATCTTCATGAACATCGTCGCCTGCGGGAACACGACCATCACGGCCAAGAGGCCGAGCGAGGCCCACTCCGTGGTGCCTGTGGTGGTCGGCTCGACGAAGCGGTTCTGCGTCAGTAACTGCATGACGAGGCCTGACATGGCCATTGCCCCGCCTGCCAGGACGAGGGAGGCGGTCCGTGGGATGCGCGTGATGGCGAACATCTCGGCCCCGTCCTGTCCGCCGACGACGTCGTAGACGCCGGTGAAGAGGGAGACCACGAGGAGGGCGGCGACGACGATGATGCCGACGATCAGCCAGGGGTCGAAGAGCTTTGCCCGCTGTCTGGGCGGGTGGGGAAGAGTCGTGGTCGTCATGTCCGGTCTCGCGCTGGTTCAGAAACCGCCACAGTGGTGGCCCGGTGTCCCGGGCCACCACTGGAGCGGTGTGGCAACAAAGTGAGCCAGCCTTACTTGGCCGCCTCCAGGGCGTCCGCGAAGTCGTCGAGGAACTCCGTGTAGGTCTGGATCGACTCGTTGGTGTAGGTGTCGGCCGGCATGTAGACGATCTGGCCCTTCTGGACGGCCGGAACGTTCTTCAGCGCCTCGGAGGCCTCGATGACCTCGGCCGCCGGCTTGAACTCGGGGTTGTCTGCGTCGACCGCCGCCGAGCGGTCCATGACGAGGATCCACTCGGGGTTCGACGCGGCGATCGCCTCGACGGAGATCTCGTCACCCTCGTGGTTGTCGGAGGACTCCTCCACCTCGAGCGCGGGCGTCAGGCCGGCGTCGGTGAAGATCGGGCCGAGGGTTCGTCCCTTCCCGGGTGCGATGTAGCCGATCTCGCCGCCGGAGACGTTGATCGCCATGGCCTTCTGGGCCGGGTCGTAGGCGGCCTTGACCCGCTCGAGGGACGCGTCGAAGTCGTCGGTGAGCTGCTTGGCCTCGTCCTGCTTGCCGAACACCTCGCCCAGGACGGTGACCTGGCGCTTGAGCTCGTCGGTGAAGGGCTCGCCGTCGCGCGGGTCGAGCTCGATCATGGTCGCGTCGGGCACGAGTGCGGCGACGTCGTCGTAGAACTGGGTGAAGCGCTGGCCGATGATGACGACGTCAGGGTCGGCGGGGACGATCAGCTCGAGGTTCGGCTCGTTGTGAGTGCCGACGTCTGCGATGGAGGCGTCCTCCTTGTAGGGGTTCGTCGCGGGCATCAGGCCGACGGCGGCGACGCTGAGCTTCACACCCCAGTCGTTGAGGGTCTCGAACGTGCGGTTGTCGAACGCGGCGACCGAGGTCGGTGGTGTCGTGACGGTCTGCTCTCCGCGGTTGTCCTCGACGGTGACCGACGCGGGGGCGTCGGCCGAGGCCGAGCCGCTCGGGGAGGAGGTGTCGGCGGGGGTCTGGCTTCCGCAGCCGACCAGCGTGACAGCGGCGGCGAGTGCAAGGGCGGCGGGGGCGAGGGGCCTCGTGAAGTCCATCAGTATCTTTCAGCTCGGGTGGCTTCCGGGTCGGCTGGCGACTTTGCCCCGGTCGCTGCCGGTGGCCCGTCGTCGATGCTCGACTTAGGCGAGCCTAACCTCATCGAATTAGGGAATGCAAGTCGAGCCAAAATGACGATGTCTCCAAGTGTCCGTTCCCATCGGGGTGCCCGTCCTGGTGATGTTCCTTCCCCGGGGCCGACCGGCCGCTCCGGCCAGCCGCACGCCATAGGTGGACTGCCATCCCTGGTTGGAACGCCGGCGCTCGTTTAGTCCCGCTCAGGGGTGGCCGGTAAGCTCAACGCCCGTGGCACTTACCATCGGAATCGTCGGCCTCCCCAACGCCGGCAAGTCGACCCTCTTCAACGCGCTGACCCGCAACGACGTGCTCGCCGCGAACTACCCGTTCGCGACGATCGAGCCGAACGTGGGCGTCGTCGGCGTCCCTGACGCGCGCCTGCCCGAGCTGGCGAAGGTGTTCAACTCCGAGCGCATCGTCCCGGCGACCGTCAGCTTCGTCGACATCGCGGGCATCGTGAAGGGCGCCTCGCAGGGTGAGGGCATGGGCAACGCGTTCCTCGCCAACATCCGCGAGGCGGACGCTATCTGCCAGGTCACCCGCGTTTTCACCGATGACGACGTCACCCACGTCGACGGAAAGGTCGACCCGGCAAACGACATCGACACGATCACCACCGAGCTGATCCTCGCCGACCTCGCAACGGTCGAGAAGGCGCTGCCGCGCATCGAGAAGGAAGCCCGGATCAAGAAGGAGTCGCAGCCGAAGGCGGCGGCCTTCCAGGCCGCGAAGGACGCGCTTGAGGCGGGCAAGGGTGTCCGTGCAGCGGGCCTCGACCTCGACGAGCTGTACGAGCTCCACCTGCTCACCGCCAAGCCCTACCTGTACGTCTTCAACTGCGACCAGGACGAGCTCGGCGACGAGGACCTCAAGCAGAAGATGCGCGACCTCGTCGCCCCCAACGAGGCGATCTTCCTCGACGCGAAGTTCGAGTCCGAGGTCGTCGAGATGGACGAGGACGAGGCGCGCGAGTTCCTCGCCGAGATGGGCGTCGAGGAGCCTGGCCTGGACGTGCTCGCCCGCGTCGGCTACGACACCCTCGGCCTGCAGTCCTACCTCACCGCAGGCCCCAAGGAGTCGCGCGGCTGGACCATCCCGAAGGGTGCGACGGCGCCCGAGGCCGCCGGCGTGATCCACACGGATTTCCAGAAGGGTTTCATCAAGGCCCAGGTGGTCAGCTTCGACGACCTGATCGCGGCCGGCTCCGAGAACGCCGCCAAGGCTGCGGGCAAGATGCGCCTCGAAGGCAAGGACTACGTCATGCAGGACGGCGACGTGGTCGAGTTCCGGTTTAATGTCTAGCGTTAATGACGCGCTGCGTTATATGATGGTCGGGTGATCGTCTCCTTTGCCGACCGCGATGCCGAACGCCTGTTCCTGCGACAGCGCGTCAAGCGTCTCGACTCTCGTCTGCACAAGAAGGCGCTCACAAAGCTGTTGCTACTCGATGCTGCCCACGAGCTTGATGAACTCCGCGTTCCACCGGGGAACCGGCTGGAAGCACTCAAGGGCGACCGGATCGGTCAGCACAGCATCCGAATCAACGACCAGTGGCGGATCTGCTTCGTCTGGACTCCTGCGGGCCCCAGCGAGGTTGAGATTGTCGACTATCACTAGGAGGTGCGACATGGATGACAAGATTCCCCCGATCCATCCGGGCGAGATCCTCATGGAGGAGTTCCTCGTTCCAATGGGCGTAACTCAGAACCGGCTGGCAGTATCCATCGGCGTTCCGCCGCGTCGGATCAACGAGATCGTGCACGGCAAGCGTCGGATCACGGCGGATACGGCTCTGCGTCTGGGGCGCTTCTACAGCATGAGTGCGCAGTTCTGGATCAACCTGCAGGTGCGCTATGACCTTGAGGTCGAGATGGACGCCCTCGGGGACGCGCTGGACAGCATTCAGCCGCTACGGACTGCATGAGCGCCCGGTCACTTCGAGGACGAGCGGCACTCGTGACGGGGGTCAGTCGTCGGCAGGGGATTGGGTTCGCGATTGCGTCGAGGCTGGTCCGAAGCGGGGCTGACGTGCTCGTGACGCACCATCGGCCGCATGACCTGGACCAACCGTGGGGTGGGGACGACCTGGAGGCAGTGATGCAGGAGCTCGACGCGAATCGTGCTGACTCCAGCCAGCGCGTCGTCGACCTTGCGGTTGATCTGGCTCAGGACGGTGCTCCCGAGGCTGCCGTGCATAGAGCTGTGACGGAGCTCGGCCATCTGGACATCCTCGTCTGCAACCACGCCCGATCGGGCGGCGATGGGGCCCTCGGCGATCTGACCGCCGAGATGCTCGACGCCCACTGGACCGTCAACGCCCGCTCGTCCCTCCTGCTGGTGCAGGCGTTCGCCGCGCAGCACGATGGACGCCCGGGTGGTCGCGTCGTCCTGATGACCTCGGGCCAGGGCCTCGGACCTATGCCGGGCGAGGTGGCCTATGCGGCGTCTAAGGCAGCACTCGCGGGTGTCACGGTGACTTTGGCCGACCAGCTTGCCGATGTCGGCATCACCGTCAACACGGTCAATCCAGGGCCAGTCGACACGGGATACATGACCCCCGAGATCATGGCTCGGGTCGCGCCGATGTTCCCATTCGGGCGGATGGGCGAACCGGATGATCCCGCTCGCTTGGTGGAGTGGCTGGTCAGCGATGAGGGCCGTTGGGTGACGGGGCAGGTGCTCAACACCGAAGGTGGGTTCGCGCGCTGGCGTCCTCCTGCTGACGGTCGGCCGCCGGAAGCCTGAGACGTACCTCCGTGCTGCTCCGCAGTGAACCGAAGCGCCTACGTGCTGATTGACTGGTACAGGTGCTGCTCGTTGTCTGATTCGGATGCTGCTGGTGTGATCCCCCTCGCGCTGTTGGCGCCCTGGCGGCCGTTCAAAGACGTGTTTCCTACTCAGAAGGCCCCGACGGACCGGTGTGCACCGATGTGCCGTGATGGTTACAAGTGGCGGAACGTGGTGGAATTTCGTTTTGCACTTTAACGTCTGCCAAAGGCTGAACGACGACTCATTGCTTCGTGCACTCCGGCCGCCGGCACCAGACGCGGCCCAACATCTAGCTAGGCTGACGTCATGCACATCGAACAGGTCCACATCGAGCGCCTCCTGGGCTTCAAGGCGCTGTCGCTTGACGTGGACCCGAGCCTTCAGCTCATCGCAGGACCGAACAACGCAGGCAAGTCATCCTTCATCCGTGTGCTGGAGACCTTCTTCTCGGATCCGACCTCGGACGATTTCAGGCGGCTGAAGCCGCTGAACGACTACTACGTCGACGGCGGCCCCAGGATGCTGTCGAGCATCAAGGTCCGCTTCGGTGGCCTCTCGCAAGCAGAGGCCACCGAGCTGGACGGCACGCTCGGCCGCGATGGGACGTTTTGGGTCCAGATCACCTGCTCGAGGAAGGGCAAGATCAGCTATCGCACGTGGAAGGGCCCGGATGCGCGGTCTCGCGAGATCTACGAGTGGGCGCTCCAGTCGTTCGACTTCGTGAAGATCCCCTCCATCAGGGTAGGCAGTGCCGACCAGGGCGATGCAGACCAGTCGTTGACGCGGCTCCACGACACCCTGGAGGGCGTGCTCGTCCGTTCGGGCAACTCCCGCTCCACGCAGCTCCAGAAGGACTTCGCGAAGGCGATGGAGCCGGTCGAGGATCTGGTGCGGGAGGTCCTCAGCGAGTCGGTGAACTCGGTGGCGACCGAGCTGCCCTTCCAGGATCCGGTCCTCGGAGTCGACCTGCCTGCGCCCCAGCACGCGCTGCGCGGAATGCTCCGAGAAGCAGTGATCACCAGTCGCGACGACGTCGTGGTGCCGATCGCCGAGCGCGGCACCGGATTCCAGTCCGCCCTGGTGCTCGGCATCCTTCGCTACGTCTCGTCGAAGAGCAGGCAGGCGGGGACCAACGTCATCTTCGCCATCGAGGAGCCCGAGGCCTTTCTCCACCCGCAGACGCAGCGAGCCATGGCCAAGATCCTGAAGGACATCTCGGCGGAGGCGCAGCTGCTCGTGACGACCCACAGCCCGGTGCTCGTCGACTCGTTCTCGGTCACCAGGATCGCGCGACTTCCGCTCAGTCCGGAGGGCATGACCTACTCGGCATTGAAGCCGGACCTGGCCGTCGATGAAGAAGGACGGTTGACGCGCTACTGCGACGCCACAAACAGCGAGCTCGTGTTCGCCAGCTCGGTGATCCTGGTCGAGGGCCACGGCGACAAGCTCGTCATCGACTACCTGCTGGAGAGCATCACCGGTGGCCCGGGCGGCCACTACGCCCTGGGCATCGCCGTGATCGAGGCATCCGGGATCACGACGATCTCGCACCTGCTCCGGCTCGCTCAGCTCTTCGGCGTCCGCGCCTACGTGCTCACGGACAAGGACGGCGTCCACAAGAGCGGCGACAACAAGCGTGCCCTGGTCGAGATTCTGAAGGCCAAGGACCCGAAGCCGTCCACGCTGTTCCTCAACGGCCTGCGCGATCTGGCGGACAGACGGGTGACGACCCTCAAGGCTGCGCTCGAGCACCAGGAGGAGCTCAACACGATGCTGCAGCCGTGGGACGCGTTCGTGCTGAGCTCCGATCTCGAGGGCCTGCTCCTCGACGTGGTCGGTCAGGAGAAGCTGGCGAGAATGCTCGGCCCCGACGAGACCGCGGAGGTAAGCAAGGAGACCGCGGAGGATTTCGCGACGGGGGCCTCCGGTCGCGAGGCGATGGCGGCACACCTCGGTGCGAAGGGCTGGAACTCGGACCGCAAGAAGTCCGGCAAAGCGAAGCCGCACGTTCCGTCGGCGCTGCTGCGGCAGCACCTCGGCTCGACGTCAGGCCAGCACCGCGCCATCAAGCCCTTGACGAAGTGGCTGAGCGGGATCGTGGACGCGCACAAGCGCGCGCCGCTCTGATCCTTCCCGCTGACAGAGCTTGCCCCCTCTGGGCGTCAGAGGTTGCTCCGTGCCGTAAATCGGTGGAGTTCCGTTTCAACGTCTAGGCTCCATGTCGACGTGCTGCCGAGCCCGTTACCCTGGAAGCATCTCTGAGACCGTCATGACGCCTGAGACGCTCGCCCTGCGTGAGCTCCTCGTTGCGCGTCGTGACGAGTTCCAAGTGCTCCTCGACGGGTACGGGGCGACCAATCCGAAGCTGTTCGGGTCCGTCGCGCGCGGCACCGCGTCTGCAGGGTCGGACATCGACATCCTCGTCGAGGTGGACCCTGCCGAGGGGAGTCTCCTGATGCGTGCGTCCGGTCTGCTCGAGGAGACTCATCATCGACAAGCTTCTGGCGCTGCCGCAGGTCGCGCACTGTCGGACGCAGCTGATCTTCGGCGAGCCCTGGGCGGCTCCGCTGCGGCATCGCCCCTCGGCGGACACCTCGCACGGCTGACACCAGCTTGTCCGCCGTCGCCGTGCCCTCAGGAGTTGCGATGCGGCGGAACGCATTCGGGTACAGATCAACGCGCTACAGTCGGTAGGCATCACGATGGGCTTCTCTCACGGCAATGGTCGGAGAAGTCGATAGAAGGACACTGAGCATGGTTCTGACGTTTCGACGAGCACAAGCGACTGACACCGCCGTCGCGCAGCAGGCGTACCGGCTGATCATCGACCACCTGGCCGAGACCGTCGACTTCCCGCACTGGCACACCGAGAACCACCCCACCCCCGAGGAGGTCGCCGGCTGGGTCGAGGCCGGCGAGCTCTATCTCGCGCGCGATGAGGGCGGCGAGATCGCGGGGGTCACAGTGCTCAACCACGACGCCGTGGACGCCTACCGAGATGCCGCGTGGACCATCGAGGCGGAGCCGCATGAAGTCCTCGTCGTGCACGCTCTGGGCGTCGTGCCCGACCATCTGGGCACAGGAGTGTCACGCTCCCTCGTGGATGCGACGCTCCAGGTCGCCCGCGAGCAGAGATGCAAGGCTGTCCGCCTGGACACCTACGTCGAGAATGTCCCCGCGCGGAAGCTCTACGAGCGCCACGGCTTCACCGACCTGGGCTGCCACACGGTCGTCTACGAGGGCACGGACCTGACCCAGTTCCACCTTTTCGAATACGTACTCTGAGCCCTGATCCAGCCCAGAGCACGCATACCCCGTGGGGGCGGCTGCTAAGTGCTCCTGCGACGTCGACCTGTCGAGCCCAGAGGTTGCTCCGTGCCGGAACTCGGTGGAGTTCCGGTTTAACGTCTAGCGTTAATGACGGACTCCGTCATACACTGAGTTCGTGATCAGATCGTTCGGGAGCAAGGACACCGAGCGGATCTGGCATGAGCAGTACGTCAAGCGCATTGATCGCACCGTGCAGCGGGCGACTCTGCGGAAGCTCGAGCTGATCCATGCCGCGAGGGACGTCGAGGACCTGCGTATCCCGCCGGGTAACCGCCTGGAGCGGCTCGTCGGTGACCGTCGTGGGCAGCACAGCATCCACGTGAACGCGCAGTGGCGTCTCTGCTTCGTCTGGAGAGATGGAGGTGCGGAAGGTGTCGAACTCGTCGATTACCACCGAGGGTGATCTGATCGAGCCGATCCACCCCGGGGAGATCCTGATGGAGGACTTCATCGAGGGCTTCGGGATCACTCAGAACAAGCTCGCCGTGTCGATCGGTGTGCCACCGCGGCGCATCAACGAGATCGTGCACGGGAAGCGGGGGATCACTGCTGATACGGCGATTCGTCTGGCTCGGTACTTCGGGACGTCCGAGGAGTTCTGGATGAATCTGCAGTCGAACTACGAGCTTCGGATTGAACGCCGGGCTCTTCAGGAAACGATCGCGACGATTTCCCCTTTGGAGGTCGCATGACCGGCGAGACCAGGTCCTTGCTGCGTTCGATCCCGTCGTTGACGGGAGTTGCACCGCCGCTAAACCTCGATGACGTGCCTGACGATCCGGTTGCCCTATTCCTCGACTGGTTGGAGGACGCTCGCCAGCGCGAGGTCGCTGAGCCGCACGCGATGACCCTTTCGACGGTCGACTCGGAGGGAGTGCCCGATGCCAGGGTCTTGGTGTTGAAAGACGTGGGCGCTAACGGGTGGGCATTCGCCAGCACTCGTACGAGCGCCAAGGCCATCCAGCTGGAGGCTAGTTCACAGAACACCGACGCCGCGAAGTGCGGGCTGCAGATCACCTGGGCATCGAAGAAATCGTGGCAGCGAAGATCGCCGAGAAGTACCCGAAGAGCACCTTCGTGCCCAAGCAGCGGGTTGGCATCGATACCTCGAAGCTTTCCGCCGCCCGAACAGGCATCCGAGGCAGCAATGACTTGGTGTGGGTTGGGAACGCGGCAAACAATGCGGCGAAGCTGGCCGCGCTCGATCCTCGCTACACGACCTACATCACCGCCGACGTCTACAGCAGGCTGAGTGAGACCTCGAAGCTCGGGGGTGATCCGAAGCGGAACCGTGGGCTCGAGCGCTGGTGGCCCGATCCGCTCGACCGCAGGCTGCCCGGATCCGCAGGGCCTGGGCCGGGCGCTCGGCACAGCGGCGCGCGCCGAGCAGGCCCCCGAGCTCGAGGCTCCGCCGGCCTGAGCGCGGCGGCTCAGCCCCGCAGGGAGGCGGGCCGGGCGCCGGTGGCCGCCCACACCTCCCGCCACTTCTGCGCCAGCGTTGCGGCGGTCTCATGCGCCTTGAGCCCGCTGGGGTTGGGCAGCGCCCACAGGGCCCCCGTCCGGCCATCCGGGCACGGACTGCGCCCCGGACTCATCGGCCACCGGCTGCACCCCGAGCACCGCACCGGGACGGTCGAAGGCCTGACGGAATGCGGTAATGCCCACCACCGCGGCGCGCCGGATCAGGCGCCGACCGCCCGCGCGCAGCTCCGCGCGGGTCAGCTGGGCCGCGCGCGCCGTGGTCCGTCTCACGAGTTTGGCGATCCCGATCCCGCGCTCGGCCAGCAGGCGCTCGTCGTCCGGGCTCAGCCCCCGCGAGGCATCGACGGTGCGGGGGAGGATGCCGGCCGCAGCGAGCCAGGGCCAGAAGCGGTTGCCCGGGCGCGCGAAGGGGACGTTGACCGCGGTCGTCCACGGGTGGTCAAGTCCCGTGGAGTGGATGCTCCTATTGCTGTCAAGCGGCCAGTGGCGGGCTGATCTGCTCCAGGATGGCGGTCGCTCGGGCCTCGAGTTCAGGGTCGGCGCGAGTGCCGATCTCGAGTCGTCGGAGCCGCTGGTAGGGGACGCCGAGAGTGGCGGCGAGAACGCTGATCGGG
>RRZU012072383.1_pt1 | contig 20567 bp, 16 predicted proteins | sample 2165561 | NCBI WGS metagenome assembly RRZU01 (sample SAMN10456909, study PRJNA506462) | wastewater metagenome | isolation source: wastewater sludge | place: USA: Moscow, Idaho | reverse complement strand
TTTTAAATTTTGAGTTTTCATAAAAATTTAAATCACCTTTTCTATAAGAAATGGTGTCTTTATTATTTTGTGAATTTGATAGTGTTTCTTCTTTAATTGATTGTGATGTTAAATTTAAAAAATCTTTTTTAGATAAAAATCTACAATTTTCTTTATTTATATCATTAATTTTGCAATATTTATACTCACTATATTTATCATTGTTATAAAAAACAAATTTACCATTATTTTTATAAATCAAATCATATTTATTTTTTTCATTTCTATTGTGATTTTTATAATCAGATGACATAAATAAATAAGTAAAATAATAAAACAAAAATAAAGGTAAAAATGGTAGTGTTAAAATTAAAAATGTAATTAGAATTTTGTTATATTTTTTCATAAAAAACATCTTATTTTTATATATAATATTAATTTTAATTACATTTAACAAAATAATGAAATTAATTTAAAAAAATTACATCTCTAATTCTACAAGAATATGATTCTAGTGTTTCTGAGTCAAAATTAACATAATCTTCTTTACTGTTAACTGGATAACCAATTAAATAAGTTTTTGAACCATTGTTTTCAACTGATTCAAATTTAAAATCTCCAATTAAATCACCATTTTTATGTTCAACAATTGCTTTGTAATTATCAGGGCTGTTAATATTTTCAATTAACTTTTTAAAAATATCTTTTTTTTCCATAATTTTATCTCCAATTATCATAACTTTATTTAATATACCATATATATAAAATATAATAAACTAATATATTTAATATACTTATTTTTTAATCTAAATTTACATATAAATATACAATATAAAGTGTACTTGTTTATTAAATATGTTAAAATAAACCATAAATTAACAAATTAAAAGAAAAGGTAATTTCTATGTCTAATACTAATGGATATACATATAATGAAAAAACAAATCAATTAACTATTGATAGTGATTGTAAATATATTATGTTAGTTTTAACAGACAATATTAATAACAATAATAAGTTTTATGAAATTAAAATTGATGGTGGTGTAGCAAAAGCTCGTTATGGTAGAATTGGAAACAAAGAAACAAATATTGTTTTGGGTTCTGAAAACATGCTACCTAAAAAAGCAATGGAGAAATTTAAAAAAGGCTACATTCCTGCTGAAATTATAAGCAATCAAGTCTCATTAGATAAACAATCAACAAATGAAACAATACAAGATATTGCTAATCGTGATTTAATTTCAAAAAGCAATCACAAAGATAAGCTAAAAGAATTGATTCAAAAATTAGTTAAATATAATCAACATCAAATTAGTCTATTGTCAGGTGGTAGTGTGATAATGGATGATAATGGTTTAGTTAAAACTGAGTTTGGTATTTTGCCATTATCAAGTATTCAAAAGGGACGTAAATTACTTCAAGAAATTGAAAAACAAATTCTTAAAATTTCAACCAAAGAAAGTGTTGAAAAATATTATAAAACAAATTTAAGCACAGATTTGGTTTATGACAGTAATTTATTGCCAACTAGCTATAATACAAATATTAGCAATTTCTTTAAAACAATTCCACAAAGGCTTCCTGCTGCTAAAGGGTGGGGTGACTATATTTTTACAACTAGAAATTATATGTTTTCAAAACAATATGAATTTCTAGACCAACTTGAACAATCAATTACTGATTATGATGAAAAAATTAAAAAAGCAAAAGATAATCAAAAAAATGCTCAAAAAGTAGAACATCCAAGAGTTTTTGGTTATGAAGTTGAACTAGTAACTGATAGTAATATAATTGATGAAGTGAAAAGCTTCTTTAATCAAACAATTAATAAACAACATCAATCAAGCTCATTAAAACTTAAAAATGTTTATGAATTAAAAAATGAAGAAAAAGATAATGAATTTGAGCAAGTAAAAACAATTAAAGGTAATGTTCATCGTTATTGGCATGGAACAAGAAAATTTAATATTTTGTCCATTTTGAGAAATGGACTTGTTATTCCTAAAAGTAATGATAAACACGTTACAGGTCGTATGTTTGGTGATGGTGTGTATTTTAGTGACCAAAGCACAAAATCATTAAATTATTCATCAGGTTATTGGGATAGTAGTAGTCGTGGTGTAGATAACAATTGCTTTATGTTTATTGCTGATGTGGTTATGGGTAAACAGTTTAATGCTCATTACCATAGCACAAAGACATCTCAATTGTTACAAAAAAAATCAAGAGTATATCCTGTTGATGAATTCGATTCTGTGTTTGCTTGTGGTGACAGAAAGAATTTAATACATAGTGGAAGCTTAAATCCATTGAGAAACAATGAAATGATTGTATATAATTTAAATCAAATTAGTTTGAAATATTTATGTGAGTTTGAATAAATATTAAATTAAAGACACTATATTTTATATAGTGTCTTTTTTATTTAAATTTTTATTTTTTTGTAATTTTTCTTATCAAAATCTAAAGAAAAGTTATTATATAAAAGGTAATTTTCAATTATTTTTATTGATTCACATAGTTTAAAATTTTCATCTTTTGTAAGATTATTGTTTAAAATTTCATCATTTAAATTGCTTTTAAATAATTCAATTGCTTCAAAAGAAAAATTATTTTTAAACATATTTTTTAATATATCATCATTTTTTATTTCTTCTAAATGATTATAAACATTATTAAATAAAATTTTAAAATAAATAAAATTTAAATTAGCATCTCTATGTAAGTGGTTAAAACCTTCATTTAAATAATTAACATTTTCATTGTTTTTTGTTTCATTAATAATAAATGTAACAAACTTTTTAAAATCATTTAATTCCATATTTTTAAATAAATAAATATCATTTAAATATGATAGAGTTTTTGTATCTTTTCTTGTTAATATACTTTCTAAAACTGTTTTATCTGAATAATTATTGTATTTAAAAGATTTATCACTTAATTTTAAAAGTTTTATTTCCAGATAAAAACATATTGTTTCGATTGTATTTGTTTCAATATTATAATAATCAAATAAATTTGAATTATTATTAATCAACTTTGTATTTGATAGATAAAATTCAATAATTTTATCTATACTTACTAAATTATTTTCTTCATTTAAATTTAAGAAAATGTTTTTCATAAAATCATCTTTATAATTTGAAATAAAATCATCCATTACATCAAAATCATTTACATGTTTATAAAATTTACTACAAATTAAACTACTAATTGTAGTATAATTATGATATGTATTAATAACATTGTGATTAAAAAATATATTTATATTATTATTTTTAACAAATTCAATAAAATTTATTGATGAAAAGTTGTAATTTTTTAATATTAAATTTTTTAGTAAAAAATCAATATTAATATTATTTATGTTATCAATATTCATTAAAATTTTATTTATATGTTCATCATTTGTATTTTCACTTGATTTAAAATATAATTTTCTTGTTGAAAATAGTTTAAAGTGATTATTAATTAAAGTGTCTTTTAATTCTTTGTTTTGTAATTTATCAACAAATTCAGAAAATATATAAAAATTATCATTAAAGTTATTATCTGTATTATTACTAATATCTAATATTTTATTATTATCAATAACTATACTATTTTTTTCAATTTTATCAAAAAAAAATTTTGATTTTTTCATGTCATTTTCTTTGTTTAAAAAAGATATAATAACATCTTCTTTTTTAAAAATACTATCTGGGTACAAATCAATTATTTTTTTAAAATTTTGAAATGATACATTTTCATTTTTTAATAAAGATTTTAAAAACAACAAATCTTTATCATTTTCATAACCAAAATAATTTTTTTTAAAAGCATATAAAAAATAATTATCAATTAAATCTTGATTTCCATTTACTAAAAAGCTTTTCTCATTAAATAAAAATAGCAAAAGTGGCTTTAATTTATCATCATTATAATTTTTATTAAAAAATAATTTATAACTATATTCTCTTGCTTTTTCATCAGTTACTTTATCTATATTTAATATAATAAAATCGAATAAATTTATTTTTGATAAGTTTTTGTATTTATCTAAATTTATATATGCATTTTCATCAATTGTTTCAATTTCTTTTGATATAAAAATTCTATTAGTATTCAATTTTCGATTTTCATAATTTTTATTTAAAATAATATTAATAAAATTTTCTAAAAAATTGTTAGCTTCAATATCCATTTTAAATATTCCCTATTTTTTTCTTTATTATTTTTGTTGAATTATTTATATTAAAAATATTTTGTTCTAAAAATAAAATGTTATTTGTCATTTTATCTATTTGAATATTGTTACATTCATTTTTTAAAATCATTTGATTTCCAATTTCTTTTAAATTAACAAAAAAATCAAGAGCATTTTTACTTTTAATACTGTCTCTGATTTTTGTTATAATAAAATCATTAATTTTTTCTTTATCAATAAATGACAATACTTTACATATTTCTTTACAATGTTCACTAGAAAGAAATTGAGCAACATGTTTTTTAGAATAATTAAAGTTGTTTATTGATATTAAAGGGAGTAACAACACTTCTACATTGTTGTTCTTATTTATATTTTCTTCAATATATTTATATAACATTTCGCTACTTAAAAAATCAAAATTAGCATTTTGAATTGCTATAATATAAAGGCTTGATATTCTGTCAAAAAAATTATTTTCATATCTGGATATATTTTCTTTGTTTAATATTTTATCAAAATTAGAATCATATATATTTTTAATAATATTATGATAAATTAAATGATTGTTTAAATTTAATTTATTATAATGTTTCATTTTTAAAGGATTAATTAACTTATCGCAACTTATAATAGCTGATTGCTCTATAAATTTGTTTAATGTAAATTTTTCTCTGTTTAAATTAATTATTTTTTCAATAATAGGGGCATCTAAATAAACTATACTATGAATATTTTGATTGTCAATTTGGTTATATTCTGGGTGTTTAACATAAAATCCATTAATAAAAAATTCAAATATTTTACCACCAGATTTAAATTTATTGATAATTTGATTAATATTGTTATCATCTAAATATTTAGCATACTTTTTTAATGAGTAAATTTTAAATTCATTTTCAGACCTTTTTGATTTATAATGTGTGTTTGTTAAAGAATAATTAAGATTATCAAATTTAAATCTTTGAACTTTATTTAAATCAAAATCATTTTTTATTAAATAATTAATTATAGAATTAAACTCTATTTTGAAATTTTTTTCATCATTTTTATTATATAATTCTTTTATATAAGAGGTTAATAATAGATTTAATGATGTTAGATTTTTAAAATTAAAGTCATATTCATTATTACTGCTATTATTTATTTTAATTGACATATCAAGAATAGAGAATATATTATCTATATTCATTTTTTTAGTATAATTTTTGGTAGTGTTAACAATGTTATTTAAATAGAAAACAAAAGCCATTTCTTTATGATTTTTATTTTCTATTTTATCTATTAAATTTAACATTAAATCTATATTAAAAAATTGTTTTATATTTTTATCATAAATATAACTAATAATATTTTCTGTTTTCAAATTATTATTAGATAAAAATGAAAGGTCTTTATAGTTATCATTAAAATGAAAATTAAATTTTTTAAGAAAATTTATTATTATTTCATTGTTAACTTCTTCTGTTTTAAACTTATATTGACCAATTTTAATAAGATGAAGTTGATAACCATTTTTATTTTTTATTGGTTTTTCATTTTTTTCAAACAATTCAACATATTGAATTTCATCTTGATTATTATGTTTGTATTCATTATAAATCATATCATTATTTAATATTGCTCTATTAAAATTATTTAACTTTATTTTAAAATCACTGATACCAATATTAAATTTTTGATTATTCATTAATTTTAATATTGTTTCTGGTTTAACATTATTTCCAAATAAAACTTTCTCAAAATTACCATCATATAAATGATTATCCATTAATTCATTTTTTATTTTATTGTCAATTAAATAATTGTTAATTTTCTCATTATTTATAATATTACTATTAATGAAAATATAATAATATGGTAAAATTTTATTATTTTCAAATAAATCAACATCATTTAATTTTAAATCAATATTTAAATTTAAAAGTTTAATTAAGAAAGATGTTTTTTTATTAACATTTGTTTTTCTATCTATATTAGTTTGAATATCTTTTATTAATGATGGTATTATATAATTTCTGTATTTTAAATAAAATGTATCATTGTCTGAGTTTTTTTGATAATAATTAAGAACGTCTTTAAAATTAATACCCATATCAGTTAATTTATCTGAATTGTATATAACCAAGTAATCAATAATACTCATTTTCAACATCATTATTTTTTCAATTAAATTTAATTTACTATCATCTAATGAGTAAATGGTTAGTTTTTTAGTTTCAACTGGTTTAAATAAGTCAGTTTCATTTAAAATTTCAATTAAATCTAAATAATTTTCTTCATGATAATCAATGTTAATTACATTTTCTATTAAATTGTTTTTTAAATATTCTTTTTTGTTCATTTTATATCCATTATATTTTTATTCTTTTGCTTCTTATCTGTTTGTGATTTAAGTTATATATTGTATCTTTTAAATAACCAATATTTTTTATAAACCTTTCTTTTTCTTCTATTTGAATATTATATACTTTTGGATTGTGATTAATAAATTCAAATATTTCTAATAATTGAAGTTTTTGGTTATCATCTATTGAAATTTTTAGAAAGTCATAATGATTATCTTTGTTAAAGTTTTTTAAAACATCAATAAATAGTGTATTTTCAAACATATAATTATGATTATTTTTAAACTTATGATATATTTGGTCGAAATTTTTAAAAAAGAAATTTAAAATATGGGCATTTAACTCATCTTTATTGTGAAGTGAGAGTTCTTCATAAAATATATTTAAATCTTCTCTAATATCATTATATTGTTTTGTTTTTTCAACTTTAAAAAATATAGTTTGTAAAAGAATTTCTAAATAATTTGTTTTAATATACTCATTATTTTTTAAAATATTAACTTCATTTTTAATTAAATTATTAACATCAATGTTATTTAAATAAAAATAAACTAAACGAAGTATGTTATCTTTATCATTGATTTTATCATATTTGTTATAAGCAAGATTACCTAAATTTTTAAATGTATTTATATTATTTATATTATATAAATTAGTAAATTGATTGTAATTTTGTTTTAATAAAAAATAATTAAAATTAAAGTTAAATGATTTTATATATACTGAATACAAATTTATATTATTTTTAAACTCTCTTTTGTTATAAAGTTTGGTTTCACAATTATAATGATTAAAAATGTAATAATTTAAAATATCTGGATTATTATCTACAATTCTTGATATTAAATTAAATGTTTTTTTAATCATTGGCATATCATTTATATTATTTAAAAAATATGCTTTTTCCATTAAAATTGAAAGAAGGTTATATTTAGAATTATTGTTACCAATCTCTTTAAGTTGATAACCTTTTTTTGTTATGTTATTAACACTAAAATTAAAATTTTTGCTTATAATCTCTTTATCATCATTTTTAAATACATCATCAACTAATAAAACAAAGGACTTAAATTGATTTCTATTTATGAAATAAAATTGATTAATTACATCTGATTTTAAATATTTTTTTATTAAATTATCATCAGAATGGTGTCTTAATAATTTTATAACATCAAAAATATGAATATTATTATTCTTATTATATTTATTTTTAAGTTTTAACAAGCTAATAACTTCATCATTTACATTATATCCATTCTCTTTTAAATAATCATACATAATGCTAATATATTTATGTTTTAAATAAAAAGGGTTATTACAAGAAAAAAGCTTTTCTGTAAATAAATAATCTGATTTTTCTTTCAAATTATTTAATATAAATGAAAATGTGTTTGTATGTAAATTTAATTGGAAAAAAGTTGAAAATAAATTTTTTGATGTAATTTCATATTTATTTTTTAATAAAAAATTTATTAATGTTATATTTTTATCTTTATTAAATTTATTTTGTTTAATTTCTAATTGTTTAATTAATAAACTAGCATAATCATTTTCTAAAATATCTTGTTCTACTATTTTTTTGTTTTCATCTCTTGTATTTTTTATATTATAAAAATTAAGATTAAAGTAATTTGGATTATTATTAAAATTAAAATCCAATTCTAAACTTGTAATTTTTTTTAAAACTTCCTTTGAAAAATCAATAAACATTTTATTATTTGAATTGTATATATTATGAAACATTTTAAATACAAGTTGACCAGCTTTTAAAATATCACTTTCATTGTTTTCATATTTTATTAAAGAAATTAATTTTGATTTTAGTTTTTTATTTTTTAAAAAAACACTCACTATATCTTCATCATTATGCGGACTATATAAATTAAACAAAATGAATTCTAAATAATTATAATGAATATTATAATTAGCATTAACTCCATCTTCCATAACATTATTTGTTTTATTAATTATAAAGCTATATGATGGATAACAAGTATGTGAGATTAAATTAATTTTATCATTATGATATTTTCTTTGAACATTTTTAAAAGAGTATTTATGATAATGTTTTTTTAGATATAAATAATTCTCATCTCCATTATCAATTAATTCTAATAATGCCTCATAAATAGGTATTGAAAAAATATTTTCAGAAAATTTATCTTTATAATATGAAAAATCCATTTTTTAACCTTTACAATTTAATTTTATTTTTTTTATTTATTTTATTACCATTAATATTATAAATGTTATTTAACAACAAATTAATATTATCTAATAATTTATAATCATTATTATTTAAACAGTTGTTTATTTTTTTCTGATTAAATTCATTTTTATAAATATCTGTTAATTCTGATAATTTTAATTTAATATCATTATTTATTGTTAATGATTTTATCTCATTTATATTGCTATTTTCATTTGATAATTCATTTAAAAATTTTAAAATAACTGTATCATACATCTTTTCTCTATTATCAGATATTCTATTTTCTAAAATATAATCTATATTTTCTATAAGATATTTAAAAAAATACAATTGATAATTATCTTTTAAAAGATTGTCATAAAATTTTATATTAAAAAAATTTTCTCGTTCACTTGTTTTTTCATAAGGGTTTTTTTTCATAAAAAAATCTAAAACACTTGTGAATAAAAACTCATTATTTGTATTAATATTATTAGATAAATGAATAAATAAATGTTTTAATTCAGTAACTAATAATTTATCTTTTAAATAAGCGATTTCTACCTCTTTAAGAATTTGAATTTGCCTATTTTCATTTAAATAATCAGGGAATTTGTTAAAAAATACTTCAGAAATGGATTTAGAAATATCTTTCCCAAATAAATTATTGGCATTCAAATTTTTTATTGATTCTTTATATTCACCATAATCAATTTGACCCATATCGTTTGTTTTATATTCAAAATTATTTGTTTTATTAAATAAAATACTAAATATAACTTTAGGATTATTATTAAAACTATTGCTAATTAATTGAAAAATATCTTGTTTTTTCTCTTCATTTTCAATTAAATGAAAAAAGTGTATTAAATTATATATCGTATTATTTTTTTTATTTATACCTGATATATTATTTTCTGCTATAACATAAGATACTTTGTGAACTGATTTTTCTAATGAAACCAATGAAAAATTCACACCTTGTTTTATAGGATTATTGTTTTTAAATGCTAAACACATTAAATCAATATATTTCATGAATATATTATTATAATTCTCATGGTTAATTATCTTTTTATTAAACATAATGTTGTTGAATTGATTAAATGTAAGGAAATTTTGTAAATCATCTGTTTTTAAAAAATTATAAATTTCTAAAATAGTATCTAATGATTTTATGTTTTCTAAATTTGTTAAAAAATGAAGCATTTTTGATATATCTTCTATCAATGAAATTCCATTTTCATGTAAAAAATTATAAATTGGTACTAGATATTCTTTTGATATAATTTTAGCATTAATTAAAGACAATCTATCTGTTAAACTATTTTCCCTATTCTTTGCTAATCTATAATCATTTTCATCAAATGTAGTATTTTCTAAAAGAAAATTTAAAACATTTGGTTTTAATTTTTCTTTATTGTTAGTGCTTCCTATAAAATCATATATAATTTTTTGTAAATTAGGTGTATATCCATTTTCAACTAAAAATTTTATTATAGTCAAATTATTTGTTTTATAAATAACACCATCAAAAAATGTTAAATTATTATGTTTATAATAATTTGAGTTTTTATTATCATTTACTGATGATAAATAGTTGTAGCTTTTATAATAGGTGTTATCTTCTTCAAAATTTAATTTTAAGTTTGTTATTTTTTTTAATGTATCTTTTAAAATTTTTCTATAATTTGTATCTAAATTTGTTTTTGTTATTTCAGTAAAAATTTTAAGTATTATGTTTTTTAGCCTTAAATCATCACTTGTATTTTTTAAATTGTAATTTTCAATATTATTAATAATATTTTGAACATCAATATTTTCTGATAAACATAATTTAAAAAAACTTTCATTTAAATTATAAAAAAAACTGTCAATATAATTACATTCTACTATTTTAATTCTTTTTGATTCAGATTCTTCTTTATCTACATCATAATGAATGTAGCTTGAATAAGAATGTTTTTTTAACTCAGAAACATCATTTAATTTTAATGTTTTTATTAATTCATTTTTATTATTCATAACATTTTTTCCAATATATATATTATAAATGTTTTTCATAAATAATTAAAATGTATTAACTTGTAACTAATTTTAAAATTGATTTTCAACTAATACTTTTGTAATTTAACTCTATAAATAAAAATAAAAATAATGTTTAAAAAGATTATTAACCAAATAAAAGGTTTAAATGACAATAAAATAAATAATTTAAATAATAGTAAAGATATTTATGTAGAAAAATCATTTTCTAATATAGATATTTATAATAAATTAATAAACTTAATAGATAATAATTTAATAACTGAGTTTAAAATATATTTTATCAATATAAAAAACTCATTTGATTTTCAATATATTCCAAATAATAATTACACATCATTATATAATGATGAAAGAAATCATAAAAAAGCAAACTATTTAAATTTAATTGAATATTTGTTTTCTTCTAAAAACATCTCAATTGATATTGTAATGTATATTTGTAAAACAAATATTTTTGAAAAATATGTATCTAACAGAAATAATGAAAATATATTTCATTTTCTTTTAAGTAATAAATCAATTTCAAATGAAATTGTTAGGTATGTATTAACGGAACAAAAAGAATATTTAACAGGGTATAAAAATATAAATAAAAATTTATTATTTAATGCTAATAATCAATATATATTTTCAAAACAACCATTAATGTTACTGATTGAAAATCAAAAATTTTCATTAAAAATGTGGGATTATGTATTAAGGTTTTCTAATATTTTTGATGATGAATTAAATTTTAAATATAATGGAAATATTAGTTCAACAATATATAAAGAATATGAAATAGATAAAAATATAAGCTTTTTATATTTTATTTTTAAAAAAATGACTAATAATTATAAATATTTTGAATTTATGATAAAACACAAAAACTATATTAACTTTGTTAATGTAGTAAATATAAATAAAGACAAACAAAAAGCATATAGAAAAATAATGAATGATGAATATTCAATTATTAAAAATCAATCAATTGTTAGTTTAATATTTGATAATAAAAATTTATTTTTACCATTTTATAATACAAAAAATGTGTTCTTATATATTATATACTCAAAATATTACAGTAAAATTATTAAAAATATTAATTCAGAAATAACAGAAGATAATTTAGTAGATATTATAAATAAAAATATTAATGAAAAGCAAAAAAATGAATTAATATTATTAATATTATCAAATATAATTTATTTAAATGGTTATGATAAAAAATTAGATGAATATCTTAACATGTATTCAAGAATTGATTTTTTGCCAATATTAAGTGATTATAAAAAAAACAAAGAAAAGAATTTTTATTATATGAAAAATTTAATTGAAAATGGTGATAATAATATACTAGATTTTAAATCAAAATATTTTTTCAAAGACTAAAAAGTAAAATATGTGTGTATAATATATTGTAATAATAAGTTAAAAAGTAATGTAAATGGACTTTAATATAACAGAAAATGATAATTATTTTATTGAGAATTTAGCAATAAATTTAAAAGAAATTATTAATATTTTAAAAAGAAATTTATTATATGATAACAGTTTAAAAAATATCTTTAATAAAATTAAATATATCAATTCAGATATTAATGAAGATGTTAGTATTAAAATTATTAAAGACAATATTCATAGTTTATTTCCATTGTTAATATGTTCTTTTTTAAAGAAAAATTCTACATTGAGTATGGTTAATTTTAGTGATATAGAAAGAGATGAAATTTTTTATTTTATAAATGATTTTGTTTTTAACCAATATTATTTTGATATTAAATATAATGCTTCTTTTCAAGCAAATGATTATATTTCAAATTTATACTTAACATTATTTAATACAATCAAATCTAATAAAGAAGTTAATGTATTTTCAATTAATAATTATGCTTTTTTAAATGATGTAGATGGTTTAATGTATAAAAAAATAATGAATAAATTAATTTTTGAAAATAAGAATTTTAATTTAAATGATTATGGAGTTTTTAATGTTTAATGAAAATCATTATCTTTCTTGTGGGTTAGTGCATTTTGTTGATTGTATGAAAATAGATAAAGATATAAAATCAATTAACAAATATATAGAAAAAATAAATTGTGAAAATAACATTGGAAATTTTTTTATAAATTTCTATATAAAAAATGTATCTGATATAAATTTATCAACAGTAGATATTTTAGTTAATAATTTAATTGATAATGACAAATATGATTATAAAACATCAAAATTCGATAAAAATACCCCACATGTTATTTTAAATGCAATTAATAATATTTATTTTCATAAAAGTTATGAATATACAATTAATGTAAATAAAACTTTAAAACATGATTTAAACTTATATTATGATGTTTTTTTTAGCTAATCATTCTTTAAATGAACCTAGTATTTTAAAAATCGTCTCCCCAACCATAATGTTTGATGTTTTTTGTTTCCACAGTTTCTATGTTAATTTACTTGCATTAAACAAAAATAAATTAGAATTTGAAAAAGAAATAGTTTTTGAAGATGGGCTGTTAGATTTTGAAAAAATTAGTAATATAGATATTAATTATCAAAATGTTATTTTAGATACAGCAAAATTGTTTATAAATTATCCAACTGAAGTAAATAATATAGTTAATTTATTACTTTCATTAAAATATATGGAAAATTATGAAATAAATACCAATGAAAAATTACATTGTTTATATTTTGAAACCGAAAAATATATAAAAGATAATATTAATGAATTAAATGAAATAAAAAATAATAAAGAAAATAATGTATATTTAAAAGATAAAGAAATAAATTATTTAGGTGTAATAGAATTAGATATATTTAAAAAGAATATTGATAATATTCAAGAAACAGAGTTAAAAAATATACTATTTTCATTTTGTTGTTTCTTAAGTAAAAAAGTATCATGTCTTGAAGTTAAACAAATGAATTCTTTCATAAATAGTGTTTTTAAAAGTATAAATTATAATTTTTTACATGTTAATAAAGATTTGACAAATAAATTACTTGATATTAATTTTAATTATGAGTTTATGAAGAATTATAAAAAAATATTTTCAATTTCTGAACAAAGAGAAATTTATACTTTAAAATATAATAAATATGTGTTAGAAAATGATGAAAAGTTTTTAATTTATGAAAAATTAATGAATGAATCTTCTTTATTATTAACTAATAAAAACAAATCAAAATTAAAAAGACTATAGGAGATAATTTTGAGCGTAAGTAATAACTATACAATAACTAATGAAGAAAAAATTTTTTTAGATAATTTTAAAAAAGAATTGATTAAAAATATTGAATTAATTTCTCAAAAAACAACAGATAAAGATTACTCTGGTCGTTTAACTATTTCAAGATTAAATGTAAATATATTAAGTGTTAAAAAAGAAAGTGATATTAGTGTTTTTGAAAATAATATTAATATTTTAAAAAATAATATCAATTATGATGAAGATTTTTTTAACTTGTTATTCTATTATAGTGAAGTATTAATAGGTATTAATAAAATACATATTTATAAAATATTAAATGACAAAGAGATAAACAATATTTTAATGTTTTGTAATGATTATTTTTTTAATGATAAATATATAAAAAATATGTTAAAAGAATATGATAGTGAAACATTTGATTATATTTCTTGTGAAATTGAAAATTTGAAAAAAATTATAACTAACATTGCTCGTTCAAACAGTTTTTTTGATATATATAGAGGGGCTTTTAATTATATAAATCAAAAAAATATGGATATTTATTTTGATAAAATGATTTTACCATTAATTAACTTAAATTTGTTAAATAATGATTATTATGAAAATATAATTCTTAATATAAATTGTAATTTTAACTTTTATTTGGAAAAACTTGAAAACAAAAATTTTAATTATATTGATAATTTTATTGTAAATATAGAAACATCTGATAACAATAATCAAAAACCAAATTTTATGAAAAAGTTTTATTTTGATACAATTTTATTTAAGTATAAAAATCATACAAATGAAATTTCAAGTTTTGAAGATATAGATTTAGAGCCAATTAACTTTAGATGTTACAAAGAATTAGTGGGTGTAATTTATAAAAAAGAAACCAACCTTTCAACTTTAGACGAATTTAATATTTCAAAAAAAGCATTTGATGTTTTTCAAACAGAATTATTTATCAACAAAAAAAACGAAGACATTCAAAATGATACAGAAAACATTAAATTTTGTTTAAATGATTTTATTAAAGAATGCCTAGTTTTTTTTAATGAAAATGATGAAATAATACCAAACTTTTTAATTATGAATTTACTTATGCTTAATAAAAATTTTTATTATGAAAAAGTGCTTTTGTTTATAAATGATATTTATTATTCAAATCTTAAAATAGATTTGAATTTTGAAAAATATGATTTTAATCAAAATATGATTTCAAAAACAAATTATTTTTTTGATTTAATTTTAAAATACTCTAATGAAATAAAAGAGTTTTTTGATATAATAGAATTAAAAATAAATCATAATTCTGAAAATCTTTTTGATATTTTAGATAAATATAATGGGAAATATTTTTTAAAAAATTCTTTTAAGCTAAAAGAATTTACACAATGTCATTTAAAAGATATTATTACAACTGATTTTTTTAATGATTTTTTATTAAATATAGATGAAAATGATAAAAAGTTTTTTTCAAGTTTTTTAAAATTTATTACTGAGGAATTAGATTATATTCCAGAAAATCAAACAAAAATGTTTTTTGATATTATTCTATTAAACTCATTAATAAATTCAATAGAATATAAAGATAATGAAACAAGTAAAAATAATTATATAAATGAATTTGTTGATAAATATAAAGATTTTATTGTTTTTTTTGATTACATTCCATATATAAAAGAAAGTTTAAATAATAATTCTTTAAATAAAGTAAACAATGAAAATTTTGAAAACATATTATCAAAATTAAACAGTCTTTATTATAATAAAGCCAAAAATAAAAAAATAAAAATTTAAAATATTCATAAAAATTAATTTATGTTATAATTGTTTTTTAATTAATATTAACAAGACCAGTGGGATAAATACACATATACTGAGTTTTCAGGATTCACGCTTGCGTTATTTCTTGCAATTGTTTTTGTTTTTGTTTCTTTTTTTCTAGATTTGGTAAATAATTTTGTTTATAATGTGCGTTTAGATTGGAGGATTGAATGTATAGAATTATTTCTGTCATAACGAAAGTTGATAAAAGAAATCATGAGGCTCCAGTTTTATGGAGAGAAAAATTTGAAAGCAAGGATGATGCAATAATTTTTCTGAATTCGTGTGGTTATGAATTAATGGTAAAATCATATTGCAAGCACAATGGTGAATTTGTTCAGGCTTACATTATTGAGGATTAGACGAAACTTGAAAATTTTTGTCGTTATTAACAAGATGATTGCAGATAATAACACTGCTGCAGATGTCGTAACAATTAATTCTAGACTTGTGGAGTTTGAAATTGACGGTTTAATTACTCATTTTCAATCATTTACACACAAACTTTCATTTCTTAATGAAACAATATCGCCATGTTAAAAATGATGAAGTAGAAATTGTTTCTGAATCTGGTGGTAATCATTATCAAAATTTGACCACAGAAGAAGTAAAACAATATCGAAAAATAGCTTACAATACAGAATTGTTTGGCGAAAAACAGCCTATGTTTGGTTTGAATGAAGTATTGGTTAAAAATCAACAAACTGGTGAAATTGTTTCACATAAAATTTATAAAGATGGAGTTATTTTTCATGTTATCCAATGAAATTAAAAATAAATTATTTGAACAAAATCGTATTATGTTATTTATAATATATGATTTTTATAAAGATAAAGAAGATTTATATAAAAAAATGATTGAAAAAAATGTTATTGTAGACGTTTTATATTTTTATAATAAACATTATGTTGAAAATGAACCAATATTAGAAAAAGAATTACTTAAATTAACATATAATATTAATCATTCTCTTTATTATTTAAAAAAAGATTTTTCACATCAAAAACATTATCGTAAATCATTTTTTAATGATGAAAATAAAAATAAGATTTTAGAATATTATATATTTGTTAATAATGAAATTGAAAGCAAAATAAAAATTTTTGATTATGAATCAGACAATGAATATGAAAAAGTAAATAAAATTTTCATTAATGAAAATAATTACTTTGGTTTATTTAACTTTATTAATAAAGACAATTACAATCAATTTTTCATTAGACTTTTTGAAAGCTCACATCACAATAACTTTTCATTTGATGTGAAAAATATTGCTTCTTTTTTTGAAGTTTTATTAAAAAGAGATGTGGACTTTAACTTTATTTTTGATGATATAATCAATGGTTCTTTTAAAAAGCATGAAGATTTCATTTTGAATGAAAGTTTTTACAAAGATAATCCTAATTTTTTAAAAATATTTTATTACTATGTTCTTTATGAAAAATCATATGAAAATGAAGCTATAATTAATGAAAAAGATTTTGAAAAAATTATAAATTTTATTAATATTAATTTAAAAAACGAAGAAGAAACTACTATTTATAAAGCTTGCTCATTAAATATTGTAAATTGTTTATTAAGAGAAAAATTGACTAATTATGATATTTTACCTAGTAATAATTTTGAAGCAAATATTAAAAATTATTATAAAAATTTCTTATGTAAAAATGATAATAAACTAAATTCAAATTTAAATTCATTTTTGCTTCTTGATTTTATTGCTTATAATAATTTTTATCATGAAAACAACTGTCATGAATATCATAAAAATTTTTTTCCATTTTTTTATGATGAAAAAATGCTTGATTTAGGATTTGATTTTTCAATATATAAATTTGAAAATGAAATTAATATAAATCATCTAATCAATATGTCAAAAATGTTTATTGAACATAAAAATGAAATAATGGAACTTATATTTATATATTCATTTTCAAATCATTCATTTAAATATTTAAATAAAGATGAATTGATTTCTGAAATAGAAAATAACAGTTCATTTAAAAGTGAATTTGATAATTTTTTAATTGATAATAATGATAAGTTAAAAGATGTATATTATAAAGTTAATATGTTTGAATTAAATTTAGATTTAGATAATTTTTTAAATGCTTATAATAAATTCCATCATATTGATAAAAGTGATTATAAAACTGGTATTTTAGAATTTCATAAAACAAATTTTTATAATGATATTTTTAATAAAGTGGATGATAATTTTAAAGATTATTTTCAAGATTTTTCAATTTTTATAGCAAGTAGAATTTCTGTTTTTGATTTAAATCAATTGGAAATATTTTTTCAAAAAATCTTTCAAAATTTACATTACAATATATTATCTATAAAAAATGATAAAATACAACAAGAATTAGTTAAATTGAATTATTCTGAAAATTTTGTTAAAAATTATGCTACTTTTATAAATATTGAAGAATATAATAAAAAAATAAAAAATCATATCAACACATATCAATTAAAAAATGAAAAAATAAACAAAACAAATGATATGTATGATTTGATAAGCAATGTAAATGATATTTTTATTAATAAAAAAACAAGAAAAATATTAATTTAATGTTAAAGTTTGTTAAATTTAGCTAAATATCTTGTTCAATACATTTTCTTCATATAGAATATAAGAACAATGCAGAATGTTCTAAATTGAATATTTATATATTCAAATAGAAAAAAGGTAAAATCCTTTCTTTCTGCTCCGATTTAATGCGAGTGTCGTCTAATGGTAAGATTAGTGCCTTCCAAGCATGAGATGTGAGTTCGATTCTCATCACTCGCTCCAAATTTAAAGATATATGTTTAATTTAAATATATATCTTTTTTTTGTTTATAATATTAAAATATCAGGTTATATAAATGAATAATAGTACAATTTTAAAAACAGATGAAATTGATTTTTTAGTAAGTTTGCCCAAAAAAACTAATGAAATAATTAATATTTTAAAAAGAAATATAGTATTGTCAGAAAAACACTGTTTAAATTTTTCATCTAATCATAATAATTTGGAAAAACTTATTAAAAGTTATAATAAAATACATAATGAATATAATTTTGAATTAAAAAAAGAATATGATAACCAATATTTAGATATTTATATAGACAATGTTTTATCATTTTTATTAATTGATGTGGTCTCTTTTTTTAATAACTTTGAAAGGATAAGTCGTGATGTAAAATTTAGTGAAGATGATAAAAATATTTTATTTGATTTTATTAATGATGTTGTTTTTAGTGACTTATATTTTAATAATTTATATTGTGATAATCACTCTATGTTTATGAGTTTTCAAAATGAATTATCAGATGATTTAAAATATGAAAAAAGTACATTTATAATGAATTTAAAAGATAATATATTTACAAACAAAACAAATGGAGTAAATAGAACAAGTAAACATGAATATTATTCTACAATTAGAAGCCTTTTTGATGATTATATTTCTTCTATTTCTTTTATTGATAAAAGAAATTTTAATAGAAATTTTAATAAAATTTGTAATAAAGTTTCTCTTTTTGATACAAATAATAAAGAAAGAAAACAATATTTATTAAATTGTATTTTAAACTCAGGTTTTATTAATTTTAATTTTTTTCCAGAAATTACAAATTATTTTATTGAAAAAAACAGTTTTGACATTGAAATATTTGAAACAATATTATATAAAATGAGTGTTAACACTATTACTAATAAATTTGAAACTTTTTATAATTTAATAATTTCAAAAGAATTTCATGTTATTGAAAATTTTTTATTAGAAGATAGTAATATAGAAAAAGTTGAATTAAATGATATGTATTTGTCTATATTTTTAAATCATAGTTACTCTTATGTATCTAGTCTTGAAAATGTATTGATACTGATTAATTATTTATTTAAAAATGAAAAATCTTCATATGTTAGTGAAATTCATTTTTTTAATTTAATAAAAAGAGGGTTTGAAAAAATTGATAACTATGAATATGATGATGATTATGAAATTAATAAGCTGTCAGATGAAATAAACAATAAAAATAATGCTATATTAAAAAAGGTTTTTAAAACATTTGAAAATAATAATTCAGTTATAACTTCATCAATTATGTTTTTTGGTTTTGTTTCCAATCATAATTTTCTCCTATTTGATTTTAATAATCAACAACAAAAATCAAAGTCAGAATTAAGTTATTTAAGACTTGATTTTAATAAAAATTATAGTGAATTAATTTTTAATATTGCTAATGTTTTTTTAAATTTTCCAAATGAAATAAAACAACTTATTAAAATATCAAGTGATATTATAAATATAAAAAAAGATTTAGTTGATATGGATTTTGATTTGACTGATAATATTAAGAATTTTTTAAAGCAAAATAATTTTTTTAATCAAAATAATATAACAATCGAATTTTTTAATGAAAAAGATGTTGAACTAAATTTAAAAATTTTTAATATTTTTTTAGAAAACAATAAAAATATAAAAGAAGAAAAAGATATTAATATAATGAAAAGTTTTATGAATTATTGGGCTAAACATAGTTAACATAAATTCTATTTAAATCTATTCATTGATTTTATATCCTATTGAAAATAGGATATAAAAATGAGAATATTAAGTATAGGAAAAATAGCAGAATATCATGGTGTCAGTAAATCAACAATATATCGTTGGCTTAAAAAAGGAAAAATAACAGAAAATTATCAAACTTATGGTAATCATCGTAGGTTTATTGTTGAAAACAATCAAGATAAAGTCGTTTTGTATTCTAGAGTATCATCAACATCACAAAAAACAGATTTAAAAATTC
>RRZU011671964.1_pt1 | contig 20567 bp, 18 predicted proteins | sample 2165561 | NCBI WGS metagenome assembly RRZU01 (sample SAMN10456909, study PRJNA506462) | wastewater metagenome | isolation source: wastewater sludge | place: USA: Moscow, Idaho | reverse complement strand
TAATGTGGTGGATCTGGATGGAGAGAATGGTTTTCGCTTGGTTGGCGCGCAGGGATCTGGTTTTTCAGGCACCATTGTGAGCGGTGCGGGGGACGTCAATGGCGATGGCTTGGATGATGTGATTATTAGCGGCCCTAGTTTAAGCGCCAGCTATGTGGTGTTTGGAAAGACCGATGGATTTGATGTCACGTTGAATCTATCCGGTCTTGACGGCAGCAATGGTTTTCGTCTGGTTGGCGTGACGGCATATGATTATTCAGGCAAATCAGTCAGTAATGCGGGAGATGTCAACGGGGATGGTTTTGATGATGTGGTCATTGGCGCTTACGGAGCTGATCCGAATGGTAGTAATTCTGGTTCCAGTTACGTGGTGTTTGGCAAGGCATCGGGATTCGATGCGACGATGAATCTATCCAGTCTCGATGGCAGTAATGGTTTTCGCCTGGATGGCGTAGTGGAGGATAGTTTTATCGGAGGATCAATCAGCAACGCGGGGGACATCAATGGCGATGGTTTTGCTGATCTGATTATCGGAGATGTTACGGCTGATCTGAACGGACGCGATTCCGGCTCCAGTTACGTGATATTTGGCAAGGCAACCGGTTTTGATGCGGCGATGAATTTATCCGATTTGGATGGTAATAACGGTTTCCGGCTAGATGGGGCGACGATAAATGATCGCTCAGGCCGCTCTGTAAGCAGTGCAGGGGATGTTAATGGTGATGGATTTGATGATTTGATTATTGGTGCGCCTTATGCTAATCCGGAAGGGGGGGTGACCGGTTCCAGTTACGTGGTATTCGGTAAGGCTTCGGGATTTGACGCGTCAATGAGTCTATCCAGTCTAGACGGTGATAATAATGGTTTTCGTATTGACGGGGCGAATATAGGAGATTTTTTTGGCAGATCGGTTAGCAGTGCGGGGGACGTCAATGGCGATGGCTTTGATGATTTGATTGTGGGTGCGCCCTATGCAGATTCAAACGGCGATGACTCCGGCTCCAGTTTCATCATATTCGGTCGCAGCGAATTTACTGATGGCGGCGTGGATTTTCCGGCTCCGCCTGAGGTAAGGCCGACAACGACTAGTATCAATTTATCCAGTCTCGATGGTAGCAATGGTTTTCGATTGAGTGGGGGGAATAATAGGTATTATCTGGATGCCATATCGCTCAGCAGTGCCGGCGACATGAACGGTGATGGTTTTGACGACATGGGAATTGGGCTGGTATTTGAAAAGTACTATCACGGAAGCTACGTGGTATTTGGCAAGGCATCGGGCTTTGATGCCACAATAGACTTGAATGGGCTTGACGGTAAGAATGGTTTCGGGATTAGCGGTACCAATCAAAGTTTTGTCGAAGGTGTCGGCGATATGAATGGCGATGGTTTTGATGATGCAGCTCTTGTTACAGGTTCAGCTGGTTATTATAGCTTTTATAGCTCTGCCTACATAATATTTGGCAAGTCTGGAGATTTTAATCCCGGGTTGGATCCATCCAGTCTCGATGGGAATACGGGTTTTCGCATCGATGGAGTGTCCAATGATAATTTTACGGGGCGCTCATTTAGTGGTGCAGGAGATATCAATGGCGATGGTTTTGATGACGTGATTATAGGCTCCGAATTCGCTCCATTTCAATACAACGATGAAGCCAGCTACGTGGTGTTTGGTAAATCATCCGGTTTTAATGCGGTGGTAGATGTTTCCGAGCTTAATGGAAACAATGGTTTTCGTATCGATGGCTTGGTTGAATCGGTTAGTAATGCAGGAGACATCAACGGCGATGGTATTGATGACGTCATTGTTGACGGCAGTATTGTATTTGGTAAATCTTCAGGCTTTGATGCCACGATAAATTTATCCGATCTTGACGGTACCAATGGTTTTCGCGTTGATGGTCCGGTCAAGTCGGCCAGCAGTGCAGGAGACATCAACGGCGATGGTATTGATGACGTAATTATTGGCAGCAATATTGTATTCGGTAAATCGTCAGGTTTTGAAGCCACGATGAACTTATCCGATCTTGATGGTGATAATGGCTTTCGTCTGGATAGGATAGGAGGTAGTGCATTTGTCGACAATGGACTCAGGGGAGCAGGAGATGTTAATGGCGACGGCTTTGACGATTTGATTATTGGCAGTTTCAGTTCCAGTTACGTGATGTTTGGCAAGGCATCCGGTTTTGATGCCACAGTAAAACTGTTCGAACTTAACAGTAGTAATAGTGTTCGTTTCGATGGAGCATCAAGCTGGGTCAGCGGGGCAGGAGACGTCAACGGGGATGGTTTTGATGACTTGATGGCTGGCGATCCCGGTGCTAATCCTGGTGAGGATACTGCTTATGTGATCTTTGGCAAAAGTCAGTTTACCGGTACCATAACCTATGTGGGCATACCTGAGAATAATGATGTTTTTACAGGCACTGCGGCAGCGGAGCGCTTCGATCCGAGCGATGGCAATGATTTACTGATCGGAGGCGGCGGGGCGGATGTGATTTATGGAGGGCTCGATGATGACACAATCCGGGTACCCGATCTGGATTTTCAGTTGGTCGACGGTGGCAGTGGGAACGATACGCTGGGTCTGGATGGCAATGGAATGAATCTGGATCTGGCTAATGCCGGTGATAAGGTTATTGGCATTGAAACCATCGACTTGGGTAGTACGGGCGATAACATACTGACTTTAACGTTACAGGATGTGCTCAATTTGTCGGGTACTACCGATCCTTTAATAGTCAAGGGGTATGCTGGTGCTCGTGTGGCCGGATTGAGCAGCGGTTGGGTAGATGGTGGTATCCATGACGGTTTTTATGTATTTACTCAGCTGAAAGCAGTATTGATGATTGCGGATGCAGTAAAAACTGATTTTACCAGTGGAGTGGATTTTCCAGGCACGCCCGGGGACGATATTTTCACCGGCACTTTCGCTGCGGAAAGCTTTGAGGGTGGAGAAGGCAACGATCGGATGATCGGCCGAGGTGGTGCGGATTCATTTGATGGTGGTGCAGGCAACGATTACATCCGCATATTGGGCGATGACTTCCAGCTTGTCGATGGCGGTTCGGGTACCGATACTTTAGGACTGGCCGGCAGCGGATTCAACCTCGATCTCTCCGGCGTGATCGATAAAATTCACGGTATAGAAACCATCAGCTTATACGGTGTCGGGGATAACACGCTAACCTTAATGGCGCAGGATGTATTGGACTTGTCAGGCAGCGCGGATATCCTGAAGATCAAAGGCAATGCCGGAGATAGCGTGATTGGGCTAAGCAGCGGTTGGACAGATGGCGGTGTTCATGGCAATTTTCATACGTATACGCAAGGCGATGCGGTGGTGCTGGTCGGGGTGGATGTGGCGACGGATTTTCCAGTGATTTAACTGCGCATTGATTATGTATAAAGTGCGCTTTTTTTCTTTGCATCGATTGCATAGATTTTTAACGCCCCGTTAATCTCAACAAAATTGATTTTCTCAAATTATAATTTAAACGTCTCAGGATAAAAATGGATACTAACGAGGCTGCTGCCGCACCCGCTCCGACTCCGATGCTGGAAATCAGTACTTCCCGGCAAATGTTGTCGTGGTTGGCCGAGCAAAAATTATCAATTGCTTTGACTACTTATCAGGTTGGTAAGCTGTATTTTATTGGCTTAAAGCCTGACAACGGGCTTTCGGTATTCGAACGTAGTTTTAACCGTTGCATGGGTTTGTGCGCGACGCCGAATGGTTTGTACATGAGCAGTTTGTATCAGGTGTGGCGCTTTGAAAATGTATTTGAGGTCGGGCAGCAACAGGATGGTTTTGACCGCTTGTATGTGCCGCAGATGGGCTATACCACGGGTGACCTTGATATTCACGATATGGCAGTAGATAGTGATGGCCGGTTGGTGTTCGTCAATACGTTGTTTGGTTGTTTGGCGACATTGAGCGAAACGCATAGCTTTAAACCATTCTGGCAGCCTTTTTTTATCAGTAAATTGGCAGCAGAAGATCGTTGTCATTTGAATGGTTTGGCGATGAGAGACGGACAACCGGCTTATGTGACTGCGGTCGGCCAATGTGATGTGGCCGATGGTTGGCGTGAACATCGGACTAAGGGCGGTATTGTTATCGACGTGTCGCGCAATGAGGTTGTCTGCAGTGGATTATCAATGCCGCATTCGCCGCGCTGGCACAATGGCAGATTGTGGTTGCTCAATTCCGGCACAGGGGAATTCGGTTGTGTCAATCTGGAATCAGGGCGATTTGAACCGTTGTGCTTTTGCCCAGGCTATATGCGCGGTTTGAGTTTTCATGGAGATTTTGCTTTGGTGGGTTTGTCCAAGCCACGTGAAAACAAGACGTTTAGCGGCTTGGCGCTGGATGACAATCTTAAATCGCGCAATGCGGAAGCACGTTGCGGCGTTCAAGTAATCGATTTGCGTAGTGGAGATATCGTCCACTGGTTACGCATCGAAGGCGTGGTTGAGGAGTTGTATGATGTGGTTACCTTACCCCGTGTGCGCCGTCCGATGGCATTGGGCTTTAAGACGGATGAGATTCGCCGGGTATTGAGTGTTGAGACCTAGATTTTAGAAGACTGAGCATAAGTTGCCTTCGGCATGTGATATTACTAAGGTAATGAGATGATTTGCTTCACCAGTTCTGGAGAAGATTCAGGTTCATAGTGCCTGATGTCAATGCATGTCGCTAGCCACAAAATACTATTTACCCTGTTTGTAGCTCGCCTGCTAACGGCTTGTCTCGTGCAATGTGCGGGTTTTCAGCTACAATTGCAGGTATGAATTCGAGTAAGACAAAAATGGTGCAACCCATTCAAAAAAAATTGGGAGATACCAATATAATTTTAGTGGGAATGATGGGTGCCGGGAAAACGACGATTGGTAAGGTGTTGTCGAGCTCTCTGTGCAGAGTTTTTGTTGACTCCGATCACGAGATTCAAAAGCGAACTGGCGTAAAGATTCCGGTGATTTTTGAAATCGAAGGGGAGGCTGGTTTTCGTAAGCGTGAATCGGAAGTTTTGGCTGGATTGTCAGAGCAGAGAAATATCATTCTGGCTACTGGCGGGGGTGCAGTATTGAATGCAGAGAACCGCCGGTTATTGCGACAAAGTGGAATTGTCATCTATTTGCGTGCATCGGTTAATGATTTATATCGACGTACCCGCCATGATAAAAATAGACCATTGCTGCAAACGACTGAAAACTTATATGCACGATTGAATGAACTCTATGTGCAACGGGATGCGCTGTATCGTGAAACCGCTCATGTCATCATTGATAGCGGCAAACAAGGGGTTCGTTTTCTGGTACAAAAACTGATAAACAGATTAATCTCTATAGATTTCAATACAATCATGCAGAACAATCGTGGAAATGCCATGCAGACCATCGCGGTCGATTTTACCCCTTCATCGGAGAAGCGCAGTTATCCTATACATATAGGTTATGGAATTTTGCAACAAGTTGACTTGATTGTTTCCTGTTTGCCGCAAAAGCGAGTAGCTATCGTAAGTAATACAACCATAGCGCCTTTTTACCTGAATAAGCTACGTGCCGCATTGGAAGAAAAAGGCGTTAACTCCGTTCCGATTATTCTTCCAGATGGCGAAGCTCACAAAAACTGGGAAACTTTAAATTTAATTTTTGATGCGCTGCTGGAAAATCATTGCGAGCGGAATACTACAATATTGGCACTGGGTGGGGGGGTAATCGGTGATCTGTCCGGTTTTGCTGCGGCAACTTATCTGCGCGGTGTGCCTTTTATTCAGATACCGACAACATTGCTGGCACAGGTGGATTCTTCCGTGGGCGGGAAAACCGGGATCAATCACCCATCGGGCAAAAATATGATCGGTGCTTTTTATCAGCCACGTATGGTGTTGGCTGATAGCGCAACCTTAAATACCCTGCCTATTAGAGAATTACGTGCCGGACTCGCCGAGATCATTAAATACGGTTTGATTCGCGACCCCGCTTTTTTTGAATGGCTGGAACAAAATATGCATCGCTTGCTTGCGCGTGATCCGGTGATATTGAATGAAGCCATTCAACGCAGTTGCGAAAACAAAGCGGAAATAGTGGCTGCAGATGAGAAGGAAAAGGGAATCAGGGCGTTGCTGAATTTGGGCCACACCTTTGGTCATGCGATTGAAAATGGAATGGGATATGGTGTTTGGTTGCATGGTGAAGCCGTGGCAGCAGGAACTGTGATGGCAGCTGAATTATCACGCCGCATGAAACTAATTAGCGAAGCTGATGTTCAGCGTATCCGAAAAATTTTGTTACAGGCAGAATTGCCAGTTATTGCGCCTAAAATGCCGGCGGAAAAATATTTGCAACTAATGACTTTGGATAAAAAAGTGGAGGCTGGTAAATCACGTTTTATCGTGCTTAATCGGATAGGTGAGGCGGTGATGAGAGCGGATATAGCGCCGACAATATTAAATGAGACAATTCTGGCATGCATGTCAAATGAATGAACTCGCTGTTTATGCTGTGTCGTGTGAAAATTCTCGAGGGCGTGAGATCGATGAGGAATTGCCATCCGGTCGCAGTGAATTTCAGCGCGATCGGGATCGCATCATCCATTCTGCAGCCTTTCGTCGGCTGGAATATAAAACCCAGGTATTTGTTAACCATGAAGGAGATTTGTTTCGCACGCGCCTGACACATAGTCTGGAAGTTGCGCAGATTGGGCGTTCCATAGCAAGAAATTTAGGTTTGAACGAAGACCTGGTGGAAGCGATTACACTGGCGCACGATCTTGGGCATACGCCTTTTGGTCACGCGGGCCAGGATGCGTTGAATGAGTGTATGCGCGATTACGGTGGTTTTGAGCATAACCTGCAATCCCTGCGAGTTGTTGATGTGCTTGAAGAGCGTTATGCGGCTTTTGATGGGCTTAATCTTTGCTATGAAACCCGGGAGGGTATACTCAAGCATGTCTCCAAAAAAAATGCGCAGAAACTGGGTGCTGTTGGCGAGCGATTTTTACAGCGAAGAAGGCCTTCATTGGAAGCGCAGTTGGCTAATTTTGCCGATGAAATTGCTTACAACAATCATGATGTGGATGATGGCCTGCGTTCGGGGCTAATCACATTGGGTCAATTGGAAGGTGTGGCAATTTTTTCGCAGCATCTAGAACAAGTCAAAGAGAAACATCCGGCACTGCCTGAACGCCGTATGGTCTATGAAACTGTGCGCGGCATGATCAATACGTTGGTGACTGATCTCATTCAGCAAAGCACGCGTAATATTAATGAAGCAAAAGTTGATGGCTTGGCTGCCGTGCATATAGCGCCGCCACTCATCGGTTTTAGCCAGCAAATAAAAAAACAGCAGCAGGAATTGAAGAAATTCTTGCTCGATAACCTTTACCGGCATTTTCGCGTGGTGCGTATGAGTGCCAAAGCTCACCATACCCTCGAAAGGCTTTTTACAGCTTTTAGCTCGGAAATAAAATTACTACCTACGCAATATCAGAGAAAATTCGATCAAGAGGGCTATCAGGCCATTGCTGATTATATTGCGGGGATGACTGACCGGTATGCAATTAAAGAATATCAACGTTTATTCGCTATTGTCGAAAACTAGGCTGGTACCGATTGATTGATACGAAAGTCAGTTTATATGCAAGTCACCGGGTTCATTAATACTGGTTTGGCGATATACGTAATGGCCGTTCGCTGGTAATATTGTTGATTGGTATAGGTGAATCTTTATCAGGCTGTTGAAAAAACATTTGCAATGTTGCTACTGCGTTAAAAACAGACTCCAAATGCTCATGGGTTCGGCATGAAATAATTTTTGTGCCCGTTTCGTCTGTGTCGACTTCCTCGGAAGCGTTTTTCAACAACCTGTTAATGGAAATTGCCTGTTTAAAATAACAATAAGAGTTAGGCTTATTAATGACAACACTAAAAAATGATACGTTATTACGCGCATTGCTGAAGCAACCTGTTGAATATACGCCGGTTTGGTTAATGCGTCAGGCAGGCAGATATCTTGCAGAATATAATGCAACGCGCGCGCGCGCGGGGGATTTCCTTGCTTTATGCAAAAATCCCGGATTCGCAACGGAAGTAACCATGCAGCCGCTTGCGCGTTTTCCGCTGGATGCGGCCATATTATTTTCAGATATTCTCACCATACCTGACGCCATGGGGTTGGGATTGTATTTTGCTCAGGGTGAAGGCCCGATGTTTGAGCGTCCGCTACGAGAGGAAAAGGAGATCCGTGCGTTAAAGGTCCCCGATCCAAACAAGGAATTGCGTTATGTGATGGATGCGGTGTCGGAGATCCGCAAAGCGTTGGATAATCGAGTTCCCTTGATTGGGTTTTCCGGCAGTCCGTTTACGCTGGCTTGCTACATGGTGGAAGGACGTGGTGGAACCGAGTTTCGTGAAATCAAGACGATGTTGTACCAGCGTCCTGAGCTGCTACATCATATTCTGGATGTGAATGCAAAGGCCGTGACCGCTTATCTGAATGCGCAAATCGAATCGGGTGCGCAGATAGTCATGATTTTTGATACTTGGGGCGGGGCGCTTTCGCATGCGGCCTATCAGGAATTCTCCTTGCGCTATATGCAGCAGATTATCGCCGGATTAAAACGAGAGCATGATGGCATGCGCATTCCGAGGATTGTTTTCACCAAAGGTGGCGGCTTGTGGCTGGAAGCCATTGCTGATATTGGTTGTGATGCCGTTGGCTTGGATTGGACGATCGACATCGGAGAAGCGCGTCGGCGGATTGGAGATAAAGTTGCTTTGCAGGGAAATCTTGATCCTTCGGTGTTGTTTGCATCACCAGAGGTCATTACTGCGGAAGTTGAAAAGATACTGCTGAGCTATGGTGCTGGAAGTGGCCATGTGTTTAATTTGGGACATGGTATTTCTCAATTTACCCCGCCAGAAAATGCAGCAGTCTTGGTAGAGGCGGTACATACATTGAGCCGTAAATTTCACTTGGAGAACGCTTAAGTTGATCTGAGTCGTTTCTGGAAAAGATTATGCATATTTTGATTATTGAGGATGATTTAGCGATTGCGGCCAATCTTTATGATTTTCTGGAATCAAGAGGACACACTGCCGATGCCGCCGCGAATGGGGTTGCGGGGCTGCATTTGGCGGTGACGCAGCGATTTGATGCAATTTTGCTTGACTTGGGGTTGCCGAGTATGAATGGCATGACGTTGTGTCGGAAGTTGCGTCAGGAATCGCAGATTGATACGCCTATTTTGATGCTGACCGCACGTGATACGCTAGAGGATAAACTGGCAGGTTTTGAACAGGGAGCAGATGACTATCTGATTAAACCATTTGCATTAAAAGAAGTGGAGGCGCGTTTATTAGCGTTGCATAAAAGGCATCTCGGCAAAGTTGCGAATCGCACATTAGAATTCGAGAAGCTTATTTTTGACCCTAAAACATTGTCTATTCGCTTTGAGGATACAAATGTGAAGCTTCCGCCTAAGTGCATACGCTTGCTGGCGTTAATGATGAGCGAGCCAGGCAAGGTGTTCAGTCGCGAGGAGCTTGAATTAGAAGCTTGGAACGATGTCCAGGAAACCAGTGATACATTGCGCAGTCACATGCATATTTTACGGCGTGCTTTAACCAAGGCGGGCGGTTACGATCCAATTGAAACGGTTCATGGTCTTGGTTATTGCTTGACATCTCGTGCTCAGATTTCCAAGTGAACATAGCCTGCGCTATCGTGTTGCGGTAGCGCTATCAACATTTAGCATTTTTATTGTCGGTACGCTGTGCATTATTCTTTATTTTGTTTCTGATGATATTGAAGAGGCACATATTGAACAAGTCATTGAGATGGAAATGGACCATCTTGTTCAACGCTACCAGATCCACTCAGATTTCATTCCTCAGGTCGGTTCAAATCTTAAAAGCTATGTGATTCACGGCATGGATGATGAGCTACAGATCCCTGTTTATCTGCGTGGATTTAGTTCGGGCTATCATCGCGTTTACTATGGTCTTGAAAATTACCATATTCGTGTACGTCAGATCGATGAAGTAAAATTTCTTGTTGCTTATCGAACTGCGCTGCATCAGCAGCGTTTGAGCAAACTTAGGCTAATTATCTTAATTTCATGGTTTATTGTTGTTGCCATTGCTTTTCTGGTTGGTTACTTGTTGGCTGGGGTGCTGGTTAAACAGGTCACTGATCTGGCGGAGAGGGTCAGTCAGTTGGCTACAGATAATGCCCAAGCAGGATTGTTGGCGCAACCGGATATGGATGAAGAAGTTGCGCAACTTGCCCATGCATTGGATGATTATCAGAATCGAATTAAACGCATGTTGCAACGCGAGCAGGAATTCACGGCCAATGTCAGTCATGAATTAAGAACGCCAATTACTACCATTCTCACCAGTTGTGAATTGTTGGTTGCAACGCCCGAATTACCGACTAGAGCGAATTATCGGATTAAAATGATCGAGTCAGCTGCCACGCGCATGGGTGAGCAATTGCAAGCTCTATTGTTTTTGGCGCGTGAACAGGGGCTAGGAGTTACCGAACCAGTTGCTGTGGCTGAATGTGTTTTTGATGCAGTTGAGCCGATATGTTCCGAAATGTACCGGAAAAAACTAAAATTTGAAGTGAACATTCACCCTTCGGTGACACTTGTAGTCAATCGTCAGGCATTACATACCGCATTAATGAATCTGCTTCGAAACGCGGTGCAATACACTGAAAGCGGTTTTATTCTTGTTGAGTTTAAGGATCATCGATTATCCATTTCAGATTCGGGCATTGGAATAGAGCCCGCGTATTTGCCCTTACTCTATGAGCGATTTTTTCGCGGCTCTGAACAAGGGGAAGGACTGGGCATCGGACTCGCGATTGTTAAACGAATCTGTAATTATTATAACTGGGGTATTGAGGTAGATAGTACGCCCGGCAAAGGCACCACGTTTCACATTATTTTTCCTTAATAATTGAAGAGATAGTCTTCGGTTTCCTTCACGATTTCTTCACATTTCTTGTGTTAACGTTTATGTGTGAAGAGCAATTCAGTCACGGGTTTTAAGATTTAACAAGAGTGTTTCTTATCGTCGTCTGCACCAACTAGGTGGTTACGTTTCGTAGAATCGCGGTTAATAAATTGAAGCTCCCAAGAACCAAACGGCTCCTGGGATTTTTTTATGTGGAATTTGCGGTGCTTTAAAAGGTATTGTAGTAAAAAGAGTTGTTCTATAAACAAAAATTATATCTAATCAATAAGTAGGGAGTATTGCATGGCAACTATACAACCAGTAGTTTTGTTTTTCGTATTTGGGGTTTTGGCAGGTGTAATCAAGTCTGACCTGAAAATACCCGAAGCGTTATATAAAAGTTTGAGTCTGTTTTTGTTGATCGCCATTGGTTTTAAAGGCGGTGTGGCGATGTCCAAGTACGAAATCATGGAGGTGCTGCCCATCGCAACCGCTATGGTTGTCTTATCGGCACTGATTCCATTGACGGCTTATCCGATATTGAGATTCATTGGTAAATTCACTCAAGCGGATGCGGGTGCAATCTCCGCGCATTACGGCTCGGTGAGTGCGGTCACGTTCGCCGTGGGGGTGGCTTTTCTGGCTGCGAAGGATGAGTATTCCGAAGGCTATATGGTGTTGATTATGGCACTGATGGAAATACCGGCACTGGTGACCGGTACGATCCTGGCGCGTGCCGGTGCGGGCGGCGAGAAAACCCAATGGGGTAAATTGATGCACGAAATTCTGACCGGCACCAGTCTATTCCTATTAATAGCGGGCGTGATTATCGGTTATTACGCCGGAGTGATGAAAATGGTTGAGCCTCTGGATAAGATGTTCATGGACTTGTTTATGGGCGTTTTGGCTTTCTTCCTGTTGGAAATGGGCCTGTTGGCATCATCAAGATTGAAAGCCGTTATGCAAAAAGGTGTATTCTTGATTACGTTTGGTATACTGTTTCCTATGACTGCTGGGCTCTTTGGTGCCTATCTGGGTTGGCTGTTTGGCTTGTCGGAAGGCGGTACCATGTTATTGGCGGTGTTATATGCCAGTTGTTCTTATATCGCGGCGCCCGCAGCTATGCGCATTGCGGTTCCAGATGCGGATCCAGCAGTTTCAATCGGTGCTTCACTGGGCGTGACATTTCCTTTTAATATATTTCTGGGTGTGCCTATTTACTGGGAGATGTCGCATTGGTTTCATACCATACCTGTTTAGAAGCCATTAATTTTTGAATGATGATTGACCTTTCGGGAAGATAAATTATGAATAATACAATCGCAATGAAACGTTTCGAGATAGTCGTCGGTATTGAAAAGCTCGAGGAGTTGGTGGAAATATTAGACAAGACTGGAGTGCGTGGCTACAGTCTTATTAAAAATGTCGGTGGGCTCGGATCGCGTGGTGTGCGGGACCCTGATGATGTTTTGTACGAACAAGAGAATGTGATGGTTGTTCTCGCCTGCAAAGACGATCAAGCACAAAGGGTGGTTTCAGAATTGAAGCCGGTGTTAAAAGGTTTCGGTGGAATGTGTTTGATTTCTGATTGTTTCTGGCTTGAAGGGCCGCCTATTTCTTACTGATCCCTGGTTTTTCTATAGATTCACTCTAAGGATGCTGCAATATGCACAAGTAGTCTTTTGTGCGTATTGCAGCATTTTAAATTTACCGTAAAAGAATGTTGATGCGGTTGGTGTAATAATTATCGTCATCAAATATAGTTCGACCGTTCATCACTGTTCATGCAAAAAAATACTCCTATCTTGTTGCGCTTTATTCGCCTGACGCGCTTACTGTTTCATGTTGCCTCAGGTTTATTGCAATCATTAGTGTATTCCTATTTTCCTTTGTCCATTCAACACAAAATGATGCAACACTGGGCAAGTGGTTTATTGTCTATCCTTGAAATCAGATTGCAATGCCATGGAAGATTACCTACGGTGGAAATTCCATGTGTACTGATGGCGGCCAATCATGTTTCTTGGTTGGATGTTTGTGTAATGATGGCGGCTTGCCCAACTCGCTTTGTGGCCAAGGCGGAAATCAACCGGTGGCCGATCTTAGGTCGAATGAGTAGAAATGTCGGCACGCTGTTTATCGAGCGCGCAAAACGCGCTGACACCATGCGCATCAATCAACAAATCAGTGAAGTAATGGAGAGGGGAGAGCGAGTTACCGTATTTCCTGAGGGCACAACATCGGACGGTACACGACTCAATCATTTTCATGCGTCGCTACTGCAATCTGCGGTGATAACCGATGCATTGCTGTATCCTGTCGCCATTCGATATCGTAATAATACAGGCGAAATTTGCCAAGAAGCAGCATACCTAGAGCCATCGCTGGTTCTGTCTTTGCAGCAAATACTAAGTCAGATAAGGATTAATGCAGAGCTGACTTTTAATTCGCCGATTTCGTGCGGTACGAAGAATCGCCGCGAATTGGCACGCTCATCAGAACAAGCAATTGCCGATGCCTTGTCGTTGCCTATTGTGCACAAGGAAGCTGGAAAATTTTCCGGTCTTCGAGACGGATAGCAGTTAGTTGTCCGCCCCAAACGCAACCCGTATCCAAAGCGATTAAATTGTCCGTCATGTGCAATCCTAGTGCTGACCAGTGACCACAAATAATAGTGCAATTTTGACTGGCCCGATGGGGTACGTTAAACCATGGAAAATAGCCGGATGGAATGGATTGTAAATTTCCTTTATAGGTAAAATTCATTTTACCTTCTAACGTGCATACGCGCATTCGTGTCATGGCGTTAATAATAACGCGCAAGCGCATATAATCTGTCCATTCGTCTTGCCAGTAATCGGGTTCGTTGCCGTACATCGAGGAAAACAGTTCCTGTGAATTATTCTGTTGCAAGGCATTTTCGACTTCACGAGCTAACTGCTGTGCTTGTGCAATTGACCAGGACGGCAACAGGCCTGCATGCACCATGGCATATTGAGCTTCGGAATGAAATAATTTTTGGTGCCGCAACCAGTGCAGCAATTCTTCTCGATCAGGTGCGTCAAGAATCGGCTGGATGGTGTCATTGCGATGTTTTTTCACTTTTCCTGCGGCAACCGTTAACAGGTGTAAATCGTGATTGCCCAATACTATCAGTATGGTGTCACCGGCTTGTTTAATATAACGCAATAATGGCAATGAATCAGGGCCGCGATTAACGATGTCTCCGACTAACCACAGTTTGTCTTGCGCGGGATCAAAACGGATCAGATCGATCAGCCGTTGGAAGTCGGAAAAACAGCCTTGTAAGTCGCCAATTGCATAGGTTGCCATGTGAGTATTAACGTAAATTCAATACATCCTGCATATCGAACAATCCGTTGGGTTTGTCAATCAGAAAACGCGCTGCGCGCAATGCGCCTATGGCGAAAGTCATGCGACTGCTGGCTTTGTGAGAAATCTCCACGCGTTCACCGATGCCGGCAAACATCGCAGTATGATCACCTACAATGTCTCCTGCGCGAATGGTTGAAAAACCAATGGTTTCCGGATTTCTTTCACCGGTGATGCCTTCACGGCCGTAAACTGCTACTGCACTCAAATCCTTTTGTAAAGTTTGCGCGATCACCTCTCCCATGCGCAAAGCGGTGCCGGATGGCGCATCGACTTTATGTCGATGATGTGCTTCGATTATTTCAATATCATAGCCTTCATTCAGTGCCTTGGCGGCAATTTCCAATAATTTGAATGTGACATTCACGCCGACACTCATGTTGGGTGCAAATACAATGGCAATATCTTTCGCAGCTGTTTTAAGCTGATCTTTCTCTTCGGTTGAGAAACCGGTTGTGCCAATCACCATTTTTACCCCGATTTTCCGACAAATAGAAAGGTGCGCTAAAGTGCCTTCGGGTCGAGTGAAGTCAATCAGATGATCACAATCTGTTAAGACACTCGCGAAATCATTGGCAATTGGGACATCGCAGTGTGTTCCTATTAATTCTCCTGCATCCTTGTTCAGGAAAGGGCTGCCTGCCCTTTCCAGTGCGGCTGTTAATCGCATATCCGGTGCCTGTGTGACGGCTTCTAGCAGTGTGCGACCCATGCGTCCGGAACAGCCGGCGATCGCAATTCTTTGAGTTGTCATTTTATTCCTACAATGATCTTGAGTTTAATAATCAATAGCTAATTTTATCGAGTTATTACTTTACCTCGTCATCCGACTTGGTATCATTATGAGCAGAGTTACTCTCGACTGGTTTGGTTTTTGTGGTTTCTTGCGAAAATTGCATATAATTTTCGATATTGACTAAAGTATCGTTTTCAAAAAAAAGGGTTAACCGTTTATGTTCGGACAAGTCACCTTTCTCTCGCATTAAATACACATAATCCCATCGATTGTCGCGGAAAGCATCAACGATCAGTGGAGAGCCCATGACAAAGAGTACTTGGGATTTGGTCATACCTAGGGTCAGTGTTTCCAGCATTTCATCTGAAACAACATTGCCTTGCTGAACATCAATTTTGTATAGAATATGAGGAAGGAGTGAGCATCCAGTAAATAAAAGAAAAATAAGCAATGCAGAAAATTTTACAGCCATTTTATGAATAGTATGTTTTCAAAGTGAACTCAGCACTATATGATACAGTAAATAATTTTCCGGATAGAAATAACCATGAGTAGTTCTGACAGTCTGAAAAGTATAGATCTTAAGAATATGGGTCTCAAAACCACGTTGCCAAGGCTCAAAATATTGAATTTATTTGAGCAAAGCAGTGTACGGCATTTGTCTGCTGAAGACGTTTATAAAGAGTTGCTCAATGAAGGTGAGGATATCGGATTGGCGACTGTATATCGTGTGCTCACGCAGTTTGAACAGGCCGGCCTACTTGAGCGACACCATTTTGAAAGCGGTAAAGCGGTATTTGAATTAAAGGGAGACGGTCATCATGATCACTTGGTCTGTCTGCAATGTGGGCGTGTAGAAGAGTTTTACGATTCGGAAATAGAAAAACGCCAAATAAACATAGCAAAAGAACGTGGATTTACCCTGCAGGAACATTCGCTATCACTTTATGCCGACTGTATTAAACTCAATTGCCCATATAAAAAATAACTATGTCTGCGATTACCGCACAACCAAGCTTAATCAAATTCTTCTGGGCACAACGTACGACTTGTAAGAAATTCTGTTTAAGTATCGTCGTTGTGTTAGCAGGGCTTATTTCTTTGCCATTTGCTCATGCTGATATTGCCAGTTTCGGGGATTGTATTTCCAGAATGAAGGTTTTGGCGAGATCTGAGGGCATTACAGATAGAACTGTCAATCAAGTTTTGGATAAGGTCAAGCACATACCTCGTGTGATCGAACTGGATCGGCGCCAGCCTGAATTTACGCAAACATTTGCTGGTTACTTTAGTACGCGCATCAGTGATGAACGTGTCCAACGTGGTCGAGCATTATTGACACAATACCGCACATTATTAGAAAGAATTCAATTGGAAACGGGTATTCCGGCGCAATATTTGATCTCATTCTGGGGATTGGAAACTAATTACGGTGGATATTTTGGTGATTGGTCGGTAACCGATTCGTTGGCCACATTAGCTTGTGATCCGCGTCGAAGTACCTTTTTTACGCAGGAACTGCTCAATGCGATGCGAATTCTGGATGCAGGGGATGTTTCTCAGGAACGGATGATCGGTTCCTGGGCAGGTGCCATGGGTCATATGCAATTCATGCCCTCGACTTTCTTAAGCTATGCCAAAGACGTTGATGGCGATGGGCGTCGTGATTTATGGGGAAGTATTCCAGATGCTATGGGGTCTGCTGCAAATTTCTTGCGACAATTGGGCTGGACGCCTGGTCTGGATTGGGGGCAGGAAGTCCGATTGCCATCATCTTTTGATTATGCGTTAGCTGGGCGCGATCATATGTTAAGTCTGGCAGAATGGGTGAGGTTAGGCGTTACCACAGCTTCTGGAGCGCCTATAGCACCGAGTGAGCAAAAATTTGCTTTGCTCGTGCCTTCCGGTCATCAGGGGCCGGCTTTTTTGGTTTCAAAGAATTTTCACGTCATCATGCGTTGGAATCGTTCAGAGTTTTACGCATTGTCAGTTGGCCATTTGGCGGATCGTATTGCTGGTGCCGCTGCATTGCGTCGTATGCCTCCGGCTGATACAGATAAAATATCTCGCGAACAAGTACGCCAACTTCAGATGGACTTATTGACATTAGGCATTGATGCAGGTGAAGCCGATGGTATATTGGGTTCAGCTACTCGCAAGGCAATCAGCCATTTTCAGCAGAGAACACAGCGTATCGCTGACGGGCATTTGGACATGGTTTTGTTAACTGCAATTCGTCAGGCGGCCAGTATGGCGTCTCGTTAGAAACCATTAAATAACGGTTATCTGGTTTCTAAGTCAGAAGAGGTTTAATGGCTTCTTGTTCCGTAATTAATTCTTGATAGCTTTGTTGCATTTTTGCTTGATCTGATTGATTTGTTTCCAAGTTCTCAACGATTGTATACTGACCGTTTTGGCAGGTGACAGGGAAGCTGTAGATGATTCCGCTCGGGATGCCATAACATCCGTTCGAAGGTACGCCCATCGAGACCCAATCACCTTCTCGGGTACCAAAAATCCAACTTTGCATATGATTGATAATAGCATTGGCTGCGCTAGCCGCGCTCGATTTGCCACGGCGCGCATCGATAATTGCTGCGCCGCGTTTTTGTACCACTGGGATAAAGTGATTTTCTATCCATGCAGAATCGCTTATCAATGAGGAAACTTTGTCGTTTCCCACTATGGCATGGCTTAGGTCAGGGAATTGTGTGTTCGAATGATTCCCCCAAACGATCATTCGCTTAACATCTGATACAGGCACTCCAAGCTTAAGCGCAACCTGCGACAATGCACGATTGTGATCCAATCTTAGCATTGCAGAAAAATTTCCTGGATCAAGGTCGGGTGCATTTTTTAAAGCAATATAAGCATTCGTGTTGGCTGGATTGCCAACGACCAAAACTTTAACATTGCGCTTGGCAGTTGCATTGAGTGCTTTTCCTTGTGCAATGAATATGGGACCGTTGGCTGCAAGAAGATCCTTGCGTTCCATATTTTCCCCACGCGGCCGCGCACCCACCAACAGGGCAATATCTACATTCTCGAAAGCAACCTCAGGATTGTCAGTGGTGATGATCCCCGCTAGTAGCGGAAAAGCGCAGTCGTATAATTCCATGACGATGCCATCAAAAAAAGGCTGCGCTTCAGTAATATCATGTAATTGCAGAATAACTGGCTGATCTTTACCCAGCATGTCGCCGGCTGCAATGCGGAATAGCAGGCTATAACAAATCTGTCCGGTTGCGCCGGTGACAGCAATACGAATAGGCGATTTCATTTTTTCCAATCCTCGAGAAGCCACCAATAGACTGGAAAATTGGCGGTATATGGGGAATAGTAAGCAAATTATACTTGCAATCAGTGTCTGGCGAAAGAGCCAGCGTGTTTAATAATAAGGCATTTTGTTAGAACACCGATTGCAGATCAAAATGCTATTCATGATGCCCGGCCCGGAAGTGCTGCTCGATGTTGAGGTTGCGTGGCCAAATGCATATCAACTTTTTATTCAATTAGGAATTTTTCAGGTATTCAGCATCCATTCAGCTCTTATTTAATACAATTTGAAGAACAAACCCACAGGTGGTCACATGAAAAGTTTTTATTCGAATTGTTTGATCATTATTTTGCTGAGTATCATCTTAAGTGATGTTGCTTGGGCTCGCGGATGGTATCACGGCCATAGGCATCATCATCATGGGCATTTAAATTTCGGTATCAATATTGGTGGATACAATTCCGGTTTTTATGGGCCAGGATTCTATCAATTTCGTTCTTATGGTTATCCTGTTAATTCAATGTTTATGATGCCGCGTGCTAGGTATGTACCAGGGCCTGTGGCTTCGGTGATTCCACCCGTCTATGTTCAACGTGAACAGCCTTCGGTCCAGCCACAAGCTAATTACTGGCACTATTGTCAGAGCCCGGCAGGTTACTATCCAAATATCGAAAGTTGTCCTGGTGGTTGGATACAAGTGGCCCCGCAATCAACAATGGAATAATGTAGAGAGGTTAAATATGTTAATACTGAGAAATTTGATTGTCATTGTGATCGCCGGATTTCTGGTGGCGTGCGTTCATTTACCAGCCGGGCCCAGCGTAATGGCGTTGCCAGGCTCTGGTAAAAACTTTGATCAGTTCCGGTCTGATGAATATGAATGCAAACAGTATGCGTATGAACAAGTCGAAGGTTATACGCCGCGAACCGCATCCCGGATGAGCGGTATTGAGAATGCAGCGCTGGGCAGTGGGCTCGGCGCTGCAGCGGGCGCTATTTTAGGGGGTGGTCATGGCGCAGCGATCGGAGCCGGAATCGGCCTTTTATTCGGCAGCGTGCTTGGATCAAGTAATGCGACAGCTTCAGGTTATGCTAGTCAACAGAGATATGACAATGGTTATGTGCAGTGTATGTATGCCAAAGGACACAGCGTTCCTGTCGATGGTAGGGTCATGAATAGTCCATCAGGTAGAAACACTGTCAGCAGGGTAGCTGTGCCAGCAGCAGAAAATTTTGTTCCGCCACCACCACCGCCCGGTAGCCCGCCGCCGCCACCTCTACGTTAATTCTTTTTCCATTTGTCAGCGGCTTGTGATCACTGAGTGATGCGCAAACCGCTGATACCTCCCTGAAAAAGTTGATAACAGGTATCACTGTTGCTTGATTTGACGCCGTTTTAGTAACTTATCTGTAAATAATGCAATCAATAGAAATGCGATGATATAGGGTATGGCAGTAAAGAAAGCTTCCTGATAATTTGTCATCTTTATCCGCAACGGATACTCATACTGCAAGGGGGGTATCCCTTCTCCTGTTACAAATAGGGTATATTGCCCTTCATCCAAGTTAAATTCACCCTTGATGATCCCATCTGAATGATTATTCGAGTATAAAGTTGTTATGGTATCGCTTAATGCTTGGCCAGTACCTCTTACGATTTTAATAGCAATCGGCATGTCACGCAGCGCTTGATCGACGAGATCCAACACCCACAAGGTTTCACCTTCATTGGGAATTTCAGTGCAGTATTCTGCTTCCGGGTCATGTTGAGGTTGATAAGTACTCAGGTGCACCATGCTGCCAGAAATATTGCGCATGCAAATATCTGATTCTAAGGATACTTTGCCGTGAGCGGCAGCTAAGCCCGAATAGAATGCTGCGGTGACTATGGCGATTGAAATCCAAATTTTTATGATTTGTCTCATCCTATAAACTCCTACACTTATTGGTCAATAATCTGTTTGAATTTTTTTGCCTTGTTTCGACGTGCTCTAAAAGGTTTCTCAGAAATCTGTTGTTTTCATGGTCAGTTTCAACTGACCATGAAAACAATTGCTGCAAATAAATAAGACTAAGGAACGATACGATTGTTCAGAATATCTCTGCTTGCGTTGTTCCAGGTTACATCAGTCAGGTTAGAGTAACGGGTGATAATCTGTGCTGCAATACCACCTGAGAATAAACCTGCCCAGCC
>RRZU012483465.1_pt1 | contig 20568 bp, 19 predicted proteins | sample 2165561 | NCBI WGS metagenome assembly RRZU01 (sample SAMN10456909, study PRJNA506462) | wastewater metagenome | isolation source: wastewater sludge | place: USA: Moscow, Idaho | reverse complement strand
TTCTCGTTTCATTCTTCACTTGTTAAAGCGTTTCTCGAAGCGGGTGCAAAAGTAAAACTTGTTTTCCAATCTCACAAGTGTTTCTAAAAGTTTTTTTTTAGAAACTTTCGTTTCTGTTTTTTCTTTTAAACATTAAGGTAATTTCTACCTCCTTACTTACTCAATTTGCGAAAGAACTTATTCGTTGTTGCGGGTGCAAAAGTACCACCTTTATTGTATAATTCAAGCTTTTCAAAAGACTTTTTTTGTCTTTTTATTCATTTTAATTTTAAGTTGCTGAGATCGTGGGATTTGAATAAATAGTTTTCCCTCTGCCAAACCCTTTCTCAAGAAAAGAACCTCTTTACGAAAGTGTTTTGCCTCTATATTATACATTAGCACCTTCTATTACCATTATCGCATCGGTCTCACGGACAACTTTTCATTACACATATTAAGAACTGAAACACTGTATGACCTAATCTCGACCTTCACGCTACTCTTTATCGCAACACATTTCTTTTTCTAATCAAAACAATCCGCCCATTTAAGCGTCACTACCCTAGCCCTGATAGCAGTGGAAATCCTTGTGCGCCGGGGTTCGGCGCACAAGATTGTAGCGGATAGCAGGAAATAGCTCCTGAAAAATTTCTACAGAAAAGCCAACAACTTGTTTTTACTCCTATATATAGAACAAACCTTATATATATATTGTGTGTATTTTTGTAATCAACTATATTTGCATTCTTAAATTAACAAACAATGATTAAGATTACTTTGCCCGATGGGTCAGTTAAAGAGTTTGCTTCAGGCGTAACTCCGATGGAGGTTGCTAAAAGCATTAGCGAAGGATTTGCTAGAAATGTGATTTCGGCATCTTTTAATGGTACAACAGTTGAAACAACCACGCCTTTGACGACCGACGGCAGTCTTATATTATATACATGGAATGATGAAGATGGAAAGAAAGCGTTTTGGCATTCTACTTCACACGTTATGGCGCAGGTTCTTGAGCAAATGTATCCTGGTATTAAGTTAACACTTGGACCAGCGATTGCCAATGGCTTCTATTATGATGTAGATTTTGAAGAGCACAAAATTACTGAGGCCGACTTTAAGAAAATTGAAGATCGCGTTCTAGAAATTTCGAGAGGGAAACATGAATTCAAGCTTCGTCCTGTTTCTAAAGCAGACGCACTAGAACTATACAAAGACAACGTTTACAAAACAGAGATGATTACTAATCTTGAGGACGGAACGATTACGTTTTGCGATCACGATACTTTCACCGATTTATGTCGTGGAGGTCATATTCCTAATACTGGTATAATCAAAGCGATGAAAATCATGAGTGTTGCTGGCGCGTACTGGCGTGGTGATGAGAAAAACAAACAGTTAACTCGTGTTTACGGAACTTCATTCCCAAAACAGAAAGACCTAACAGAATACTTAGCTTTACTTGAAGAAGCAAAGCGTCGTGATCACAGAAAACTAGGAAAAGAACTTGAGTTGTTTGCTTTCTCACAAAAAGTAGGTCAAGGACTGCCATTATGGTTACCTAAAGGAGCAGCATTGAGAGAGAGACTTGAGCAATTCCTGAAAAAAGCACAGAAAAAAGCAGGATATGAGCAAGTAGTTACTCCGCATATAGGTCACAAAGAACTTTATGTTACTTCTGGTCATTATGCTAAATATGGAGCAGACAGCTTTCAACCAATATCTACTCCGCATGAAGGAGAAGAGTTTCTATTGAAACCGATGAACTGCCCTCATCACTGTGAGATATACAATGTAAGACCTTGGTCGTACAAAGATTTACCAAAGCGTTATGCTGAATTTGGTACCGTTTACAGATACGAACAAAGTGGAGAATTGCACGGTTTAACACGTGTACGTGGATTTACTCAAGATGATGCACATATTTTTTGTACTCCAGATCAACTGGATGAGGAGTTCAAAAAAGTAATTGACTTAGTACTATATGTATTTGGTTCTTTAGGTTTCGAGAATTTCACGGCTCAGATTTCATTACGAGACAAAGAAAATAGAGAAAAATACATTGGTTCCGATGAAAATTGGCAAAAAGCAGAGAATGCTATTATCAGCGCTGCCGCCGATAAAGGATTGAATACTGTTATTGAATATGGCGAAGCCGCTTTCTATGGTCCAAAATTGGATTTCATGGTAAAAGATGCGTTGGGAAGACAATGGCAATTAGGAACGATTCAGGTAGACTACAACCTTCCAGAACGTTTTGATTTGACGTACAAAGGATCCGACAACGAATTACATAGACCGGTGATGATTCACAGAGCGCCTTTTGGCTCTATGGAGCGCTTTATAGCCATCTTATTAGAACATACAGCAGGAAATTTCCCACTCTGGTTAATGCCGGAACAGGCTATTATATTGTCTTTGAGTGAGAAAGATGAAATATATGCCACAAAAGTTTTGGATTTGCTAGAAAATCACGAAATTCGCGCCCTCATAGACAACAGAAACGAGACGATTGGGAAGAAAATTAGAGATGCTGAAATGCAGAAGGTCCCATTCATGTTGATTGTAGGTGAAGAAGAAGAAAAAAACGGAACTATATCCATCCGTCGTCATGGACAGGAAGGAAAAGGGAATATTACCATTACAATAGAAGAATTTGCTGCTATTGTAGATGAAGAGATTAAAAAAACATTAAAAGTATTTACAGTTTAACTTAAATTATAAAGTCATAGCAATAAGAAGCAACAGAGGTTACCAACCTCGCGTAGAAAAAAAGGATGCCCACAGAATCAACAACAACATTCGTGGTATACAAGAAGTACGTCTTGTAGGTGAAAATATAGAGCCCGGAGTTTTTAAACTTTCGGAAGCTTTACGTTTAGCGGATCAATTTGAACTAGATTTAGTTGAAATTTCACCAAATGCTGAACCGCCAGTATGTAAGATTATGGATTACAAGAAATTTGTTTACGAGCAAAAGAAACGTGATAAAATCTTAAAAGCAAAATCTACACAGGTAACTGTAAAAGAGATTCGTTTTGGACCTCAAACTGATGAGCATGATTATGAATTTAAAAGAAAAAATGCTGAAAAATTCTTGAAAGAAGGCGCAAAGCTAAAAGCTTTTGTATTCTTTAAAGGCCGTTCTATCATTTACAAGGATCAAGGTCAAATCTTATTATTAAGATTAGCAACAGATCTTGAAGAATTTGGAAAAGTAGAAGCGATGCCAGTTCTAGAAGGAAAGAGAATGATAATGTTCATTGCTCCTAAGAAGAAAAAATAAATCCTCCCTAACCCCTCCGAAGTAGGGAAACAAGAAGAGGTAATAAATACGCTTCTCACTCCCTCCTTCGGAGGGTTGGGGAGGGGAAAAATAAGTAAGTAAGAATAAATTAAAACACTAGGGAAAAATGCCTAAAATGAAAACCAAATCTAGCGCCAAGAAACGTTTTAAAGTTACTGGTTCTGGAAAGATTAAAAGAAAGCATGCTTTTAAAAGTCACATCTTGACTAAAAAGTCTAAAAAACGTAAATTAGCCTTGACACACTCTGCGCTAGTTCACAAAACAGATATGAAAAGCATCAAACAACAATTAAGAATTATATAATTGGTATTAAGATTTGAGTATTTAGTACTAAGACTTGAATCTGAAAACAATTAAATTCTTTAGGTTAAAAAAAATTTAATAACCTTGGAGTATGGCCTTAAGTTCTCTTGATTTAATTCGGGACGCCTGCTACAAAAAAACAATAAAATTATGCCAAGATCGGTAAATTCAGTTGCTAAAAGAGCAAGAAGAAAAAAAATAATGAAGCAAGCCAAAGGTTTCTTTGGTAGACGTAAAAACGTTTGGACAGTTGCTAAGAATGCGGTAGAGAAAGCAATGAGCTACGCTTACCGTGATAGAAAAGTGAACAAAAGAAATTTCCGTGCTTTATGGATCCAACGTATCAACGCTGGAGCTAGATTAGAAGGGATTTCTTATTCACAATTCATGGGTAAAGTAAAAAAGCATAATATCGAATTGAACCGTAAAGTTCTTGCCGATTTAGCTATGAACCACCCAGAAGCTTTCAAAGCAATACTTAATAAAGTAAAATAAACGTTTTATAAACTCAATTTAGATTACTTACTTATATAAAAACCTCATCCGCTTTTGCGTGATGGGGTTTTTTATTTATTCTTTTCTCCTGTCTTTGCGAGTCACAAAGCTCTCTTATATCGTATGTGCTCGCACAATGATTAGTTATAATTACTCTTCTTAGTGGCTTTGCTTCGTTCCTCACAATAACAAACTGAACACTGATTACTAGCTCCTGACTTAAATCACTCCCATTTTTTTCATCAAGAATGTTGCGCTCCTATTTTTACAAATTCCGTCACGAAGTTTGTAATCAAAATGGAGTTCATTATTGACAATCTCAACTTCAAAGCATTTATTAATGAGCACATTTGGATATTCATTTGTTGTCAAGCAAACTTCAATATCATGTGTGGCAATGGCGCCAATAGCATTTTTTCCAATGACTTTTTTGACTACTTCAATTGTTCCATTGCGTTTATCATCAGAATTGGTTCCGCGCAATATTTCGTCTAATAAAACAAAAGCAGGTCTGCTTTCCAGTTCGTCCATAATTTGCTTTAAGCGTTTTATTTCAGCAAAAAAGTACGATTCACTATCGGATAACGAATCAGACAATCGCATCGAAACCAAAACGGGCAACGGATGCACATTTGCCTGGCTGGCACAAACCGGCGCTCCCATGCCTGACAAAACCATGTTAATTCCCAAACTTCTCAGGAACGTACTTTTTCCAGACATATTAGAACCGGTTAAAATCATAAACGATTCAGGATGAAAACGCACGTCATTTCCTATTCGGATTTTTCCATTCAATAAAGGATGACTTAAATTAGTAAAATCAATTTCAAAATTCGTGTTTAATGTGGGATATACGAACTCCGGATTATTATAAGACATATTTGCCAAACTGTTTAGCATTTCGAACTCGCCAATAACCACCAACCAATTTTCTAAGGCTTCGGCATGTTCTATTTTCCATTGAATTAATGATTTTAAAACATGTAAATTAAATAGAAATGTTCCATTGAACACGATGGCTGTTACGAAATTTCCAATACTATCCATTTTTGAAAACAAACCTGCTAATTGTTTCAAATGTACGCTCACATTTTCTTTTTTGAATAGTAATTTTTGCTGTAAATCGATTAATTTTCCCGACTGAAAAGTTTCTTCTTCAATCTTTTGCAACAACAAACTATACTGATGAATGGTTTTATCAATATTGCTAGAATTTGCAATTTCGGCTTGAATCCGGTTCATAAACCGACCCAAAACAATCAAATTAATAAGAAACAAATACGATAAAGCAGTAGCGAAAGTAGTACTAGAAGTCACTATGTATCCCGCCAAAACCAGCAGAAAAAGAAGTGGTAAAAAATAAGAAATAAAAACAGTACTTTTAGATAAAGGCGTACTATTGAATGTACTCCACTTGAGTAAAGTTTGATAATTTGATTGATTGTCATTGCTTATTTTGGCGAAAGCCATAAATTCCTGACGCCAATCTAATTTTTTGGATAATTCGTTTACCGCTTGATGATTCCTGCTAATTTCATCATTTGGAGAAAGAGTCAGAAGTTGGTTTGCCAATGTTTTTTTACCAATATAGGTAGCCGTTCGATTCAAGTTTTGAAACAACGAATGTTCCCCAAAAACATCTAAATCATACGCATACGGATGGTGAAAATCATTGAATTCCTGTCCGTTTTCGAAAGGCATCTTTTTACTTTCGATATAAGAAATTTCATTTTCATTAATGTCTAATAAGGCTTGACTGACTTGCTTTTTGAAAACTAATTTAGAGTGAATGCGCATCAAAATCACGAATGCGCTAAAAAGAAAAATGGCTGCAGCGATACAAACAATCTCGCTGGTTTTGATGTAATAATAGATAGAAAATAAGAAAAGCACAATAGTAAGAAGTCTTAGAATGCTTATACTATTGTACTTTTTATTAATTACAGTTAATACTGTTGAAAAGTGTATCGTTTTTGATTTGTATATTTCCATAATTCAATTGATGAATTGCAAATATAACGAAATTGATTACGCAGAGAAGTCTAAATTAAAAGGCAATGGCGATGCCACACTAAATAAATTTCTAAATTTCAATCGTATTAAAACTGAATCAATCATTATGAATTGCTAAAATTGGAATCTCATTGTTAATCGCTATTTTTTTAGTTAAACTCGGTTTGAAAATCCCTTCAAAAAACCCTCTTTTATAGGTCAGCATTGTCAACATGTCTACTTCTTTGTACATAATGAAATCTAAAATTGTTTCTTTGACTTCTTCACTCATTACGACATAGAAATCGATAGGTTCATTACTAAATTCTTTTTCCCAATTAGCGATTGTATCGTTTGACACATCCGAATTACTGGTTTTTACATACAAACATTTCACTTTTGCTTTTGTTTTTTTGGCAATATCTAATACCATTTTTAGGGCTCTTTTATCTTTTGGTCTAAAGCGAGTTGTAAATCCGATAATTTCAATTTTCTTGAATTTTGCTTCAGCAGGCACGCATAACATAGGAACATCAATTCCAGACATCACTGCTCCAGTATTGGTTCCCATAAAAAAAGCATCCCATCCTGTGGCTCCGGAAGTCCCCATTATAACAAAATCTATGTTATCTTCTTTGATCGATTTTTTAATATTATGAAGTAAATCGCCATCCATTAGCCTATGCGACATCTTTATATTGCTCAAATGACGCTCCTCGGCTATGACTCTTAATTTAGGGATTTCATCTTTAAACATTTCAAATTGAGAGAGTTCTAATGAATCATAAATGACCGCATAATTTTCAGGAAAAAACTGATTGTCGTATATTGGGAGTTCAAAAGTGTGCAAAATAACGAGCTCTGCTTGTACTATTTTTGCAAACTCTAAAGCATGCACAAAAGCATTTGTAGCCACTTCAGAAAAGTCGGTTGGAAATAGAATTTTTTTCATTTTTATTAAACATTAAAAAGGGTTCATTCACAAAAAAAGTAAGCAGTTTTTTTATACTATTTTAACTCAAATTAATTCTATTCATGAATAGCCAGAATTGGGACATTAATATGAAATGCTAGTTTTTTTGAAAGACTGATTTTGAATAATTTTTCAAAGAAACTTCTATGTTGTACGTGCATTGCAATCAAATTAATTTTGTGCAAATCGATAAAATGTAAGATAATGCCTTCTACATCATCCCCTTTGATGGAATGGGAAAGAATGTCTTTATCTTTGATCATTTCATTCCAATCGTTTATAAAATCATTATTAACCTGATGGTGAGTTGGTTCCACATGCAAACAATCAATATGTGCTTGAAATGTTTTGGCAAAATCCATCGCTTTCAAAAATGATGCTCTTTCTTCTGGTTTATACTCCGTAATGAAAAGTACTTTCTCAATAGGTTCGTATTTACAATGTTCAGGAATTGCTAAAACTACTGTTTTGACGTCGTTCATAACTTTAGTCGTTATCGTACCAAAAAAAGTTTCTTTTAGACTAGTTGCCCCTTTTGTTCCCATAACCACAAAATCGAAGTTTTCATTCTCTGTTATTTTTTTAATTTCGGAAACCACATTCCCCAAAATTAAAGCATGGCTTATTTTGATGTGTTCTAAATTATTTGCTTCGGCAATCGTTCTTAAAACCGGAACTTCATCTTTATAATTTTCAAAACTACTGAGCTCCGTTACATCATAAACTTCATACAAATACTCTGCAACATTAACATAATTAACCTCCGGCAATTGGTAAACGTGCATCGTAACTATTTCAGCATTAATAGATTCTGCTAATTTTAATGCGTAAATAAACGCATTGTTGGACACTTCTGAAAAGTCGGTAGGAAATAGGATTTTCTTCATAATACTGTTAATTTATTGCAAATCAATTATTTATATAAAATTACAAAACATAAACCAAAATAGTATGATAAATGTCAGTTTGGCAAATTTTTAACATAAAATAAAGTCAATGGTTTTACAAGGCAAACACCTGAGGCACTCTTATAATAAATTCACTATTAGCACTATATGACTGTCATCTTTGCGGATTAATTCCGTTTTTTGCCACAAATTCACGAATTAAGCTAATTAAAATTTTGCAAAGCCATTGTTTCAAAAAGCTTTAACTAGCTTAATTCGTAAATTCGTGACTTTTTAAAAGGCATCTTTTGCCCTGATGGTTTTATACATGAGTTTGTTGCCTTATCAATTTTACCTACTTTTGTATTAAATTGAATTTAATATGATACCTCACGATTCCATAGTGGCATTGGCTACTCCTTCGGGAGCGGGAGCTATAGCTGTAATTCGGATTTCCGGCCAAGATGCCATTACGATTGGAAATTCTGTTTTTAAATCTATCAAAAACAAAGAATTAACAACACAAAAAACGCATACCTTACATTTAGGTCATATTATGGATGGCTCCAAAACTTTGGATGAAGTTCTGGTTTCCATTTTCAAAGGGCCAAACTCCTATACAGGCGAAAATACGATCGAGATTTCCTGTCACGGTTCAACGTACATCCAGCAACAAATTATTCAGTTATTGCTCCGAAAAGGCTGTCGGATGGCTGATGCTGGTGAATTTACCTTACGAGCGTTTTTAAACGGAAAACTCGATTTATCTCAAGCAGAAGCGGTTGCTGATTTGATTTCGTCTGATAACGAAGCCTCGCACCAAATTGCGATGCAGCAAATGCGCGGTGGTTTCTCTAATGAAATTGCTAAACTGCGTGAAGAGTTATTGAACTTTGCTTCTTTAATCGAACTAGAATTGGATTTTGCCGAAGAAGATGTTGAATTTGCCGATAGAACCCAGTTTCACGAACTATTAAACCGAATCGAATTTGTCCTAAAACGATTAATCGACTCTTTTGCAGTAGGAAACGTTATCAAAAACGGGATTCCCGTGGCTATTGTGGGTGAACCCAATGTAGGAAAATCGACTCTTTTGAATGCATTATTGAATGAAGAACGCGCTATTGTTTCTGAAATTGCGGGAACAACGCGTGACACGATAGAAGACGAATTGGTAATTGGCGGAATCGGTTTTAGATTCATAGATACCGCTGGAATTCGGGAAACAGAAGATGTGGTGGAAAGTATTGGAATTCGTAAAACGTTTGAAAAAATTGAACAGGCACAGGTTGTCATCTTTTTATTTGACAGTTCTGAGTTTAAAGTTTCAGGTTTAAAGTTGAAAGTGGAACTGGAAAAAATACGAAATCAATTTCCGTTAAAACCCTTAGTTATTATTGGAAACAAAGCTGATAAATTAACTGAAATTGAAATTGACAATCTCAAATCAGATATTCCAGAAATTCTCCTGATTTCTGCCAAAGAGAATTTGGGCGTTGACGAACTTAAAAACCAATTGTTATCTTTTGTAAATACGGGCGCCTTACGCAATAACGAAACTATTGTAACCAATACGCGTCACTACGATTCGTTGCTAAAAGCATTAGATGAAATACAAAAAGTAAAATACGGACTAGAAAATAATCTTTCCAGCGACTTAATGGCGCTTGATATTAAGGAAGCTTTGTATCAATTCGGGATGATTACCGGACAAGTGACTAATGACGAATTGCTTGGTAATATATTTGCCAATTTCTGCATCGGGAAGTAAAAGCTACAATACATCTTAAAAAAAACAATCCTCTTTCCATTTTTTGGATTAGTAATGATATAATTTTTTATTCGATTGTATTTCATTTCTAATGATAGGATCATGAAAGCGTTCTTGCTAATTAGAAACGTCTTTGGCATCACTTTTTTCATTACATGACTATCCTTTACTAGTACCAATGCTAAAAAACAGCCACCAATTCACGAATTAAGCTAGTTAAAACCTTTTAAAATAATGGCATTGCAAAATTTTAATTAGAAAAATTCGTGAATTCGTGGCAAAAAAAAAAATCGAATTAGTACGCAAAGCGAACAGTCATATTTCATTAAATCTCCTTGCGGGAAATTACTTTTTTATATGTTCTTCTTTTCTATATTTTCTAAAGTCATATTAGAAATCACGGATTTATCCTGTAGCAAAACATCTTCATCAATCGCATATTGATCTTTTGACTTTATCAAAAGCCAAGCGTTTTCTTGTTTCGTTTTTAGTTTTATCAATGCAAATTCACCTTTGAGTTTTTTTCCATTAAGAATAAAACTAAGATGTCCTTTTTGCAAATCGGATTTTAATTTATTTTCAACTTTATCAAATCCATTTTCATCAGCTAACGTGTAGGTTCCATTATCCCAAACCATAACAATCCCCGCGCCGTAATTTCCTGTAGGAATAATGCCTTCAAAATCTTTATAATTATAAGGATGATCTTCGACCATAATAGCCAACCGTTTATCAGCGGGGTTCATGGACGGACCTTTGGGTATCGCCCAACTTTTTAGCGCACCACCCATTTCCAATCGAAAATCATAATGCAAATGAGATGCAGCATGTTTTTGCACCACAAAAATCAACTCCGATGCTAATTTTTTAATTTCACCTTCGGGCTCGGCCGTAGAATTGAAATTACGCTTATTGTTGTATTCCTTTAAAGACATTGTATTGGGATTATTTTACTTAATAATAGTTCCTTTCCAAATCTTATATCAAATCAGGTCTCCTTTATCCTCTTCTAAATTGTTGTGATTATCACCACCAATGCTGTAATGATTATTCTCCTCGTCTTCATTCCCTAATTTTTCCTGTTCATCATCCAACTCTGAACCTGGAATGTCTAGGTCAGCTCCAGACATATCTTCACAAAAATCTTTTTGATTTAATTCTGTACTATTATTGATTTCTACAGGCACCTTGTTTTTAGAAACATCTTCCGGATCTATATCTGATTCTTTTTTAAATTGGCTGTAAATATCTTCGTTTGGAGGATACAAAAGAGAATCTGGGATTGCATTTTTATCTTTCGTGCCCGGTTTCCTTTTGTCTAAATTTGATTTATCGTTTTTAGTATTCATTTCGCCTTTATTTAATTGATTTATACCAACCTAAGTTAATCATTTTTTAAACAAAAACCGCCTAATTTTTTTAAATAATTAAATATAAATCACTAACTTTAAACTACTTAATCAACATTCAAACTAAATCTAATTTCACTTTACTACTATTAAAAAAACGAAAACATGAATACGCTAACTGACACTCTAATTCCAGGAAATCATGGTAAAATATTTGGGACAAATGCGATCAAAGATTTAGATTTATTAGAAATCAAGACAGCTCTTATGGAATTGGACGGAATAAAAGATGTCCTGCTGAATACGGATATTTTTCCAAGAGAATTTACCGTTCACACTTCCAAAATGGTAACTATAAGTGATATTCAACATCGAGTTAAACGAGTTGGATTTCATGCTGTTCCCAAAGAGTTATTCACTCTTTAATTTTTATAACCTAATTTTTAAAGTCGCCTGCACTCTAGTTTTATTCAGAAACTAAATCGCGACTGAAAGTCAATAGATTTGGCTGGCAGACTTAAATTCTGCACGGTTGAAAACACAATATTTAACACGAATTCCACAAACTACTACGAATTAACTTCTGAGAATTAGTGTAATTCGTGTTTGATTTTTTTTAGAAGCTAAAAGCGAAATGCACTAAAGCACATCGCTTTGAAATTATATTTGAACCAATAAAAATCACTAGGTATTGTTTGTTTTAAAAATTAAATCGTAATATTGCAATATAAATATATAGCGATGGGAATTACTAAAACAGAACACTTTACAGACGAGCAAAACGAATTGGCTACTTTGGCGAAAGCCATAGGACATCCAGCACGCATTGCCATTATCCAACACCTCATCAAAGTAAACAGTTGTATGTGTGGCGATATTGTCAGTGAACTGCCCCTAGCCCAGCCTACTGTTTCGCAACACCTGAAAGAGCTCAAAAATGCAGGACTAATAAAAGGCAATTTTGAAGGAAACACAATTTGTTATTGCCTCAACCAAGCGGGTTTTGATAAAATAAAACAATTTTTTCAGCACATTAATGTTTATTTCGAAACCCCGAAAGATCAATGTTGTTAACTTTTAAACGATACGAATTATGAAACTTTCAGCAATCAAAAAAGAGCTGAGCTCGTTAGAAAAAATTGCTTTTATATTAGCAAACGGAACATATGTTCCAGAACATTTTCACGTTACGGAAATAGGTTTAATCACCAAAAAATTTATTGACTGCGGCGGAAAAGTTCGAAATGAAACTGTTGTTAACTTTCAATTATGGGATGCTAATGATTTTGAACACCGTCTAAATCCAAAAAAACTGCTGGATATTATTGCACTTTCAGAAAAAGTATTGCACATAGAAGATCATGAAGTAGAAGTAGAATTTCAGGCCGAAACCATTGGTAAATATGATTTGGGTTTCAACGGAACAGCGTTCACGCTTTTGAACAAACAAACCGCTTGTTTGGCAGAAGACCAATGTGGAATTCCAGCTGAAAAACAAAAAGTGAAATTAGCTGAAATTTCAAACCAAATCAATAGTTGTGCTCCTAGCGGAGGATGTTATTAATTTTAAAACTTAAAAATGACAGCAACCAAAACCATCTTGTTTCCAGAAATTGAAAGCATAATCGCTGATTTTAATTTTGAAAGTATAGCCACAACACGCAAAATTATTTTGCAACCGCTTATTGATTTTATCCAAAACAAAGTTTCTAACCAACAAGAAATTAGGCTGAACTTTATTTGCACCCATAATTCTAGAAGAAGTCATTTGTCGCAAATTTGGACACAAACAGCTGCGGCACATTTCAACATCAAAAACGTATTTTGCTATTCTGGAGGAACCGAATCTACTGCACTATTTCCTGTAGTTGCAAAAACACTGGTACAACATGGATTTAAAATCAAGACCATTGCAACGGGAAATAATCCCATTTATACCATAAAATATGGAGAGAATGAGCATCCAATTATCGGTTTTTCTAAAACTCATGATGACGAATTTAATCCTCAAAGTCAATTTGCAGCGATTTTAACTTGCTCTCAAGCGGATGACGGTTGTCCTTATATCGCTGGAGCTGAAAACCGTTTTGCAATCACTTTTGAAGATCCAAAAGCATTTGACGATATCCAACAACAATACCAAAAATATCAAGAGCGCAGTTTGCAAATTGCAACCGAAATGTGCTACGTATTCTCCCAAATAAAACCATACTAATGACCTTAAAAAAAAGATTGAACTTTCTCGATAGTTACCTAACCCTTTGGATATTTTTGGCAATGGCAATAGGAGTTTCTATTGGGTACTTTATCCCATCAAGCAGCGATTTTATCAATTCCTTTTCAAGCGGAACGACTAATGTTCCTCTGGCCATTGGATTAATATTGATGATGTATCCGCCTTTGACTAAAATTGATTTTTCAAAAATTCCTGTCATGTTTGAAAAGCCAAAACTACTGGCTGTTTCTTTTTTAATTACTTGGATTGTTGGTCCGTTTTTAATGTTCTCATTAGCCACATTCTTTCTCAAAGATTATCCAGAATACTTGACCGGCTTAATCATAATTGGGATAGCACCGTGCATTGCCATGGTTATTGTATGGAATGAATTAGCTGAGGGAAATAGGGAATTAACAGCGGGATTAATCGGGATTAATAGTTTGCTTCAAGTGTTCTTTTTTGGATTTTATGCCTATTTTTATTTGGAAATCATGCTGCCGTTATTTGGAATAAAAAGCTTGGAACTCAACATTACGGTTGCCCAAATAGCCACAACAGTTGGTATTTATTTAGGAATTCCATTTATTTTAGCACTAATTAGCCGCTATACCATCAAAAAATTCATTGGCGACAAATGGTTCAATCAAAAGTTTATTCCTTTTGTTTCACCAATTACACTGATTGCTCTGCTTTTTACAATCGTAATCATGTTTAGTTTAAAAGGCGAAATGATTGTTGATTTACCGTTAGATGTAATTCGGATTGCCATTCCGCTTGTCCTTTTCTTTACCATTATGTTTTTCTTGATGTTTTTTGTTTCCAAAAAAATCGGGGCCAATTATAGAGACGCCGTTGCACTATCGTTCACTGCATCAGGAAATAATTTCGAATTGGCAATTGCGGTTTCCATTGGTGTTTTTGGAATCAATAGCGGGCAAGCATTTGCAGGAGTTATTGGCCCATTAGTCGAAGTTCCGGCTTTGATACTTCTGGTAAATGTCGCTTTTTGGTTAAAAAAGAAATACTATACTAAATCGGTCTAAAGTAAGACAGCAATAATCAAAATTCTATTTTCAGCTGTACAACCAAATCTGATTAGAACGGAATTATTCAAAAAAAAGCTAAAGCGAACCCCCTCGTTTTGGAAAAAAAAGTAAAGATCAGGAGTTTTTTTCAAATTGATTGGATTGTTCAATAAATCTCAAAAAAGCCAAATATCACCCATTAGCAAAGAGTTTTTAAATCGTTTTATCAAATAAAAAGTCTTTAAAAAAGTAAGACATTCTAAAAGCACGCATAAACAAATCACATCTTTTTAGACTAATTTTTAAATTTTGAACAAGAAAAAGAACCAAAACATATTTTTTCAACAATTTTATTGAGAAATTAGCTTTATTTAACATTTTATTTAGATATTTGACCCATCTAATCTTAAAATAATCCAAAAATGAAAATTAAATTCAAACATTTTTTGAGTTTACTAATTGTACTGTCCGTACAATTGACATTTGCTCAAGAAAGCACGTTGTCAGGTAAAGTTACTGACATGGGTGGACTTCCTATTCCCGGTGCAAATATTATTGTAAAAGGAACTACTATCAGTGCTCAAACTGGTTTTGATGGTGATTTCGTCATCAATGCAAAAAGAGGACAAATTCTAATTGTCAGCTTTGTAGGAATGAAAACCATAGAGGTTCCAGCATCACCGTCAATGGTAATAAAGCTTGGTGATTCATCAAATCAACTAGAAACGGTTGTTGTAGTTGGATATGGAACCCAAAGCAAAAAGAAATTGACGGATAATATTGCTCGTGTAACAGCAAAGGACATCCAACAAATTCCAGTATCTAATGTTCAAAATGCCTTAGTTGGTAAATTAGCGGGTGTACAAATCACACAAACCAATGGTAAAGTAGATGGAGGCATAAATATTCGTGTTCGTGGTGCTGCCAGTATTAGCGCAGGAACACAACCGTTGTATGTTTTGGATGGAATTCCTTTGGTAACTACAGATGAGTCTAGTAACGGTGCACCAACTAACCCATTATTAACATTAAGCCCGAACGAAATAGAATCTATTGATGTGCTTAAAGATGCCTCATCAGCTGCTATTTATGGAGCTAGAGGAGCAAATGGTGTTGTTTTGATTACTACTAAAAGAGGAAAAGAAGGTAAAGGAACTTTTTCTATCAACCTTTCGCAAGGAGTTAGTCAAGCCACACACAAAAGAAAATGGTTGAATGCAGATCAATATATAGAGTTATTTACAGAAGCTTCGATCAACGGGCTAGGTGATGCCGTTGAAGCCGAAGACACTTTTGACTTCCTGGCTCAAGGTACGGATTGGAGAAACAGAGAAGTGAACACGGACTGGCAGGACACAGCTTTTCAAGACGGATTTAATACCGATGCTGATTTCTCAGTGTCTGGTGGAGATGCTAAGACTAAATATTTCCTCTCTGGAGCATATAATAATACCACTGGAATTATAATTAATAATGCATTGGAAAGAGTAACTGCGAGAACTAATGTATCTCACAAAATTTCAGATCGATTTACTGCAGGTATGAACTTAAGTTTTTCCAGATCAGAAATTGATCGTATACAAGATGACAACTCTTTCACAACTCCTTTGCAAGCGGTAGCACAATCACCATTGTCACCTGCTCGTTTAGCAGATGGTACCGCTAATCCAAACACATTATATGCTAACTATTTATTAGCTATGGACAATACGTTTTGGAAAACGATTATGCGAAGAGTAACAGGAAAAGTATATGGAGAATTGAAAATTATTCCTTCTTTAAAAGCCAATTCTGATTTTTCTTACGACCTGTTATCACAAACTGAAGATGCTTGGTACGGTAAAAACTCTCCCTTTATGGCAACCGATGGTGAAGCTTATGCAACTTCCGTAAATAACGAGACTTATATTTACAGTAACTACTTAACATTTGATAAAACCTTTGGAGAAAAACACAATATCAATGCTGTTGCCGGAATGGAATTCAATAAATTCAATCGCAGGTTTCAAAGTGTAACTAGTATTTATTTTCCAAATGACTCTTTTCAAACCATAGATGGTGGTGCGGAAGTAAATGCAGGATCTGGAAATCAAACTGATTATACCTTTGTTTCTCAATTTGGAAGACTTACCTATTCATACGATAATAAATACATCTTAAAAGCGAGTATCCGTCGTGATGGCTCTTCCCGTTTTGGTAAAAACGAAAGGTTTGGTAGTTTTCCAGCTTTTTCAGCAGGTTGGATTATTTCTGAGGAAAACTTCTTAAAAGACAATGCTACTGTGACTTTCTTAAAATTAAAAGGAAGCTGGGGAAAATTAGGAAATGCTGAATTAGGGAATTTTGCTTCTCGCCAGCTATACGAATCAAAACCTTACAACCTGAAATCAGGACTTTCATTTTCACAAGCTGGAAATGACAACCTTACTTGGGAAAAATCGACCCAAATTGATTTTGGTGTTGAATTTGGTTTGCTGAACCGCATTAGTGTTGAAGCCGATTATTACAAAAAAAACACAAATGGTTTACTTTTTAAAGTGCCACTATCAATAAGTTCAGGTGCAAGTACAATCAACCAAAACATTGGTGAAGTACAAAGTAGCGGAGTCGAATTTTCGTTAAACACAAAAAACATTAATTCTGGCAATCTAAAATGGAATACTAGTTTCAACATTACAACTAATGAATCTAAAGTAGTATCAATGCCAAACAATAATAAAGATATTGTAACGACATTTACTATTAACAGAGTAGGAGAAAATATTTCTTCATTTTACCTAGTAGAATATGCTGGAGTTGATTCTGCTAATGGAGATGCTTTGTTTGTAAAAAACACACCTAATACTGATGGCTCTTTAGACAAATCAACAACGAACGATTACTCTGAGGCTAAAAGAGTCGTATCAGGAAATCCTTTCCCTACATTGATGGCTGGTTTAACCAATACAATGAATTACAAAGGAATTGACTTTTCTTTTACATTCCAAGGTGAATGGGGAGCTAGTATTTACAACTCTGCTGGTAAATACCAATCGGTTTCTGCTGATTACTTTGACAATCAGACGACTGACCAATTAAAGCGTTGGCAAAAACCTGGAGACATCACAAACGTCCCACAAGCTAGACTATATGGAAGTAACGGAACTGGGGAATCAACACGATTTTTAGACAAAACTGATTTTGTTCGTTTAAGAAACTTAACAATAGGCTATTCATTATCAGGAAATGCGATAAAAGAACTTGGGATGAGCAGTGTACGTCTTTATGCTACTGGTGTAAACTTACTCACTTTTACAAATTATAATGGATATGACCCAGAAGCGAGGAGAGATGATACAGGTATTGGGGAAGAGTTTTACTCTACACCACCTGCTAGAACGATTGCTTTAGGAGTAAATATTAATTTTTAAAAAACAAAAAAATGAAATCAAATAAATTAATATTATTTATTCTTTTCGCTTCTTTTTTTGCAAGTTGCGATAGTGAATTAGAAATTGATCCCAAACAAAATGAGGATGCAACAGTTACATTAAGTACTGAAAGCGGCATCACAAATATTCTAACTGGAACCTACGCTACCGCAGCAACGGGAGCAGGATTTGGTGGTAGAAATATTATTTCAGCCGAACTATTAGGTGTTTCAGCGCAAACTGCTACAACTGAATTAAGATGGAGAGGTTCCTATGGTGAATTTAGACAAATTTACAATAAGGCAATGCTTGTAAATAATACAATTATTGAAGGAATGTATACTCGAAAATATGAAATGATCAATGCTGCCAATACCGTTATTGAAAACATTAATAAAGTAGCTAGTCCAGCTAAGCAAAAAACAATGATTGCTGAAGCAAACTTTTTGCGATCTCTTGCTTATTTTGACTTGGTTCAGTTCTTTGCACAACCTTATGTTGCAGGCCAACCAAATACTCAATTGGGCGTTGTGATTAGACCTAATGCCATTTATGATTTTAATACTGATCTTTCTAAAGAAAGAAGTACCGTTGACGAGGTTTATGCAGTTATCATAGCAGGATTGAACTTAGCTTATACTGATCTTCCAGCTGATAATGGTTTTTATGCAAGTAAATACGCTGCAAAAGCATTGCTAGCCAGAGTCTATTTGCAACAAGGAAATTATAAAGCTGCTAGAGATGCCGCAAATGATGTTATTACTAATGGAGGATATTCATTGTCAACTTCATACGCAGCTGCATTCAATCATGCTGCTATGCAAAACGAAGATATTTTCAATATCATGATAACGAAACAGACGGGTACAAATGATGCCAATACTTTTTACGCAGCAGAAGCAGATGGTGGTCGTGGTGGAGATTTATCGATTAGAAATGCTTATTTAGATCTTTTTGATGACACTAATGATGCACGATACAACTTCAATTACGTGAATCCCGCTAATGACAGAACACTAACTTTAAAATATCAGAATCAGTATAGTGTTGTAGGAATCATCCGTTTAGCAGAGATGTTTCTAATAAGAGCCGAATCTAATTTTAGAGAAAGTACTGTACTTGGGGACACGCCATTAAATGACATTAACAGATTGAGAACAAGAGCTACAGCACAAAATTTAGCTGTGGTCAACTTAAGTTCTATCCTTAAAGAAAGACGTCTAGAGCTTGGTATGGAAGGTTTTTTAATACATGACATTAAAAGAACTAAAAGGTCTATCGACATAAGTTCTGATGGAAGTGGATCTGTATTACTTCCTTACAATGATAATAAATTAGTATTCCCTATCCCATTGAGAGAAATGGATACCAATAAAAAAATCACACAAAATCCTGGATACGGTAGTTAATCAAACTAATAATGAAGGAAAATCATCTGCTTCAGCAAATGGTTTTCTCTCCTTCAGATTTTCAGAAATTGTTTAAATGAAAAGCCCGATATCAATTTTAGATATCGGGCTTTGTTTTTACAGGTTTGGCACACTCTCTTTTTCATCTGCTTGCCAAACACAAGTACCTTTGCCTCTTTTCAAAATCACAGGTAGTGGATTGTAATTGTTTAGGCTGTTTGTGTCCAGCTATTTCGATTTTAAGTAATAAAGGACAGGATTACCGTGAGTGCTTTTAAACTTTCAACTAAAACCATATCTTTTAATCCCAGAAGTTCAATTATTTTAAACTAATTATTCAATTTAGACCAAAAAACGCACTTTTATAGCAATACAAAAACTCTATTTATATAAAAAAAGGAATAAATTTGATGGCAATAACATTAAAGAATTAAAACAAAAGTGCAGGATTACTTTTTCTGTTAATACTAAAACTGTTTCTTTAATTGAACCAGATTACACATTCAAAAGGAATAGTTCACTCAAAAATCTATTTAATTTCTATTAACATAAACTCATTAATAAAATGCAATCAACTCGCTACATTAGAATTATTATTGTTTTTTTTGTAATTGTTTTCAACAGTTCCCTACAAGCTCAAAACACAAAAGGAAAATTATTCATCATTGGTGGTGGCCATCGTTCTGATGTCCTTATGACACAACTAGTAAACATTGCTGATTTAAAGAAAAGAGAATACATTGTTGTTTTGCCTATGTCTAGCGAGGAACCAGATAGCGCTTATGTTTACTTTAAAAAGCAATTTGAAAAACTGGTTCCAAATCCTATTATCATGCTGAATTTTGATAAAACAGGAGCAAACAATAAAGCAATGACTGATTCCTTGCAAAATGCTAAATTAATTTATATCAGTGGAGGTGATCAAACTCGTTTTATGAATGTAGTAAAAGACACCCCTATATATGCTGCCATTCACAAAGCCTACGAAAACGGAAGTACAATTGCTGGCACCAGCGCTGGAGCTGCCGTGATGTGCGAGCACATGATAACGGGCAATCAAAAATTAGAAGCTAAGTACTCGGCAACATTCGACAACATTAGATACGATAATCTTGAAACTACCGTTGGTTTAGGCCTTATAAAAAACGTAATTATCGACCAACATTTTCTAAAGAGAAGCCGCTATAACCGGTTGTTATCAGCATTAGTTGAATTTCCAGATCATATTGGAATAGGTATAGATGAAAGTACAGCCTTGATTGTTCGCAATAAAGAAATTGAAATTGCAGGTGAAAGCGAAGTTATTGTGGTCCAAAAACCAAAAGGAATAACCAAATCCAAAAAAGAAAATTTAGTGAGTATCAAAAGATTGGAAATGGCAGTTTATACAGAAGGTCAAAAATTTAAAATTAAATAAACCACCATGGACTTTCAGTCCATGGTTTTGGTTTA
>RRZU013354296.1_pt1 | contig 20570 bp, 16 predicted proteins | sample 2165561 | NCBI WGS metagenome assembly RRZU01 (sample SAMN10456909, study PRJNA506462) | wastewater metagenome | isolation source: wastewater sludge | place: USA: Moscow, Idaho | reverse complement strand
AACGTTTCTATCGCGTGCAGGATATGCGCAGCCGGACTTATGAAGGGAGCGGTATCGGCTTGGCGCTGGTTCAGGAGTTGGTCCAACTTCACGGAGGAACCGTCCGGGTCAACAGCCAGGTGGACCAAGGCAGCACCTTTGTCGTTACGCTGCCGTTCGGAAACGCCCATCTCCCGCCGGATAAGGTCGTCCCGCACGGCCGACCAACCACACCCACGACGGGAGTCGGGCCCTATCTGGAGGAAGCGCTCCACTGGCTGCCCGAACCGCAACACGCGACGAAGCCGGCGGACGGGAGGCCTGATCCTGCCGAAGCCCCTCTCTCCACAACGAGCGCGGAGACGGCCCGACCCAGGGTTCTCGTGGTCGATGACAATGCGGATATGCGGCAATACATCGCCCGTCTCTTGGCGGATCGGTATCACGTCATTGCCATGCCGGAAGGCATGTCCGCCCTGATCGAGGCCCGCCGGCAACCGCCGGATTTGATTCTCAGCGATATCATGATGCCGCAACTGGACGGCTTCGGACTGCTTCAAGCCCTGCGCGACGACCCCGCCCTCAAGACCATTCCCGTCATTTTGCTCTCCGCGCGCGCAGGCGAAGAGTCCAGAATCGAAGGGCTGGGGCGTGGCGCGGACGACTATCTCGTCAAACCTTTCGGCGCCCGTGAATTACTCGCGCGAGTCGCCACCCATCTCGACATGGCGCGCGTCCGACGTGAGGCGCAAAGGGAGATTGCACACAGCTAGGCGAGGTTTGAGGCCATCGTCAGCCAAGCGACGGCTGCCGTCGCGCAGACCGATCTCACCGGCCGATTCCTCTTCGTGAACCAACGCTTCTGCATGTTCCTCGGATACAGTGAATCCGAACTGCTCGGAATGAACATGCAGCAGGTCACCGATCCGGAGGACCTGCCGGCCAATCTCGAACAATTTCATCGGCTGACCGCAGGCGGTCCGGACTTCGTGATTGAGAAGCGATACCGGCGCAAGGACGGGTCCGCGGTCTGGACCAGAGTCAGTGTCGGCGGGGTTCGGGAAGACGGCGAACTGCGCCATATCCTGGCCGTGGGGCTCGACATCACCGACCGCAAACGTCAGGAAGCGGAACTCCTGGCCCTCACCCACCGACAATCACTCTTGTACGATCTGGCGGACGTCGTCAACCGGGCGGAGGCCTTGACCGGCCTCTACGAGAAAGCCATCGACACGATCATCGAGGCCCTGCATGCGGACCGCGCCTCGATTCTTCTGTTCGACGACGAGGGCGTGATGCGCTTCGAAGCCTGGCGCGGCCTGTCGCAAGCCTATCGAGAGGCAGTCGAGGGCCATTCCCCCTGGATTCCCGACCAGCAGGATCCCCCGGCCATCTTCATTCCCGATGTCGCCGCATCCGACCTCCACACGTCTTTGCGATCCGTTATTCAGAGCGAAGGTGTCTCCGCGCTGGGATTTATCCCGCTGACGTATGGCGGCCGGTTACTCGGCAAGTTCATGATGTATTTCGACCGGCCCCACGTGATGGACGAGCAGGAGATAGGCTTGGCCCAGACGATAGCCAGGACACTGGCCGTCGGGATCGAACGGGCTCGGGCCGGCGAGTTATTGCGGTCCAATGAGGAACGACTTCGTTTGGCCATGGCAGCCGGCTCGATGGGTGCGTGGGACGCGGACCTCTCGACCGGAGCAACCGATTGGGACGCCAAACAATACGAGTTGTTCGATAGACCGAAAGACAAGCCCCTCACCCATGCGGAGCAGTTCTACGAATCCATCCACCCCGACGATGTGCCCCGCGTGAGGGAAGCGGCCGCGCAAGCCGAGCTGACGGGTTCATTCTCTCAAGAATTTCGAGTGATCGCGCAGGACGGCTCGATCCGCTGGCTCTCCGGGCACGGGACGGCGGTGAAGAACGACCAGGGACAGGCCGTCCGGATGGTCGGGATCAATTACGACATTACGCGACGAAAGCACGTGGAGGAAGCCCTCCAGCGGTCCGCCTCCGACCTGGAGCAGCGGGTCGTGGAACGCACCCTCGAACTGTCTCAGTCCCGGGAACAGCTGCGGGCGCTCGCCACCGAATTGAATCTCGCCGGACAGCGGGAACGGCAACATCTGGCAACTGAACTGCACGATTATCTGGCGCAACTTCTGGCCCTGAGCCGAATCCGTCTGGCCCAGGCCAAACAGCAACCCATGACGACGGCCCTGGGAAAGATCCTGAGCGAGTTGCAGGACGTGATGGATCAGGCCCTGACCTATACCCGCACCCTTGTGGCCCAACTCAGCCCGCCGATTCTGAAAGAATTCGGATTGCCGATGGCCCTAAAGTGGTTGGCGGAACAAATGATGCAACGGGACCTGCAGGTATCCCTGGAGCTCGGAACAGATCATCTCGCCCTGCCTGAGGACCAGGCCATGTTGCTGTTCCAATCCGTACGCGAACTGCTCATGAACATCGTGAAGCATGCCTCTGCCAAACAGGCCCGGATCACGGTCAGGGAAGAGGAGGGATGGCTGCATATCACCGTCGCAGACCAGGGCCGAGGCTTCTCCCCTCCCGATTCCATTCCTGCGACGAGATCCTCGGGCATCTCCGGCTTTGGACTTTTCAGCATACGGGAGCGTATGCTCGCGCTTGGCGGCCGTTTTGAATTGCAATCCCATCCCGGTCAAGGCACCGAAGCCACATTGACCGCACCGCTTGCACCGAGACAGCCTCGCGCGAAACCACAGGCAGGAGCCGACGCGAGCGTACCGGGCGCTCTGTCTCACAAGACGGCACACGCGGCGACTGTGCGGGAAGGCCTCGCCGACGAACGTGAACCTGTCGATCGCCCCATCCGCGTCTTGATCGCCGACGACCATGCCATGGTGCGACAGGGCTTGTGCGGACTTCTGGCCGCCTATGGGAATATCCAGGTCGTGGGAGAGGCAGCCGATGGTGAAGAGGCCGTCACCCTGACGATACAGCTACAGCCCGACGTCGTCCTCATGGACGTCAACATGCCGCAAATGGACGGAATCGAAGCCACCAGGCGGATCAAGCAAGTCCTTCCGGCGACGATCGTCATCGGGCTCTCCGTCCAAAACGCTGCCCATGTGGGACGCGTGATGAGAGAAGCAGGGGCTGCGGCCTTTCTCAATAAAGAGGCCGCCGTGGAAGACTTGTACCAGACCATCCAGGTCGCCCGGAAGGAACTGCTGCAGGTCCCATGAGACGATTCCAACAATCCCCCAATCCCCTGCTGTCCGGAGCAATCGTCTTCTCTCTGGCAACCGTCTTCGTGCTGGATTTTTACACGCCGCTCGGCATCACCGTGTGGGTGCTCTACCTGATCCCGGTCGTGCTCGCCTATCTCTTCTGGTTTCCTGTCACGCCGGTGGCCGTGGCAGGAGCGGTGACAATCCTCACTCTAGCGGGCCTCTTGCTCAGCGCCCCTGGCATCGACCCCTCCGTTTCACGCATCAATCGCCTGGTTGGAATCATTACCTCCTGGGCGCTGGCGGCCTTCGGCGCGCATTTCATCCGCAACCGGATCGCCGTGCGCAAAGAAGAATGGATACGGGCAGGCCAGACGCTCCTCAGCGAACGGATGATGGGAGAGTTGGCGCTGAACAGCCTGGGCGAAAACCTGTTGCATTGCCTCGCAAAATACCTGGGAGCTGAGGCCGGCGCCATTTTCATCGACGACGGGCGCGGCTTTCACCGCACGGCGACCTATGGCGTCCCGGAAGGCACTGCCATGCCGGAACGGTTCGCAGCGGGCGACGGACTCCTGGGCCAGGCGCTCCAGCACAAACACACGGTCGTGGTGCATGACTTGCCGGAAGGGTATTTCACCATCGGCTCCGCTTTGGGACGGAGTGCCCCGCGCCACCTGATGATCGCGCCGTTGACCGTCGATGGACGCGTCAACAGCGTTTTGGAACTCGGATTCTTTACTCGCGTGACGGAATCCGACCGGGAGTTTGTCGATCGCGTGGCGGAATCGATCGCCGTCGCCGTCCGGTCGGCCCGATACCGGACTCGCCTTCAGGATCTCCTGGAGGAGACCCAGCGGCAAGCCGAAGAGTTGCAAGTGCAAAGTGAGGAACTCCGCGTCGCCAACGAAGAACTCGAGGAACAGAGCCGGGCGCTGAAGGAATCGCACAGCCGCCTCGAACAGCAACAGGCGGAACTGGAACAGACCAACTCCCAATTGGAAGAGCAGGCTCAAATCCTTGAAATTCAGAAGGAAGATCTCAGTAAATCGACGACGATTCTCGAATCGCAAACCAGAGAGTTAGAGCGGGCCAGTCGCTACAAGTCCGAGTTTCTGGCCAACATGTCGCACGAAATGCGGACCCCCCTGAACTCGACGCTGATCCTGACGAAACTGTTGGCCGACAATCCCCTGGGCAATCTCACAGCCGACCAGATCACATCGCTCACGACGATCGAATCCTCCGGCCATGACCTGCTGGCGCTGATCGACGACGTCCTGGACCTGGCCAAGGTGGAGGCCGGACGTATCGACCTCACCCCGCAACCAGTGCCGATCCCGCGGCTGCTCGACAGCTTGAGATCGATATTCAAACCACTCGCGGAACAACGGGGGCTCCGGCTCACCATGCAACAGCGGCCGGGCACGCCCGACTCGTTCGAAACCGACTCGCAACGGCTCGAACAGGTGTTGAAGAATCTCCTGTCGAACGCCATCAAATTCACTGAGGTCGGCGAAGTGTCGCTGGAAGTATCCTGCCTCTCGGACGGCCGTTTGGCGTTCACGGTTCACGACAGCGGCATCGGCATTCCGCAAGACCAGCATGAGCTGATTTTCGAACCCTTCTGCCAGGCCGACGGCACCACCAGTCGAAAATACGGGGGAACCGGACTCGGACTCTCCATTTCGCGCGAATTCGTTCGATTGCTGGGGGGAGACATTCATCTGACGAGTACCCCGGGCCAGGGCAGCAGCTTCACCGTGCTCCTCCCCCAACGCTTATCGTCCGCGCCATTTCCTACGCCTGCCCGTTCCCTCCATCCACAATCGCCGCCCAAACCGATGAGGCCCGGCGACATTCCCCCCATCCCTGCAATCCCGTCTGAGAGCCGGGTGGCGACGACACACATCGAGGATGATCGGGAACAGCTGGCCGCCAACAGGCGGGTGATTTTGATCGTCGAGGATGACGAACCCTTTTCGAAGATTCTTGCGGACCTGGCCCATGAACTGAATTTTCAGGTCCTGGTCGCCACGACAGCGGCCGATGCCCTGGCGCTGGCCTCGCGCTACCTGCCGAGCGCGATCATCCTCGATATCGGACTTCCCGACCACTCCGGGCTCTCCGTCATCGATCGCCTGAAAGCCGATCCCCGGACGCGACATATTCCGATTCACGTCGTCTCGGGTCACGATTATGAGAGGACCGCGCTCTCGTTAGGCGCCGTCGGCTACATGCTCAAACCGGTGAAACGGGAGCAGCTGGTGGAGGCCTTCCGGCAATTCGAGACCAGGCTGACGGATAAACCGCGGCGAGTGCTGATCGTGGAGGACGACCCCGCCCAGCGGGAGAGCCTGCGTCTACTGCTCGGTTCGGACGAAGTCGAAACGATCGGCGCGGACAGCGCGGCGGAATGTCTCGCCCATCTCGCCGAGCGAACCTTCGATTGCATGGTGCTCGACCTCACGCTGCCCGATGCGTCGGGCTTTTCGTTGCTCGAAACCCTCAGCCGGGAGGAGCACCTCGCGTTTCCACCGGTGATCGTCTATACGGGCCGGGAGCTTTCTCCCGATGAGGAGCAGCGGCTGCGCAAATATTCGAGTTCGATCATCATCAAGGGCGCGAAATCTCCGGAACGGTTGTTGGACGAAGTGACCCTGTTTCTGCACCAGGTCGTGACGGCGCTTCCACCGGAGCAACAGCGGATGTTGGAGAAGGCGCGCAGCCGGAACGCCGTGCTGGAAAGCCGGCGCATTCTCATCGTCGAAGACGACGTACGGAACATTTTTGCCTTGAGCGCGGTCCTGGAACCGCATGGGGCGAAGATCGAGATCGCGCGGAACGGCCGCGAGTCGCTGCGCATCCTGGAGGAATCGCTTCAACACGACGACCGGCTGATCGATCTGGTGCTGATGGATATCATGATGCCTGAAATGGACGGCCTCACGGCCATGCGCGCCATCCGCGAACGGCCCGAATGGGACACACTTCCCATCATCGCCCTGACGGCCAAGGCGATGAAAAACGACCAGGAGCAGGCGCTGGCCGCCGGGGCGAACGACTACATGGCCAAACCGCTCGATGTCGATCAATTGCTGTCGCTCGTGCGCGTATGGATGCCCCGATGACCTCCGACACGGCGATGAAGACAGAAGATATCGAACTGCAGCTGTTCCTTGAGGCCGTGTATCAACGGTATCACTATGATTTTCGAGGCTACTCCAAGGCCTCGATCAAACGGCGGCTCCTGCTGGCACGCGAACGCATCGGGTGCACCACCTTTTCCGGGCTACAAGATAGGATGCTGCACGATCATGCGGTGCTTCCTCAGTTGCTGGACTACCTGACCGTGCAGGTCAGCGATATGTTCCGCGATCCCGGCTATTTTCGCGCGCTACGGGAACAGATCCTTCCCCACCTCAAGACCTATCCCTCGTTGAAGGTCTGGGTGGCCGGCTGCAGTTCGGGTGAAGAATTGTACTCCCTCGCCATTCTGTTCCGTGAGGAAGGGCTGGAGAGTAAGACCATGTTTTATGCCACCGACATCAATGCCGGCGCGCTCGCCAAGGCAGAGGCCGGGGTTTACGATCTCCAGCGGATCGCTCTCTTTACGAGGAACCACCGTCTGGCCGGCGGGAGGGGTTCGCTATCAGACTACTACACGGCCGCGTACGGGGCGGCCAGGTTCGATAAAACGCTCCGGCGGCGGACGGTCTTTTCCGACCATAGTCTGGTCTCGGATTCGGTCTTTGCCGAGGTGCATCTGGTGTCCTGCCGGAACGTGCTGATTTATTTCGACCGGCCGATGCAAGACCGCGCGATCGGCCTGTTCAAGGAGGCCCTCGTCCGAAAAGGATTTCTCGGTATCGGCGCCAGAGAGAGCCTCCGTTTCAACGCCCACGTCAAGGCGTTCACGGAGTTACTTCCCGGCGAGCGGATTTATCAGAAACGAGGCGATGAGTGACGGCTCTCCCCCTGCATGGATGCCTGCGAGAACCACGCGCCATCGTCATCGGCGCGTCCGCCGGCGCGGTCACCGCGCTGTCGTGCCTCCTGCCCCCGCTGGCGGCAGACTTTCCTCTGGCAATTCTGGTGACGGTACACGTGCCGGCCGACAAGCCCAACAGTATTCCGGCCTTGTTGCGGACCAAGTGCCGGATTGCGATCAAGGAAGCAGAGGATAAGGAGCCCATCGTGCCCGGAACCGTCTACTTCGCTCCGCCCGACTATCATCTTCTCGTGGAGCGGGATCGACGCCTGTCGCTGTCCAATGAGGAACCGGTGAACTTCTCCCGCCCGTCGGTCGATGTGCTCTTCGAATCGGCTGCGGACGCGTACGGCAAGGACTTACTGGCGATCATTCTCAGCGGCGCGAACGAGGACGGCGCCAAGGGGGCTCGCGCAGTCCGCGAAGCCGGCGGGATCGTCGTGGTGCAAAGCCCGGATTCTGCCGAAGCCCGCATGATGCCGGAATCCGCCTTGACGGCCTGTCCGAAGGCGCGAGCGATGAACCTGCATACACTCGCGGAGCTGTTGTGCGCCTGTGGAGGCACCGTCCAGTGCTGACCGATTCACCGGCCAAATTCCTTTTAGTCGACGACCATGAGTCCAACCTCGTGGCCCTGAGCGCCGTCCTGTCCCGTGACGACGTCGAAATGTTACGCGCCAGGTCCGGGAGGGAAGCGCTCGAGCTGTTGCTCCAACACGACATCGCCCTGGCTGTCATCGATGTCCAGATGCCGATCATGGACGGCTTTGAACTGGCGGAACTCATGCGTGGCTCTCAGCGCACCCAGCATGTGCCGATTATTTTTCTGACGGCAGGGCCTCAAGACAACCTGCGCCGCTTTCGCGGCTACCAGGCCGGTGCGGTGGATTTTCTCTATAAGCCCATTGAGCCGGACGTGTTGCGCAGCAAGACCGGGATTTTCCTGGACCTGTACCGGCAGCGGGAGGAGCTGGCCCGGCAGCGTGACACATTCATCACGCTCGCTGAAGAAAAGGCCCGCCTCCTGCGGGAACGCGACGAGGCCGATCGTCGGCTGCGCGAAAGCGAAATGCGCTTCAGGACATTGGCCGACAGCGCGCCGGTGATCATCTGGATGAACGGACCAGCCGGCTGCGAATTCGTCAACCAGACCTGCCTCGATTTCCTGGGCATCGACCACCTGGGCCAGATCGACATATTCGACTGGGCTCGCCACGTCCATCCGGACGATCGCGACCAGGCGGCCGCGGTCTACCGGCAGGCGGTCGAGGGCCGAACCCGTTTCGAGGCCTCTTTGCGCTGTCGTCGACGGGACGGCACCTATCGATGGATTCGTTCTGTCGGCATGCCGAATCTCTCTGCCGACGGAGGCGTCCTGGGTTATATCGGGGCGAGTTTCGACGTCACCGAAAGCAAGGAAGCCGAAGAACGCCTGCAACGATGGAGCGTGGACCTTGAACGGGCCGTCAGCCAAAAAACATCGGAGTTGCTGCAATCGCAGGAGCAGCTTCGTGCGTTGGCGACGGAGTTGAACCTGACCGAGCAACGGGAACGCAAACGACTGGCCACGGAGCTCCACGACTACCTGGCCCAACTGCTTGTGGTCGTGCGGATGAAATTACGGCAGACCATTCCTCTGGTCACGGGGGAACGGATCCCCGAACTGTTGAAAGACGCCGACCACGCCCTGACTCAATCCCTGGACTACACCCGGTCGCTCGTCGCAGAGTTGACGCCCCCCACCCTCAAGGAATTCGGCCTGCTCCAGGCGCTGACCTGGCTGGCCACACAGATGCATCGCCACGGGCTCACCGTCACCGTGCGACAGGACGCAGCGCCTCTGCCGCTGCCGGAAGACCAGGCGGTGCTCCTGTTTCAATCCGTGCGCGAACTGCTTTTTAATGTGCTCAAACATGCCAAGGCTACAGAGGCGACCATCGTGCTCACGGTGAGAGCCGACGGCCAGTTGGAGGTGGTGGTCGCCGATGACGGCTGCGGGTTTGTCACTGCGCCGAAGAATCGACCCGGAACCACCGCCAACCGCTTCGGGTTGTTCAGCATTCAAGAGCGCATGGCCGCGATGGGTGGGCAATTGGTCATCGAATCCGTCCTGGGTGGCGGGACACGCGCCACACTCACGACGCCCTATTGGAACAGCCGGGAGAAACCGGAGGACGACGACACCCTGACCCCGGCGGAATCACGGGCACCCTCGCTGCGGACCCGGTCCACAGACGTGGAGCACCTTTCCCATTCTCATCATCCCACGTCGAAAATCGGCATTCTGCTGGTAGACGACCACGCCATGGTCCGCCAGGGATTGCGGAGCGTGCTGGAACATTATGACGACGTCGCGGTGGTGGGCGAAGCTTCAACCGGCCGCGAAGCCATCGAGTTCGTGGAACGGCTGCGGCCTGCGGTGATCGTCATGGATATCAATATGCCGGAGACCAACGGGATCGACGCGACGGTCGAAATCAAGGCACGGCATCCGGACGTGGCCGTCATCGGACTCTCTGTCCACAACACTGCCGAGGCACGGAAGGCCATGCTGCAGGCCGGCGCCACCACCTTGCTCTCGAAAGAGTCGGCCGTCGACGAACTCTACGCCGCGATCCGACAGGCGCTGGCAGACGAGGGAGTGCCACGGTGAGTCGCCGGTCACCACATGACGATGGAGCGCCAGCGATGCCCCAAATCCGCGGTCGGGACGGACATTCGTACGATGCCTGCGTCGATGGTCACCCTGGCATGTTCGATTTGGGCATCCGTCGGGATCGGCACGTATCGTTGATGCGACCCGCTGCTGAGAATGATGCCCTGCCGGGCGAACTCAACGGCAATCTCCTCGGCACTGGCCATCTCCGGCATCGCTCGAAAGTCTGCATAGACATTGAACGTGCCATCGGACTCGGACACCTCAATCAAGGGGCCTTGCTGAACAGCGCGAGAGGAACCGAGTGAACCGGCAGTTGTCTGTGCGGATGCTTGCCGGGAGTCATTCAATCGCATTCCATCGATCTCGCCACCCAATGTCTGCTTCATACTTGCTCCAATCGTTTTGCCATCATGTTGAAGGAGTCTCGCTGTGTCCTGCCGGTACCTTACGGCATACTGTCGGGCAAACCACTAGGATTTTCCCGCGGTCCAGACCTGGAAGACGCTAGCGGTTTGCCTAGTTGTTCACCCGGGCCCGACATCCTAATATCACGTCCGCGCCCGGATCGGTCTTTGTTCGCGCACAATGAGGCACACTGAGATGCATTCGACAGACGGAGACAACCCCACTGCTTCCGAGATTCCGCTTCAGATTGATCTCCTCCTGTCGCGTCTGGCTGCGATCGTGGAGTCGTCCGATGACGCCATCATCTCCAAAGACCTCAATGGCTGCATCATGAGTTGGAATCAGGGGGCGCAACGCCTCTTCGGATACACAGCACAGGAAATGATCGGACAGCCGGTGCATCGCCTGATCCCCCAAGACCGACTCGATGAAGAACCCAGAATTCTGGAACGCCTCCGCCTGGGGCAACGGATCGACCATTACGAAACGGTGCGGCAGCGCAAAGATGGAACGATGATCGACGTTTCGCTTTCGGTGTCGCCGATCAAGGATCGGGGAGGCCGAATTGTCGGCGCCTCAAAAGTCGCCCGGGAGATTTCGGAACGAAAACAGGGTGAGCGTGACCTGGCAAATCTGGTCGAAGCCCTTCCGGTCGCGGTCTACACGACCGATGCCGAGGGACGAATCACGCGCTACAATCAGGCGGCTGTGGATCTCTGGGGATCCAGACCCGTGCTCGGCACCACCAGATGGTGCGGCTCATGGCGGGTCTACTGGCCAGACGGTCGCCCCATGCCGCTTGCAGCCTGTCCGCTCGCCCAGTGCCTCAGGCTCAATCGCCCGATACGCGGACTTGAAACGATCATTGAACGCCCGGACGGAACCCGGGTCCCGGTCGCACCCCACCCCACCCCCCTTCGCAACGCGGCCGGAGAATTGGTCGGCGGGGTGGACGTGCTCATGGACCTCACGGAACGGAAACGCGCGGAACGCCAACTGCAGGAGTCCGCGGCTGAGCTCGAACGTCGCATCAAGGAACGCACGCATGAACTCGTCCTGTCTCAGGAACGGCTGCGGGCACTGGCCTCGGAACTGACGTTGACTGAACAACGCGAGCGCCGACGGCTCGCCGTTGAATTGCACGACTATCTTGCGCAGCTCGTCGTGGCCAGCCGGCTCAGGCTTTCGCAAGCCATCTCCAAGGTTCAGGATGAAACCGCATCCGCCGCGCTGACGAACGTGGACGGGATGCTGGATCAGGCCTTGACCTACACCCGATCGCTCGTGGCCGAATTGAGCCCTCACATCCTCTACCAATTCGGCCTCTCCAAATCGCTGGTCTGGCTGGGAGAGCGGATGAAGCAACACGCGCTTGAAGTCACGGTCAAAACGGGTCCGACGTCGTTTACCCTGCCCGACGACCAGGCCGTTCTCTTGTTTCAATCGGTCCGCGAATTGCTGTTTAACATCGTCAAACATGCCAAGACAGATCGCGCTGTCATCACGATCAACGTCGATGAGCAACGGGAGCTGTGGATCTGCGTCGAGGATGAAGGCGTCGGATTCGACGTGACGGAACTGACCGACGGCGAGGACAGCCGGGGAAAATTCGGCCTGCTCAGCATCCGGGAACGGATGGAAACGCTGGGAGGAGAATGCGAACTCTCCGCCGCGCCCGGCGCCGGCACCGTCGCGATCCTCCGCCTGCCGCTCTCCGGGAGCGCCACCGCCTCGCCTTCCACGCCACCCACCACGGTTCCTTCGCATACGCCGGCCGCCGCGTCCAAAGACCCTGCCCGACGGATCAGAATCGTGCTTGTCGACGACCACGCCATGGTCCGGCAAGGACTGCGCAGCATACTGGATGGCTATGCGGACCTGATCGTTGTCGGCGAGGGAGCCGACGGCCAGGACGCCGTCGTGATGGTCCGTTCGCTTCGCCCGGATGTCGTGATTATGGACGTGAACCTGCCGCTCATCGACGGCATCGAAGCCACCCGCATCGTGTCGCGCGAATATCCCTCTATCGCCGTCATCGGCATCTCGGTGAGGAACGACCCCCAGGTGCATGTCGCCATGACTGAAGCCGGAGCGGTGGCATTCCTCCCGAAAGAATCCGCAGCCAGCCAACTCTACGAAATTATCCTCCGCCATTGCCCTGCGATCGCTATATGAGATTTCGCCCCTGACGGAGGAGGACTAGGGTATCCCCCAGTTCTCAATCGTCTTCCAACGCGGTATGCTGTTTGTACCCGTGTGTACCGCCGCTTGCCTTGCTGTTCCGACCTGACCGACTCTCGTGCCTGCACTGGGTATGTCCTTCGATGAAGAGCCTGCGAAAGGCCTTCATCGCACGATGTGACGGCATCAACCGAAGGTATGTTGTTCTCGCATGACCTCGATGCTCCTCACATTGCAGCGTGTGGTCCTATCGGCCGCCGGACTGGCTATCGCGTTCCCAGCCCTCACATTGCTCTGCTGGGCCTACGACCATTCGATCCTGTACCATCTGCATACGTCTTTCCGCACACTGAAACCCACGACCATGTTGGCGGTCCTCTTCTGCGGCCTATCCCTCTGGTTGCAAGCTGAAGAGGGCGCCGTCACGACCGCACGGCGGTATGTTGCACAGGGCTCCGCGATCGTCGCCTGCCTGCTTGCCAGCCTGATCCTGTCGGAACACCTCCTTGCTCTCGACCTGGGAATCGACCTCTGGCGCATTGCCCTCCCGGAAATCTCCAGCGATGCACATCCTGGGCGCACGGCTCCTGCCACAGCCGTCGCCATTCTGATGCTGGGACTGACACTGTTGTGGCTTGATACCAAACCGTTCGCGACATACTTCTTCGATCAGTCTGCCGCACTCATAGGAGGAACGATCGGCTGCATCGGGCTGGTCGGGTATTTGTACGGGGTTCAGAGCCTTTACAAAGTGGGGACCTTCTCATCCACCTCCGTCTATAGCGCCCTCCTGTTGGTGACATTGGGCCTGGGAATTCTCTGCGCGCGACCGGCGAGGGGCCTGATGGCCACCCTCACCAGCGAGAAGCTCGGGGGGGTGATGTTGCGACGTCTCCTGCCCTTCGCCGTCATGCTGCCGATACTCGCCGGATGGATTCGCATTGCAGCCCAGCGGTCGGGGAAGTACGACTTCAATTTCGGCGTGGCACTGGCTGTGGCCGCTGTGATGCTGATCATGCTGGCGTTCCTCTGGCTTCTGGCAGGAAGCCTGAACCACACCGACGGCCAGAAGAAACACATCATGCAAATTCTCCAACAGCGTGAAGCCCGGCATCGCCTGGCGTTGAGAGCCGGCCGCATGGGCACATTTCACCAGGACCTCGACGACGAGTCGCTGGTGTTCTCCCCTGAACTTGAGGCCATTTTCGGCCTCCCTCCCATGAGCTTCGCCAGCACCTTCGCGGCCTTTCAACAACTGATTCATCCCGATGATCGACAACGGGTGCAGCAGACCGTTGCCGAGGCGGTTGAAAACAGGACCGCCTACGACCTTGAGTGCCGGATCCTTCGCACGAGCCCTCCCGGTGAGAGTTGGATTGCGGTGACCGGGCAGGTGCTCCCCGACTCGACCGGGCATCCGCGACAAATCACCGGCGTCATGTTCGACATTACCGAACGGAAACGATCGGAAACCGCGCTTCGACAGAGCGAAGAACAACTGCGGGTCGTCACCGATGCGTTGCCCGGCCTCATCGCCTATGTGGACCGCGATGAACGATACCGTTTTGTGAACGCCGGATATGAACGGCATTTTGGACGGTCTCGTGAGCAGATCGTCGGAAGCTCTGTCAAAGAACTCCTGCAACAGGATTATCCGCAAGTACAACGTTTCATCGAGCGGGTACTGGAGGGCGAGCAGATCTCATTCGAAACTACCAGTCTTGGTGAGACCGACGAACAGACGCTCCTGGCGACCTATGTCCCGGAACGGACAGCCGGGGGAACAGTCGAAGGCTTCTATGTCCTCATCACCAACATCACAGACCGGAAACGGACAGAGCAGGCCCTGAGGGAAAGCGAAGAACGGTTTCGACATCTTTTTGAGCAGGCTTCCGACGGTATCGTCATGGCGGATATGTCGGGCCATTACCTGGATGTGAATAGTCGGGCTTGTCACATGCTGGGATATTCTCGCGAAGAACTGCTCGGCATGGGCGTGACCGACCTGCTCGATCCGCATGACTACAAACGCCTGCGGGAGATCAAGGCCGAGTTGCTGGAAGGACACCGTCATTCCGGTGAATGGAAGTTGCGCAGGAGGGACGGAGCGACACTGTCCGTGGAGATCAGTGCCAAACTCCAGCCCGACAGACGCTGGCATGCCATCGTCCGCGACATCACCGAACGCAAACGGGCCGAGGCCGGGCTGCGGGAGAGCGAAGCCCATTTCCGCATGTTGGCGGATGCCACTCCGGTGCTCGTTTGGATGGCGGGCACCGACACCCGCTGCACCTGGCTGAATCGATCGTGGCTTGAGTACACAGGCCGTCCCCTGGAAGACGAGCTCGGCAGCGGATGGACATCCGGCATTCATCCGGACGATCAGGCCGAGTACCTGCGAGTCTACAAAGCGCACTTCTCGCGGCACGAGCCGTTTGAAATGGAATACCGCCTCCGCCGTCAAGACGGGACCTATGGGTGGATTCTCGACCGGGGGGTGCCGCTCCTGACGCAGAACGGAGAATTCAGCGGGTACCTCGGCTCAGCCATCGACATCACCGACCGAAAGCATGCCGAAGAGCAGTTGCAGCAATGGACGGGCGAGTTGGAGAAGCGGGTGGATGAACGAACACAAGCGTTGGTGCGTTCACAGGAACGTCTTCGTGCCCTCGCCTCCGACCTCAGTGCGACCGAACAACAAGAACGCCGGCGGCTGGCGACGGAACTTCACGATTATCTGGCGCAATTGCTCGTGGTCGGGCGCATGAAACTGGGCCAGGCGAAACCGCACGTGCAAGATTCCAAGACCCTGCAACTCCTGAGCGAGGCGGATGACGTCCTCACGCAATCACTCAACTATACTCGTTTTCTCGTGGCGGAACTGAGCCCCCAGGTGCTCTATCAATTCGGCTTACCTGCGGCGCTCAAATGGCTAGGCGGCCAAATGAAAACCCATGGGCTGACCGTCATCGTCCATTGTGACCGCGATCATCTCCCCATGGACGAGGAAAGCGCGGTCATTCTCTACCAAAGTGTTCGGGAATTGCTGTTCAATGTCGTCAAGCATGCACGGACTACGGAGGCCGCCATTTCCCTCTCGTGCCGCACCCATGACATCGTCACCATCACCGTCTCCGACCAGGGATGCGGATTCAATCTGTCGACAATGACGGAAACCGATCGGGCTCTCCCCGGCCGGTTCGGCCTGTTCAATGTGCAAGAGCGCGTTGAGGCGATCGGCGGGCGTCTTAATTTGGATTCCACGGAAGGCAAGGGCACGACCGTCACGCTGACAGCCCCGATTGACGGCAACTCCCAATCCGAGCCGGGGTCAGCGTCCTCCCGCGCGAAACAACGTGTCGCCGCGCCCGTTCCTCCTTCCGAACGGCTTCGCATCCTCCTCGTCGATGACCACGAAATGGTTCGACAAGGCCTACGGAGCGTGCTGGACAACTACGAGGACCTGGAGGTTATCGGCGAAGCGGGTGACGGCGAGTCGGCGATCAGTATCGCCGCGGCGCTCAAGCCGGATGTCGTGGTGATGGATGTGAATATGCCGAGGATCGACGGGATTGAAGCGACCCGCCGCATCGTCTCAGCGCAACCCGACATCGTCGTGATCGGATTGTCGGTTCAGAACGAACACCATGTAGAAGAGGCCATGACCAGAGCCGGGGCGGCGGTCTTTGTGACAAAAGAACGCGCCGCCGGCCAGCTCTATGAAGCAATCGTGCGCACAGTTCGCACGAGAAAGTAGGAGCGGCCTTTAGACGGCGGGAGGGCGCTTGCCCATCACCATGCCGATCACCGCCAGAATCAGAAATACGACAAACAGCACATAGGCGATATGGGTCGCGGTCCCTGCCACACCGCTCACTCCCAACACCCCCGCGATCAGCCCGATGACTAAAAATGTCACAGCCCAGCTCAACATGATGGCACCTCATCTGAAATGGTGGACGATACGCTTGCACCGCATGGAACCTCTATGAATGCAATGGATGCTTCGTGGCGCAGCCCTTGTGCCCGCAGGCACAGGCTCCGCTGGGAGCCGACGAACTGCGACAGGCGTCGGAACAAAACTCCCGCCCCTTCTCAGCAGGGCAGGAACATCCGGGATGCGCACAGGATTTCTGTCCACTGGCGGGATCTGGCATCATGACCTCCTTCCAGACGACCGAGGCCGTCTTTCATGACGGAGTTGCGGAACCGAACGAACACCCATAAGCACCACGAGTCCCACCGAGAAGGCGAGCGGCACAGCTCGATACGTTTCTACCGCCGGTCCGCTCATCAGAAAAACGGGCCGCTCATCGCAGGCTTGGATCAGAACCAGAGATGGACTCCCATTCCGATCCATTCGACTTTTTGTGTGAACAGTTGTCCGTCCGGACTGGGGCCGGAAAAGTATTCGGCTAAGACCTGGAGCTTTCTGTCGCCGATCCGGGCATTCTCAAACTGCAACCCTCCCATGATCGATTGGGCGACATTCCAATTCGTGCGAGCGTTGGCTTGAAAATCCGCATAGACGACCGGCCGCACCTTGCCGCCGAAGAACAACCAGGGACTCTTGAACTCGACTCCTCCCTGGCTCGTTTCCCGGCCGAGGGTGCTGGGATCCTTTCTGACGATCGTACCGACCCCACCGTAGACTCTCAGCCATGTCGTCAGGTCATACGACACCTTGAGATCGATCTCTTCATAACTCAGATTGATTCTGGCGACCTGGGCATTGTTGAGGAGAAACTCATCGCCTAAATGCGAACTCTGGTGACGAACCCGGAAGAACCCGGAGAGTTTATCCGCGCGATAACTGGCCAATAACCCGACCATATAGTCGGCATTGATCAAATCGATGGACCGTTTCTCCGTATCGAAGACGCCGAACACCCCCGCCTGCATCCCCAATTCCCATTGTCCGTCGAACGGAGCGGCGTTCCGGTAGAAGGCAAACGATTCACCGAACGCGCTGGCAAATTCCTTCCCGGATGAAAGATTGTGATAGGCCGCGCCGAAGTGTGGCCACCTCAGGTCCGCGTGCAGGGGATCCACGAGCAATCCCCGCGGCAGGAACTTTGATTCTGCTTCCGGCGTCACCGCCCGCGCTGCGGTGCCCCCCGACGACGGCACCGGCTCTTTCCCCGCCTGAACATCGGCCCTCACCACGCCGGGTATCTGCTCTAACGCTCTGACGATCTTGGCAGGGTCTTCTCCTCCCAATCGTTTGACCTGTACGGTGACGGCGCCACGGTCTACTTCTATCACCGCTCCAGAAAGGTGAAACTCGTGCTCCAGGGTAGCGGCCGCATAGCCCGCGATATACTCATCGGAGCCGGCGGCCGCCGCCCCCGCCGCAACGAACGCGCAGGTCACACACGCGAGGAGCACCACCTTCCATGGAGGGATCATTCCCTTCGGACTCCTCTCAGAGTCATGCCCGATCCAGACCGTCTCCGCCTGTTATCCAGAATCACAGATCGAACCATAGCCACACCCTAGAAATGGAAGTTGAGGCCGACCGTGACCATGTGGCCATTGTCCTGGAACTTCTTGTCCACGATGTTCTGGTCTCGAGCCTCAATCTTTTCCAGCCAGATGTAGCGATAGGTGCTATCGATCGAGACGTGCTTACTGAAGAAGAATTGCAGACCGCCACCGGCATGCGCGCCGAACCGGTTCTGCGTGTCGTCGAACCCGCCCGGTCCTTTCACCGTCGTGTAGTGCCAGCCGCCACCGCCCAACAGAAACGGAGCCAGCCTTGTGGTACCCAGGGGATAGATCAACGCCGACACCATCACCGGATAGCTGTGCACCCGTGTGTCGCCGATATCATTCCTGCGATAATCCACCGAACCTTCAAATGCGAAGTACCGGGACGGGTGGAGCCGCACCTGCCCGCCTCCGAACCACCGGCTCGACCCGTCTTTAGGATCGACATAGGTGGCGCGACCACCGATGGAGAGCAGCCCGATATCGATTTGCTCAAACAGCCCTTTATCGTCCGCAGCCTGCGCACCCGTGGGGGCGGCCATGCTGCCGACTGCGAGTGTCAACCCCAATACAACCATAAGTATCGAAGGGGAAACTGTTTTCATTGTTCACTCCTCTCTGAATGTGTCGTGTAGAGCATCATGAGGACGTTTGCTCTCGTTGAGTGCCGTGGGTGTCGAACCATTCATCGACCCAGCGCTTGACATCCTCGCGCCGGTCGCCGTATCGCTCCTGGATCTTACCTTCCAGTTTATCGACGCTTCCTTCGATCGCCAGGAGATCGTCGTCGGTAAAGTCACCCCACTTCTGCTTCAATTCCCCCTTGAACTGTTTCCATTTTCCTTGTAACTGGTCCTGGTTGACTGCCACCGTGACAGTGCCCGGGTGTTCGTCAGCCCCATGTGTGCTGCCGAAGGATCGGTCGCCGGCCTGGCTCAGACCCGATGTCAGGACCATGCCTGTCAGAGTCATCGAAAGCAGCCTCATCCTGAGTTTCATGGCCTCTCTCCTCCGCTACATCGCGTGGCGCGCGCCGGCCTGCGCGGCCGGCACGCCCGTCTCCATCTAGTGATCGATTTTCGTTTGACCACTCTGCGCATCGACATACACCTTCTGCGTCTTGTTGTTGGCGTCGACGATCTCCACTTCGTAGACGGTTCGGCCGTCTTCCTTTCCGATCTCCGCTTCGACAGCCTTACCCGGCACCGCCTTCAACGCGTGCCGGACGGCGTCTTCAAGCGTGACCGTCGCAGTGGAGGCCAACTGCTTGTTGGTTTCGAACAATGCCCAGGCGGGACTCGCCAGGACTCCGGACATCAACGCCATTGCAATAATTTTTTTCATCTCGAATGCTCCTTGTTATGCTTGTTATGATTGATCTGATACTCAATGAAGACAGGCCCACCGTCAACGCTGGGGTTGAGCCTGGCGTCCTTCGGTGCGCGGCTTGCCCTGTTGCGCGTACCAGTCGTCGGCCCATTTCACCACTTCTTCCTTCTTGTCGCCGTAGCGTTCCTGGACCCGCCCGACAAATTTGTCGTAATCGCCTTCGACCTGCATCAGGTCGTCGTCAGTGAGCTTGCCCCACTGTTTTTTCACTTCGCCTTTGAACTGCACCCACTTTCCTTTGAATTGATCGGCATTCATCGCGATCCTCCTTGTTGTGATGTCATCGCTGCGGAAGCAGGCGACGCTGATATCGCCGCATCTCCGCCTCGACTTTGCTGGGCCGCCTCTCGAAACACCCGATGATCCGGGGTCCGGAAAGCCAAGCCGGTCCTGCCGCCCCGGTAGAGAACGACGGTGCTCGTCCCATCATGTTCATCAATCGTCACGACGACCTTCTGCTTGACTCCTTTGGATTTCAGAGGTTTCATCGGCGCCTCCCCTGTTGTACATGTTTGTTATAGCCCCGAGGACTTCAATCCAGGACTGGACATACCCCTAGTTTGCACAGCGGCTTACCCCGGTCGCTTACATCATCACTACGTACTTCGCCTATTCATCCGCACGACGAAACGATCGAGCAAACTCGGCTCGTCCGATCGCCGGCCCGCACAACTGTCGAGATGATGCTGTTCGTGAATCGGGGCAGTGGGCACGCGTGCGGAAGGGATCACGCGCCGTGGACGGATTCCCGGCAAAGGATCGCCATGGATCGGGCTTCGATGGTGTATGACTCACCGCCCTTGAATGCAGCGCTCGACCGACGGAACGTGGGATCGCAGGTATCCAGCCTCAGAACCCAGGAAGTGCTCTCATCGCATGCCGGTAGGACAAATGGAATCGATTCATGGTGAGCGTTGAAGAGGAGGACAAACGTCTCATCGACAATGGCGTTGCCTCGTGTGTCTTTTTCTTCGATGGCGTCGCCGGCGAGGACAAGGCCGATCGCTCTCAAGTGCCCCTGAGTCCAATCGGCCTCATCCATTTCTTTCCCATCCGAGTGCAACCAGACAATGTCTTTGATGTCGGACCCGTGGATCTGCCGCCCCTGAAAGAAACGCCGGCGGCGAAACACCGGATGGTCCTGCCGTCAGGCGATGAGCCGGCGGACGAACGCCAGCAATGTCCGGTTCTCCCGGCTGAGGTCCCAGTCGTGCCAACTGATTTCGTTGTCCTGACAGTAGGCATTGTT
>RRZU012218052.1_pt1 | contig 20581 bp, 28 predicted proteins | sample 2165561 | NCBI WGS metagenome assembly RRZU01 (sample SAMN10456909, study PRJNA506462) | wastewater metagenome | isolation source: wastewater sludge | place: USA: Moscow, Idaho | reverse complement strand
CCACATTCCAGAATAAAAAAGAAAACGCCTGATGAGGCATATGCCGTGATGCTGCCGACGGTCAAACTGGCAGCCTAACTACAGGCAGAGATTCCACTTAAAAATCAAAAATTCTTGTTCAGACAAGTGGGACCACCTCTCTAGCGACCTTTCCAACCTTTGGCAATTTTTTTGAACGTCTCGCTGTGGCTCAGCTAGCCATATTGTTTAGTTATATTGACCGGATGGAAGCATCGCTTGCGAATTTTCTTCCTTTCATATTGATGGGGTTGATGCGAAGTGGAGCGCGAGATCAAACGCGCAAGCGGATTGATGCTTGGCTTTATGTGGACGATATTTAGGTGGGATCGATTGGTATCTTCGTTTTGCCGATCCATTTGACGAAGCATTGCTTCGCCATGCCCTCGACAGTGCTATCATGTAGGATGACCGTCCTGCCTTACAAAATGTAATGGTCGACGTCGTCAGCCAGTTCGAAAAACATCCTGAGAAGCTCATACACGGCGTATTCATTCCCAAACTTCGTCACCTCAAGATTGCCGGAGATCATAATTGGATTCAGATGCACTGGTTTCCTATCCCTAGCTTGGGGATAGCACCGAGCAGATAGCAGCCGTCATTGCCTTTAACGATCTGCATCTGTCCCTTGTGCGAGCCCTTGCAGAGCCAGTCACCGTCGATCTTCACAAACAATCGAACCTCGGCGACAGCCTGGGTCCCGAAAATCTCCTCCTTGGTCAGTTCGTACCGCCAGTTTTCCGGACCGAGCACCTCGTTGACGTTGTCAAAGACGTACTGCGGCCGAAAGCCGTACTTGATCTGACCGACCATGTTACCTCCCTTGTCGGTCATCTTGATTTCCTGAATCGTCTCGATGCTAAATGCTCGCAGACGTTCGTTGATCGATTGGATCTGCTCCTGCAATGGTGCCATGGTGTTGCTACCTTGTGGGTGTGGGGAGCAGGACGTAACAGCTCCCGATGGATGAGCGTGAAGGATGTGTATTGAAAGAACGATGGGATTAAACGTCTCTGGTCAGAAAAGACAGCGCGGCGTACTACTGGAGTTCAAGAATACGAAAACCGTGTTCAGCTAAGCACTGAAAAGCAATCGCCGACGCTCGCAACATCGAGGTGTTTTGTTGTATCGTCTCATGCAGCCGTGACTGCTCGCCCACCTCCTGTAAAGGCCTTTTATGTAACGAAAACACAACGTAATGTTGCAACTTGAATATGCAAGATACCCCATTATTATTGTGAGCTAGAAACTTAGTTACCTTTCCGCCAACAAGTTTTCTTCAAAACATTTTTTAGACTAGCCTAACAAACTACTTGACCATGGAGAAAAATGAGGTATCTTGTCCTCATTTTAAGGCATGGCTAACTTTTTTAGCTATATAGAATAAATTCGCAGAATGACATCGTATGCATCTGGCTGTTTACACAGAATCATGGGCAACCAAAGTCATCTCATGGGAAACGGATAAATGGAGGGAGTTATGCCTTTGTGTCGCAAGGAGCAGTCGTCAGAAAAGAACCTGTCTGCTTGTTACCCTCTATCCCTTGCCAACGAAGGAGAAAGGGTAAAAATAGTCCAGTTGCGAGGCGGCAGTTTATTTAAAGAACGGCTGTTGAGCATGGGGATCGATTTGGCAGACATAATTCTCGTGATCCACAGACAACACGGCGGTGCTGTCCTCATAGAAAAATCAGGTTCTCGATATGCTCTTGGTGGCGGCATGGCACAAAAAATAAATGTTATCGGGGTGTAACAAATGGAAATGACATTAAATGAAATTAAAATAGGGCAAACAGGTATTATTCGCGGCTTTGCTAAGGGAGCTACTGCTTACCGACAAAAGCTTCTGGCGATGGGCCTCATCAAAGGGATTGCTTTCAAGGTCATCCGGGTGGCCCCGATGGGGGACCCTGTGGAAATTTCAGTTCGGGATTACAGCCTCAGTCTACGCCGGGATGAAGCGAAAGCGCTTCTGGTTGCGGAGGGTGACAAATGAACAAGGACATCTTAACCATAGGCGTTATTGGCAACCCCAACTGCGGCAAGAGCACGCTGTTCAACTGCCTGACCGGGGCAAAGCAGCAGGTCGGTAACTGGCCTGGAGTCACTGTCGATCGCAAGATCGGCTGGTACCAGGACGACGGAAGGAAAATCGAGGTGATCGACACCCCCGGCATTTATTCCCTGACCGCCTCCAGCCTGGATGAGCAGGTAGCCCGCGACTTCATCCTTTCCCGCGAAGCCGACCTGATCATCAATATCGTTGACGCCTCCAACATAGAGCGCAACCTCTATCTCACCAGCCAGCTGCTTGAGATGGGCGTGCCCATGATCATCGCCCTCAACATGATGGACATGGCTGCGGAACGTAAACTGACCATCGATGTCAACGGCCTGGCCAAACGACTCGGCTGCCCAGTCGTTCCGCTGACCGCCGCCAGGAACAAGGGCGTTGAGGAACTCAAGGCGTCGATCCTCGCTTCAGCCGGGACCATCACAGCACCAACAGCCGAACTGGTCTATCCGGAACCGGTGCAGCTGGCCAGAGAAACCTTGGCATCGGAGCTACAGGAAGCTTGTGCGGTCAAGAAGATCGATCCCTACTGGCTGGCGCTTAAACTGCTCGAAGGCGATCACCATTCTCTGTCGTATGTATCTTTCAGCCAGGCTTCCCTCGATACTATCAGCGCCCTGCAGGCCCAGATCGAACGTGATCTGGAAGAGGAACCAGATATCGTCATTGCTTCGGCTCGTTACGGTTTTGTTTCCTGGCTGACGAGAGACCTGATCACAAAGCAGGGTCAGGTCAGCACCACCCTGTCCGACCGTATCGACGGTGTGGTGCTTAGCCATGTGCTTGGCATCCCCATCTTTCTGTTGGCCATGTACCTGATGTTCATGATCACCATCAATGTGGGCGGCGCTTTCATCGACTTTTTCGATCAACTGGCTGGCACAATCTTTGTGGACGGCCTGGGCGATCTGCTGGGGCATTTCGACGCTCCGGAGTGGCTGGTCGCCGTCCTGGCGACGGGCATCGGTGGCGGCATCCAAACCATGGCCACCTTCATTCCGCCCATCGGCTTCATGTTTCTCTGCCTTTCTTTTCTGGAAGACTCCGGTTACATGGCCCGCGCCGCCTTTGTCATGGACCGGTTCATGCGCTTCATCGGCCTGCCCGGCAAGGCCTTCGTGCCGATGCTGGTCGGCTTTGGCTGCAATGTGCCGGCGATCATGGCCACCCGTACGCTGGAGAACGAGCGCGACCGCACCCTGACCATTATGATGAACCCCTTTATGTCTTGCGGGGCGCGCCTGCCGGTCTATGCACTGTTCGCGGCGGCCTTCTTCCCTGCCGGCGGCCAGAACCTTGTGTTCCTCCTTTATCTGATCGGCATCGGCTTTGCCGTGCTCACCGGTCTGATCCTCAAGAACACCCTGCTCAAAGGGGAAACAACGCCATTCATCATGGAAATGCCGCCATATCACCTGCCCTCGGGCCGTACGGTCCTGCTGCGCTCTTATGACCGGCTCAAAGCCTTTCTCTTCAAGGCGAGCAAGGTGCTGATACCGGTTATCATGGTGCTGTCCATCCTCAATTCTCTGGGCACCGACGGCACCTTTGGCAACGAGAACACCGACAAGTCTGCGCTGGCAGCGGCCAGCAAGGTCATAACCCCGGTCCTTGAACCGCTCGGAGTCACTGAGAAAAACTGGCCGGCCACAGTCGGCGTGTTCACCGGTATCTTTGCCAAGGAGGCAGTGGTCGGCACCTTGGATGCCCTGTATGCAGGGATTGATCAAAAAGAGGCAACTGAGGCGGCGGCCGAGAAAGAGCGTTTTGATTTCTGGGGCGGGATTGTCGGCGCCTTTACCACCATCCCTGAGAACTTGATGGGCGTGCTCGACACCTTGACCGATCCGCTTGGTCTGTCGATCGGCGATGTCAGCGATGCAACCAGTGCCGCTGAAGCCCAGGAGGTCAGCGAGGCGACCTTCGGCTCGATGGTCCGCCTGTTCGGCAGCCAGAGTGCCGCCTTTGCCTACCTGCTGTTCGTCCTGCTCTATTTTCCGTGCAGTGCCGCTATTGCGGCTATTTACCGGGAGACTAATCTGGCCTGGACCCTCTTTGTCGGCTTCTGGACCACCTTCATGGCCTATCTGGCGGCCACGCTCTTCTATCAGGTGGCCAATTTTGCGACCCATTCAGGATATTCGTCCATGGTAATTGCTGCTGACCTGACCGCTTTCGCTGCCGTTATCCTGATCCTGAACGTGGCCAGCCGCTCACGGCAACGGCAGCAACTACAGGCCGTTCCCGTGCCACCGGGTGCAGCGGTCAGCATGGCTGGCAAACAGTGAGGGTGCGATGGACCTGATCCAACTCAAAAGCTATCTGCGCACCCGTAAAGTCGTGTCACTTCAGGACATGGCCCTGCATTTCCGAACCGACGTTGCAACCATCCGGCCGCTGCTCGCCGTGTGGATTGGCAAGGGCAAGGTGCAGCAACGTCCGGGATCTGCGGCCCCCTGCAAGGGTTGTTGCCAATGTGACCCGGCTACCATTGAAGTTTACGAATGGATTGAATGATTTTTATGTTGCAACCGTATTACCAACACGGTGTCAGACAAACTGATCGTGCTAACTTTATCATTAAAACAACATCACCAACAAGGACCCCGCCATGACCAAAAAACTGAAACGCAACCTTGCCCTAACCGCAGCAGGCTCCTTCTGCCTGCTGCACACCCTGCCAGCCATTGCCGCCACCTCGAAGAGCGAGATCGACCAGCTCAAGCAGCAGGTGCAGCAACTAATGCAGCAGAACCAGCAACTCAACAAACGGTTGGGAGAGATGGAGAAAAACCTCCAGACTCCGCCGGCCGCCGGCCAAAGCGTCTCCGCCGAGGAGCAGGCCCGGCACAAGTCGATGATTGAGGAAGAGGTTGCCCGCCAGGTCAATGAAAAGGGCAGTGGCCCGAACATCAATCAATTTGTCAGCCTGAGCGGTTCGATCGAGGGCGACTACAAACTCGGCAAGGATTTTTCCGGCGATCATTCCAGCGAGTTCGTTCTCGACACCGTTGACCTGATCTTCGATATCAAGGTCACCGATTGGGCCACCGGCAAGATAGTGGTCGAATACGACGGCACCGAAGGCAACGAAGACCTGTACATCGACGAGACCCAGGTCACCCTGGGCAAGACCGAGAATTTCCCCTTCTTTCTCACCGGCGGCAAAATCTACGCACCCTTCGGCAATTTCGCCACCAACATGATCCAGGATCCGCTCACCCAGACGCTGGGCGAGATCAACGGAGCTGGAGTGATTGTCGGCGTGGAGAAAAACGGCTTTACCGCCTCGCTGTTCAGCTACAACGGTATGAACGAGGGAGGTGATCCCGCAGACACCGATAACGATTCCATTAATGGGTTCGGCGCCTCTCTGGCCTACAGTTACGAGCAGGAAGATCGGGCTTTCAACGCCGATATCGCCTGGGTTAACAATATCGCCGATTCGAGCTCCATTACCGATTATCTGGAGAGCAATGCCGATGGTACCAAACCGGAAGTTTATTCCCTGGTTGATCAGGTGTCCGGCCTGTCCCTCAATCTCGGCGGTAAATACAAGGCTTTCTCTCTGACCACCGAGTATGTCGCCGCCCTCGATAGCTTTGATGTCACCGAAGTTGCCTTCAGCGCCCCTGAAATCGCAGTGGGAGCGGAGCCTTCCGCCTGGAACAGCGAACTAGCCTACACCACCTCCATCCTGGACAAGGAAACCGTCTTTGCTGTCGGTTATCAGAAGTCCTGGGAGGCGGTGGCTCTGGAGTTACCCGAGCATCGCTATATAGCCTCGTCCGCAATTGTGATATTCGACGGCACCACCCTGACCTTCGAGTATTTTCACGATGAGGATTATTCCCTCAGTGACGGCGGCACCGGCAACAGCGGCAACGGCTTCACCACCCGATTGGCTTACGAGTTTTAAGAAAACACGCCCCTCCAGGAAGGCGACCTTCTGGAGGTTTTTTGGGCATACGCATTAGGACCAACTAATCAAACAGAGGATTCCTAACATGGACCATCCTGTATCCCTCCGCCGGCTTCCGCAGCCCAAGAAAATCTGGGAGATCGAATCGTGCTACAAATGTTCGCTGATCGGCACCTGCCTGACCCGTATCGAACTGCGAAAGCTGGCCAAGGAACGCATCTTTGCTGTCGAATCCGGCGATGATTACCGGCTCCACGCCGAATTCATCCGTATCTCCGATCGCTCTGACCAGCAAGGCAAGGCTCTGCACAAATACCTGGCCAAAAATATCAGGTCCGCTCCAAAAAATACCTGCAGGCCACCAGCGACGAGGTCATCAAAGAATTGTGGGATCGCGACATGGCCGAGGGCCTGCTCGACAGCGCCTGGTGGGCGATGCTGATCCACCCGACCGTCTCTTCCGCTTTGGTCAGTCGGCTGTATGGGTTTCTCCACATGCTGGGCCATGACTCGCTCAACAGTCATCACAAGGAGCGACTACACAGTGAACGGCTGAGTGCCAAGGTTGCCATGCTCGAGGAGGACTTGAGCACTGAACGCCAGCATTACCGGCAGGAGAAACGGCTGGTGCAGGCGGAACTCCAATCCCTGAAAAAAGCGGCAGCGCAACTGAGGCTCGTGGAGCAGGACAACGCAACCCTGCGCGAGGAGAACTTCAATCGCCTGCAGGAGGTGCAGACCTGGCAAAGCGGCAGAGGGCACAGCAGCCAGCAGAAGGAAATCGATGAACTGCGACAGGGCAACAATGCCCTGATCGGCAGGATCAATGAACTCGACACCGAGCTTGATTTGATCCGGAATGAGTTCAGATCCATCGCAGATCAGCTCGCCCGTACCGAAACCCTTCGCCAACAGCTCGCGCTGCACGAGGCGGAGCAGGTCAAGGAAATAGCCTCCCTGGAAAACCTACTAATGCGCCATATCACCCAAGAGGCAACCTGCTCCCAATGCGCCGACCAAAATACCGCCAACTGCCCGGGACCTAGCCTGTGTGGCAAGACCGTGCTCTATGTCGGCGGTCGCAACAACCTAATCCCCCCATTATCGGCGACTGGTGGAACAGTGCGGCGGCCGATTTCTCCATCATGACGGCGGCAAGGAGGCCTCGCGCACCCTGCTGCCAAAGATGCTGACCACAGCCGATGCCGTACTCTGCCCGATTGACTGTGTCAGTCATGATGCCTGCAACTGTGTCCAGAAGATGTGCAAGCGGTTTCAGAAACCGTTTGTGCTGATGCGCAGCGCCGGACTCTCCTCGCTGGCCAAGGGACTCAGCGAAATCGTTCAATAATCCAAACCATCCGCAACATTCCGAGGAAAACACCATGCTTTACAAACAATCCGTCGATGCCGCCTACCGTAACGGCAATCTCCACATCAGGCTCAATGGCCACGTTTCCCCTGCGATCACGGCCGAACTTACCAACGCCATCGCCAAGTTGTACGAAGGCAAGGGCAATGTGTTTATCCACACAGCCAACGTCACCTCCATCGAGCCGACCTCGAGATCAGTCCTTGCCGACCATATCAAACAGTTGGGCCTGCCCAGTGAACGACTCTACCTGACCGGCACCAAGGGGCTAGATCTCGGCCCGGACAACATCAAAGTGATCATCTACGAAAAGAAAAAGAAGGGCTGCTGCGGTAAATGCAAGGATTGCGGCTGCAATACCGTGCAGTAAGACTCTCCTGCACCTGTAAAACGACCCACCAAGCAACACACTCCGATGAGTCAAACCGATCAAGCCCTCCGTGCCGCCCTATTGGCAGTACGACAGCATGTACGCATCGTCCATCACTTGCCCGGCCGCATCCGCCTGGAATTGAAGACCAATGTCTTATCCTCGTCCTGGATGCGCCAGCACGGTTCGGAAGGGTTGGCGGCGGTGCAACGCCTCCTGCAGGGCATCCGTTCTCTGCGGATCAACCTCCTGGCCGGCACAGCAGTGCTTGAATACGATCCGGAACTTTATCCTGCCCGGTTGGTGGAATCCTTCTTTGGCACCACCAACATCGAGCAGGCCGGTGATCTCCTCGATCACCTCCAATCCATCCATTTGAACATACAAGGAAAACAACCATGAACGAATCCACCCAGAACCTCTTGATCTTTCTTGGCGCATTGCCGTCGGCTCACTGGCGGTGCTCACCCTGTCAAAAAACAAGGACGGTTTGCGGCCCGCCCTGGCCGACCTGACCGCCAACGCCATGGACTTGCGTGACAAGGCAGCCGGCGCCTTCCAGCGCACCAAGGAAGATCTCGGCGATTTCATGGCGGAAGTCGAGGAAGCCCGTGTCACTTTGCATTGTCCATGATCTGCCTGGCCGCCTGCGGTTGAGGGGCGGTTCGAAACCTGAGGCTGCCCTGCTGCTGCGGGGCATTGCTCTCCGGACGCACACCGGCGTGCTTTCCATCCGGCACTCTCCTCTGGCTGGCAGCCTGCTGGTGTTGTACGATCCCAACGTCCTTAACCGTGGCGACCTGCTCCTGGTGCTGCGTGCTTCCCTGCACCAGGGGCCAGCCACACATGCTGTGGCCGTGCCATCCGATCAGGGCGAGGAAGCACCGACCCTGGCCCGAGGCCTGTTCGACATCGATGTGCTCGATGCGGCGGCCATCGGTTTTTGCATTGTTCGCCGCGATTTCCGTTCCATGACCACAATCACCCTCCTGCTCGGGCTGGGTGAATTCCTCGAAAGCTGGACCAAGAAACGCTCCGAGCAAAGTCTGGCCGATTCCCTGGCCAAACATTCGATCAAGGCCAATTTGCGCCAGGGCGCCATTGAGCAGCAGGTGGACGCCGCCACCCTGCGGGCCGGCGACATGGTGATCGTCCGCCAGGGTAGTTTCATCCCGGCCGATGGTGTGGTCATGAACGGTGAAGGATTGGTGGACCAGAGCCTGATGAGCGGCGAGGCCAAGCTGCAGGAAAAGCGGATCGGCTCGGCGGTGTTCGCCGGTTCGCTGCTCGAAGAGGGGGAGCTGCTCATTCAGGCCACCGAGGATGGCGACCGCACGGTCTGGCGCCGGACCATGCTGCTCCTGCACGACGCCGTGCAACGCAAGGCCTCCATCCAGGGCCAGGCGGAACAGCTGGCCAGCCGCCTGGCCCCCTTTTCCCTGCTGCTGGCGGTGCTGGTGTTTGCATTCACCGGCGATCCGCGCCGGGCTGCCTCGGTGCTGATGGTCGACTACTCCTGCGCTATCAAGCTGGCCACGCCCCTGGCCATCCTGGCCGCCATGCGACAGGCGACCTCGCTGGGGGCAGCGGTTCGCGGCGGCCGGCATCTTGAGGATCTGGCCAAGGCCGTGGTCCGCCAGGCCGCTGCCGAAGGACTGGAGCACGACGAGCATCATGCCATGGTTGAATACGTCACCGCCCATGGTGTCGCCAGTTGCCTCCTCTAAATTTGGGGGAGCAAACGGCATGGCTCCGCCGGGAGCATGACGTAACAGCTCCCGATGGATGAGCGGGGGTGGAGTATATATTTGAAAGACCGATAGGATAAGTCCTTTCGAGAACTCGCAGAGAGTATGCGGCTTCGCAAAGACAAGGAAAGAGCTATCGATCCAACGGGGAAATGAATGAAGGGGAACGAATCGAGAGATTCGTTTGCAGGGGTGCGTGCGCGACTCTTCCAGGCAAAGAAAGACGTTCGCCTCTGCGATTAAACGCCTCTGACCGGGAAAAACAGCGCCGCAGGCTACCTTGAGTTCAAGAACACGAAAATCGTGTTCAGCTAAACCCTGAAAAGGGGTATCTCATTGGAAATGAGTCGGAAATATTAAATTATGGTAACGCTTGTTTTGCAAAAGGCAAGTAAAATTGATGGTAACTTTTTTACGGGATAGACAGGGCAAAAAAGCACTGGTGCCAATGACATTTCTGGTCCAAGTAAACTGGAGATAGCGTAACTCGAAGAATCAGACATTCAGTAGAAATCTTCAATTCGGAATCATCTAAAATATAATGATTTACGATATGGCAATCTTAAATGGATGATGCCTGGAATTATCTTGCGTCGAGATAACAATCTGTCCTTTTCAGATCAATTGTTTTTCACCCAAATCAATGACAGAACAAAGCCAAAACGCGGAAAGCTCACGGAATGTTCCATAATACAGTCCGCAGATTTCCAATCCCCCCATGCGGAGTTTGAAACCTCAATAGGACGGTCGGGCATATCTTCCCCTTTGTGAAGGTCATACGCCACTGTTTCTTGATCGAGGGGAACACCACGTTCAATATAATATTTCCATTCCTCGCTTCTCCATGACCAGGAAATCATATTTTCCTTGGAGTAGACAATAGCACACGGCTCCGGGCAGAGACTTACAAAACGAATTGCGGTTGCGGTCAATGATACACGGAAAATCGTGGCAATTTTGCGTATTATTTCGAAAGAAATATCCGATGCATCAACATCGCAGAACGGATTTACAAGATTGGTCGGTAGCAAAAGTTCTGCAGCAAAAGTGTTAGCCTGCATCTCCTCGGAACCGCCATACCAGGTATTTAAATCGTGAGCACTGCAGACTTTCTGAAGTTTGTGGCCATGTCGTAGGACAAAATGACCAAGCTCATGGGCGACACTGAATCTTTTACGATTAGGATCTGTTTCTTTATAATTTATGCGTATAATAGCTTTGTCGCCACAAGTAACCAAGCTGGCGGCTACTCCTTCGAGGCGACCTTCAATAACATCCACCCCCAGCGCAAATGCGATATCCTTCAGACGAATATCTTCTGGCTTTGTAATCCCAAAACGATCTATGATCCTGGAGGACGCCAGTGCCGCCTTTCTTATGTCAAGGTCACTCATGGCCAGAGTCTGCAGAGCCACGCTTTCGAAGCATTTCAAGATCCTCAAGAAGAGCACGCAGGTTTTCTTCCGTCTGCTCCTCTAATTCCCTATAAGAAGCAGCAGGCATCATTTCTCCCTGCAGGGATATCTCTTTTATCTTGGTTAGTAGCTGTTCTTTGCTCCAGTTCTTGAAACTATCAATAGTCTTCTTGAAGTTATCCTGTTGCCGCAACCTTTCCTCTCTGGCCAGATCAAGTACGGATTTCTTAGAATCTGCCGACGCCTGTTCTACGGCACCCATTAAACGTTTCAAAGCCGCATCTGGATCAACCCCACCTGTGCGCAACTCTTCTTTTATTTCGTCAGTTGACATTTCACCACTATCAGCCAACGACTCAAATAAATCTTTTAAAAAAATTAAATCCTTATGGGCCTTATTGGTGCTCACAACATGTTTCCCCCGTCATTCACGCAATATCAACTAATTATATGATACATCTATAAAGGGAGCAAGCTTACGTCTCAGCCTCTTCCTGATGTTATAAATTTGCTTTATATCATATCCCGTTTCATTGGCTTGGTCCACAGCCTCAGAGTGACCCTCCTGTACAGCAAGAAGATACATGCCAATTTCTTCATCATCTCTGGAGATCACATCTAAATATGCAAGCAATTGCTTAGCTCGCTCAGCGTTTAGCAGGTGAGTTTCAGGATTTTCCGATGGCCTTTGCTGATTAATCAGTCCTTCAACTTTTTGCGTTTGAAGATCATCGTCATCCACAGTAGGTAAGAATTCTATTTCAATGTGTTCTTTAAGAATGTGGTCGACAAGACTTTTTACAATACCTTTCAGAAAGTTTGCCAGTAAAGGATATTTATCCTGATCCCAGTTACGGTAGGTGAGCTTATCAAACCTCCCCGTTCCAACGCCATAAGCCCTTCCAATGGCTTCATGGACAAGTTCTTCACAATCAATACGATAATCTAGCAAGGAGAGTAAAGCAGTTTTGCGTCGGGCGTAAAATAGCACCTGTGCAAGAGTCTCCTCCCATTCCTTTTCGCTTACTTGTTGAAGTCTTACCCTTGTTGCCGGATCATATTTGTTGCTTTCTGGGTTCAACGGGCCATCCCTCACGCATATGTTCATCTATAGTATTAAGCCGAAAATATACTTCATTCGCCAAAATAATAAATTTTTTTTGGCGAATGTTTGTCTTTCCTCGGCTGTTGTATTTGACAGGGAAATTTCCCACAAAGGAGGTGACCAAGATATGGCAACGAACCCCCCTGCGGGCGATGGACACCGGAACGGTGCTGTAAGGAATCGATCCCAGGTGTACAACCCAAAGACGGAGCGATGGACGAAGCGTGACTCCGACACTGGCCGTTTTATGGACCAGAAGGAAGACGGCAAACCGTTCAAGGGAGTACGCAAGGAAAAGTAGTACCCATCGGCCTCGATGGCGCAAGTTGTCGAGGCCCTAATTCCAATTAATTCAAGAGGTAAAATATGTTGGACGAAAAGAAAACTTTAACAATCATTGTGGAAGGAACCCCACACGAATGGCCGAGAGGAGATATTACCTACGCACAGGTGGTGTCTCTTGAAGTGCCGGACTATTCCAGTCACCCCGAGATCACGTACTCGGTAATATATAAGAGAGGTGTTGGAAACAAACCTGAAGGCATTCTTGTGCCTGGTGCCTCCGTCAAAGTCAAAGAAGGGATGATTTTCAATGTTTCAGAAACTGGTCAGTCATAATGACGACATAAGGCGTCTGGTCAATGTGGGGTTTGCTGTCGCCTTCGACAGCAAACACTTGGTTATTCGCGATATCCCCTATCTGGATGCCAACAGACATTTACAAGTGGGGGCCATAGTCACAAAGCTCGAATTTATTGACCAGGTCAGAGTCACCCAGCAGAATCATCAGATCTTTTTTGCTGGAGGTTCGCCCTATGGTATTGACGGTACTCCGATACGAAATCTTGGCGATAGTCCCGCTCAACTCTCCTTGAGCGAAGCGTGCAATGACGTGGTCGTGCAAAGAGCATTCTCCAACAAGCCAAGGATAACCCAAAAATTTGCCGACTTTTATGAGAAAATTGAAAACTATGTCTCCATAATCTCCGGACCTGCGATTGAACTATTCGGAGCTAACCCGTATACCTTCAATGCAGTTAAGGAGGTGGTTGAACCCGACTCTGTGTTCAAAATCCATGATACTTTGACGAGTCTGGCGGGACTCACCGATCTTTCAGTAAAATTTAAAGACGATATCATTGCCTTGATTGGGCTTGGCGGTACCGGGGCCTATGTACTGGATTTTCTCGTCAAGACGCCAGTGCGGGAGATCCGGACATTTGACTTCGATCCATTTCATATTCACAATGCTTTTCGTTCCCCTGGGAGACTAGATAAAAGCGAATTTGGCAAATCGAAAGTGGAGATTTATCACTCTCGTTACGATAACTTCCGGACCGGGTTAGTTTTCAAGCCCAAGCTCATCGATGAATCATGCGGTGAGGATCTTGAAGGTGTAACGTTCGCGTTCGTGTGTGTTGATAAGGGATCGTCACGAACTGGTATTTTTGACCTTCTCCTTTCTAAGGGAATCCCGTTCATTGACGTAGGCATGGGACTTCGTCGCAAAATGGGGCCAATCAGCGGACAGCTTCGGACAACCTATTTTTCGACAAAACAAGGTAATAAGCTTCGTGGCAAAGACTTGGCCCCACTTTCAGACGGACCTGACGATATCTATAAAACCAATATCCAGATTAGCGAACTCAATGCCTTGAATGCTTGCCTGGCGGTAATAAAATACAAGCAATTTCGTGGGTTCTACTTCGAGGAAAACCCTTATCACCATCTTCTTTTCGAGATTGGTGATATGAAAATAATTGGGACATCAGATTTTGATGAGGATTAATTTACAACATGTTCACTACATGCCCAAGGAACTGAAGCCGGGCATACTGTATGTGTCAAAAGAATTTTGCACTTCTGCGCATCTTTGTGCATGCGGATGCGGATCCAAGGTCAGGACACCTTTAGGACCAACCGAGTGGTCTATAGAAGAAACGGTCAGCGGACCGACTCTTCGCCCCTCGGTCGGAAATTGGCAGTTGGCTTGCCGGTCACACTATTGGATATACCGTGGGGAGATCAAATGGGCTGCCAACTGGACACCTATGGAAGTTGCTTCAGGCCGTATAGCTGAGGAAAATCGGCGATATGTTTATTATAAAACCCTCGATCGTCAACATGGAGGGCTCATAAAAAGGTTCTGGCGTTGGATTCGAAGACTGTTTAAATGGTAAGACATAAATCGGAGGAGGGCAGACCACGGTTTAAATGAGGTAGGTCGATAATGACTAGATTGGACCAAATCCAATACCTACATAAGAGAAGAGATGTCAACAGGCAATGCTATGGTGAAGAACAATTTCAGGATTTGATATTCTTCCTGAGATGTTTTTGAACTTTGAACATTGTGAACTGTAGCCTGGGTTCAATTTTTGGTTTGATCCCTTTGAAGTTGCAGGAGTTGAACCGTGGTCCTATGTGGATTGCAAAGAATCTTGCCGAGCCTATCGCCGACGTTGAGGCCTGCTGCTACACTTTCTGAGTCAGAGCGCTTTTCACAAGCCCATCCAGCCATTCCTGATGGGCGTTGAGCATCGGATTCGGCTTGGTCTTGGCTAAATCCTGTGCAGGCTTGCCAATCTGAGTTTCTTGGGTGAGAACGCGTACTCGATATCCGGGTAGATCTTCTATCAGCCAAGCGTGATGCACATCCAGGCGGCCGTCGGCATCACCCTCAACCCAGCCGTGCCAGGCCACGCGCGCCGGTTTACCTGCAGCAGGAGGTTCGTATTCTGTGACCTCCGCCTCGACCGGAAAGCCGAAAGTGGTAAAGCGGAAGCGGGCTCCTTGACTCAATTCAGGGCTAGGGCTGTTGTAAAAACGGATTTCGGAGGCGTTGCTGTAGTAAGTCGGCCAGGCAGAGGTATTGTTCAGAAACGGCCAGACATCGGCTGCGCTGATACCGGCAATAATAACTTCGTTAGAAACAAAGTTATCTGTGGTTCCCGGCAAATATCCTTCCGGCCATACAATTGAATTCAACATGGTCTTCTCCTCTTAACATTCGTTGTGGTTGTGGTGAAGGCTCCGGTACTGGAAAGACGCTGCACTAGGCTTTTTTACTGAACGGTATACACACCAGTCCAGGATTAAAGCATTTACTGCAAGATATACAGCGAGCTTTTCGTCTGTCTCCACTCTCCCAACGACCTACGAGGTCAGGTTCTGAAATGAGAGGACGGCACAATGAAATTGCAGCAATATTGCCTTCGTTCAGCCATTTTTCTATAACGTCTGGTGTTCGGTAACCGCAGACACTTATGACGGAAGCTGATGCCGTCTCAGCCACTTGCAGTGCTTCTCTGGCAAAACATCCTTCATCTTCTGCTTTTTTAATCAGCGGCGAAGAGGTTGATTGAGGAGTGATTGATGCTCCTCCGCTGACTTCAATCGCATCAATTCCGCGTTTGTCGAGTTCGTTGCAAACCCACAGAAACTCTTCTGGACTGATGGACTCCTCAGTTAAATCTTTAGAGTTAATCTTAATCCAAACAGGATACTCGTTGCCAGTGGCGGCTCTGATCGCGTCATATACTTCAAAGACAATCCTGGCTCTGTTCTCTATGTTTCCGCCATATTCATCAGTGCGCTTGTTGAAGTAGGGATTGAGGAATTCGCTCAAGAAGTAGCCATGTGCGGCTTCTATCTTTACGGCATCGGCTCCAGCCTGTTTGCAACGTGCTGCCGCCTCCGCGAAGCTAGCAATAACCGAACGTATACCGTCACGACTGATTGCTTTCACCGGATTTCCTTGCGCGGTTTCCGAATCGGAAGGACCGAGAGGCGAACCTCCATTGTCAATCTGGTTCGCTTTTTGGCCGCAATGGCTAATCTGTACGATTAGTTTTGCTCCGAGCCCGTGTACACTTTCAACTAATTTTGCAAGTTCTGGAACAAACGTCTGTCCATATGCTTTGATCATTGAAGGTAAGACTCTGGAATTTTCATCAATCCCGACCATGCCGGTTATAATGGCCGCAACTCCGTTGCTCGCCAACTTTTCATACATAGGCCGCAGCTTGGCAGAAAATTTTTCGCTTTCATCAAACACGTATTCAAAGGTCGCGCTTCGAATGAAGCGGTTTCTGAGCGGGAGGCCACCAACTACTGTAGATTCAAACAGTTTTTTCATTGTAAATTCCTAATGTTGTTTAATTGCGACCGGCCTATATGCGTTTAGACCGGTCTACTTTTTTGTTCTGATGTTTAAGTTTAGGCGAAACCGAACATCAACCACGCTTGGTGGCAGACCCAGTCGGGATACAGTTCAGTCATTGCGTCGTAAAGTTCGCGGTCATCAGATGTTGACTCCTGGAGCCGACCGAAATCGATGAGGTAGCGTTTCGACTCCTCGATGGCCGCCGGGATATCCGGAGCACCGGGCTTCTTATGACCAGCTATGGCGATCTTAGGTTTCAACGCTGCCAAACGGTCAAGCGCGGCAATCCAATTCGCGCGGCTTTCTGGTGTGGTGTCGCCGACGTACATGTGGCACTTGTTGTACATGACGTCACCGCTGACAACGAGATCAATCGACGGCACGTACAAGGAGGTGGAATCGACGGCGTCGGTACGGCCTTGTTCGATGATGCGCAATTCATGCCCCTCCAGCGTGAAGACTTCGTCGTCGTAAGGTTCAGCGATTGTAATCCTGGTTGGCAGTTGACCGGGCCAGCACTTGCGGAACAACGGCATCAGTTGGGAATGTTCGCGCATCTGCTGTACCGACTTCGGCGTGGCGATAGCCCGCGCATCGGGAAACCGCTGTAGCAACACACTCAATCCAGCGTAGTGATCGAAATGACCGTGAGTAATGTAGATCGTGGTGAGATTGCGATGGTGCAGTGCAACCCAGTTGGCCAGCGCTTCGGCTTCGGCGACGGTGGCGAGGGTGTCGACGAGGACGGCGTCATTCTCGCCGAAGATCAGTGTCGAAGTCATCGGATCGAACGCCGGTGGTGGTCCGAAAGGCCGGACCCGTTCACCAACCATTGCTTTTTCAGGTGCAGTGAAAATGTTGACGTTAAGTAAAGATGACATCTTGATTGCCTCCTTTCTGTTACCCTAGTAGCCAATGGTAAAGCGCGACCGCTCATGTGCTGGTTTTTCGAGCTCGTCAACCAAAGCAATCGCGTAGTCCTCGAAGGAAACCCGGCTGTTACCCTGCTCATCCTTGATGAGGTCGTCGCTGCCGAGGCGGAACTTGCCGGTGCGCTCGCCGGGCTGGATCAGCATAGGCGGGCTGAAATAAGTCCAGTTGATGTCTGATGCTCTCAAGGCCGCAAAAGCCTTCATGTGCGAGGTCGCGATCTGAACATATGGCTCCGGCCAGTAGCCAGAGTCGAGCACCGTCACGCCGGGTGAGAACTGTAGCGAACCGGCTCCGCCCACTACGATCAGGCGGGGTGCGCCAGCCTTCCGCACCGCAGCGATCAACCGTTCCGTGACGCTTACCAGTTGATCGGTGTACGTAATGTCCGAAGTGTAGCGGGGATCACTGCTCGGCGGCCCATAGGCACTGACGACGGCATCCGCGCCAGTAATAATTTCCGCGATTCGGTCGACGCTGCTTAGATCATCGCGAACACGTTTGACAGTATCGGGGAGTTGAGCTGGGAGTTTGTCGAGGTTGCGGGCAACTGCTGTGACCTGGTACCCACGGCTGACGAGTTCGTTGAGAATTGTGCTACCAGCACGACCGGTAGCAGCTAAAAGTACGATGTTCATAGCAGACTCCTAATTGTTGTAATGGTTAATTGGTTGCCGAGCACTCACGACCCAAGGTAAGTCTCGGCGTCACGAGAGAGCGCTACACCAGCACTTTCTCTCTTTCTTTCGCAATTCGCATAAGTTGCTCCATTTTATTTTCAGGCGGAATACTGCTAACGATCTGTTCCAATTTCATAGGAGCCATAGGAAATTTGCCTCCCGCCATGGCCTCACTCTAGGTGTAGAGGTGGTGGAGAATTTCCATCAGTTCCTCGTTAATTGGAGTTCCAACCGGATTCTTATTCAGTCGCTCGGCAAGTAACATGTAAGCTGCTTCTTTAGCATTTGCGCCATGTCCCATTTAATTACCTCTCTGAGTTTTTACTGTTTCTGGCCTTGCTCTATTTAGACCGGTCTACTTATTTACGGTTCGAAGTTAATGAGCTGACATCGCTCTTCAAAAGCTCTCAGTTACATTCTAGGCCAGAAATATGTCGAAATAGAGATGGATAAAGTTTTTCAACGGTTCGACCGACTTCTTCACTTTTGCGAGCAGCAGCGCACCTTCGTAGGAAGTGACGAGATTCTCAGCGAGAACCGCGGAGTCGACATCGGTTGTAAGAGTTCCTTCCTCACGAGCTTCTTCGAGGATCGCGGCAAGAGAATCGATCCACCTCTGGAGAGCATTCTTGAGATGCTGCCTGACTCCCTCAAACTGATCAGACATTTCGAGCGACAGATTGCCGATCAAGCATCCTTTGCTACAATTGTTGTCTTCAAACCGAGCGATCAGAACTTCAAAGGATTTCCTGATCCGCATAAGTGGCGGCAATGAGACGTCTTCTGTGATCGGTTGCCTCAACGCTGCCATCTCAGAAAGAAAGAGGTCAATGACAGCGAGTCCGAACTCCTCCTTGCTGGAGAAGAAGTTGTAGAAAGACCCTTTCGGCACATTTGCCTGCTTGAGGATAGCCTCGATGCCGGTACCGTTGAATCCTCTGGTATGGATGATTTCGAGACCTGCTTGGATGATTTCGTCTTTGTTATGCGTGCGTTTCATGTCTATAAATTAGACCGGTCGGTCTAATTCGTCAAGCTTTTTTTCTCCACCTAGTAAAAAAGAAACTGACATTTAAATTACTCACACGGCTTATTGCCATCCATCATTTTTCGGTAGCATGCATACCAATCTGTGGCAAGAATTTCCTGACCGCGTTTGAGGCTCACCGAAATCGTTGCGGGATATTTCTTGCTGTACATGCTCATCTTCCCATTGGGAATGTCCCGGCAGATTTCGTCATGTATGTGGTTTTCGACTAGATCTTTTTCTAGTGCGCCTGGAAGCACTGATCCTGCCCGTATTGAGTGGACATCCTGTTAAGCTGCTTTTTGAGCTTCAAACGCCATGGGACTGATACGGTCATTCGCACTATGGCGGCGAATGCGGTTGTAATCAACTTCAATATATTCAAACACGGTGTGGCGCATCTCTTCACGAGTGGCAAAGCGCTCGCCGTGGATGGCTTCTACCTTCATGGTGTGAAAGAAACGTTCAGCACAGGCATTATCGTAACAGTTGCCTTTGGCGCTCATGCTGCAGACCAGTTGATGTTGCATCATGAGACTTTGGTATGCGGTAGAACAATATTGGCTGCCGCGGTCTGAATGCAGGATGACCCCTTTGGGCATTTTTCGTCGCCAGAGTGCCATCTGTAAAGCCTGACAAACAAGATCGGCGGTCATGCGCTCTGCCAAAGCCCAGCCCACTACCAGCCGTGAAAACAGATCGATAATCACGGCAAGGTACAGCCAGCCTTCATCTGTCCAGAGATAGGTTATATCGCTTGCCCACTTCTGGTTTGGAGCCTCGGCACTGAAATCCTGCTGGAGCAAGTTTGGCGCGACCGGAAGACTGTGCTTCGAGTTTGTGGTCGCTTGGTATTTCCTTGCAGCCTTGGCCCGCAAATTTTGCCGCTTCATGCTGGCTGCAACTGTTTTGCGGTTATAAGCGTGGCCCTGGTCATGCAGGTCAAGAACCAGACTGGGCGAACCTGCCCGCATTTTTCGGGCGACGAAAGCATCAGCAACCAGTTTGTCAAGAGCCAGGCGCTGTTGCTGTCGTCTTGTAGGCTGTTCTCCTCGCTGCCGCCAGAGGTAGAATCCACTGCGAGAGACGCCCAGCACGCGACTCATGGAAGTAATCTTGAATTCGTCTGAATGGTTCTGCATAAAGGCGTACTTCACTTCAGGCTCTTGGCAAAGTACGCTGCGGCCTTTTTTACGATGGCCAACTCATCGGCCTGCTCTGCCAACTGGCGCTTGAGCCGAGCGTTTTCTATAAGAAGCCGTTCTTCTACGACGCTGCGATCTTGCGCAAGACGAGCCTTGCTTCGCCAAGAATACAGCTGGCTTTCATGAAGCCCTAATTGCTTGGCTGCCGTTGGAACCCCAACCTTTTCGGCAAGAGCCAGTGATTCTGTCTTGTACTGCTGGGAATGCCGCTGCCTGGTCTTGCTTGATGTTGTTTTCGTTGTCATCGAACACCTCCGTTAAGAAATATACTCGCTTAACGGAATGTCCTTCAAGAACGGGCAAGATCACCCCTTAACTAACCCCAAAACGATGTCACGCTGCTGGTGTGATGTCATCACCCCTGAAAAAAGAAGAGAGACCGATTGGAACGGTCGCCTTTTCCATTTTAACCAGGGAGATGATCACGCATGCAGTCCATCATTTTATCACTCGCCAACCGATATGCCCTTTCCACCTCCGAGATTATCCAGGAAATCGAATCTGCCTTTACACTGTTCTTTTCACAGTTGTACCGGCAGGAGATCATGGT